>OGWT01000488.1_pt1 | contig 32048 bp, 26 predicted proteins | sample 1576101 | NCBI WGS metagenome assembly OGWT01 (sample SAMEA3541481, study PRJEB24748) | human gut metagenome | biome: human gut; feature: human-associated habitat; material: faeces | place: China | collected 2012 | reverse complement strand
CCCACGGAGGATTCAAGGACTGGTTTATTGACGAGCTTAAAAAGCCCGCTTTTACAGTGGAGCTCGGCAAAGGAGAAAATCCTATTCCTCTGCGTTTCTTTGAGGGAATATATGAAAAAGCACTTCCCATGCTGGCAGAATTTGCGGCAATGTAAAATCAGTTTGCTATATGTACATAAAACACAGCCCGACGGGAAATCCGTCGGGCTGTAATAATCTCATTATATATTTTTATGCCTTTGAAAGCTTCATGGAAATATCAAAAGCTTTAACTGAATGGGTAAGAGCGCCTACTGAAATAATATCAACGCCTGTTTCTGCAACAGCTCTTATGGTTTCCTCGGTGATTCCGCCGGAAGCTTCAAGCTTCGCTCTGCCGCCGCAAATGGCAACGGCTTCTTTCATCATTTCACAGCTCATGTTGTCGAGCATGATGATTTCGGCTCCTGCGTCAAGTGCTTCCTTTACCTCTTCAAGATTTCTTGTTTCAACTTCGATTTTTACCATATGACCGAGCTTTGACCTAAGTGCAGTGATAGCCTTTGTAATTCCGCCCCCTGCATCAATATGGTTATCCTTGAGCATTGCGCCGTCAGAAAGATTGAAACGGTGGTTCTTTCCGCCGCCGCATACAACTGCATATTTCTGAAGGCTTCTCATACCGGGAAGAGTTTTTCTTGTATCTGTAATCTGAGCATTTGTACCCTTTACAAGCTCGCAGAGCTCATGGGTGGCAGTTGCAATACCTGACATATGCTGAATAAGATTGAGAGCGGTTCTCTCTCCCTTTAAAAGAAGAGCTGTCTTACCATAAAGCTCGGCAATGACATCGCCCTTTTTAAGCAGGTCGCCGTCCTTTTTATAAGTGACAGCTTTAAAGGACGGGTCTATAAGCTCGAAAACTCTCAGAGCCACTTCAAGACCGCAGAGAACTCCGTCAGCCTTTGCAAGGAAAATGGCCTTTCCCTCGTCTGTTTCTGAAAGAAGATAATCCGTTGCTGTATCAATATAGTTTATATCCTCGCTAAGAGCTCTTTTAATTAAATCATCAACATAAAACTGTGGTAAAATCATCCCTCATCTACCTCTCTTAATATAATTGCGGCAACCGTTGCAAGGCTCAGGCACTCACAGTATGCAGGTGTTATGGCAAAATTGCCTGATTTGAGTCTTCTCAGTATTGCCTCTATTCTTTTAAGTCCCTCATGGACTGCTCTGGGGTTTGGTATTACAAAATATGCCCTCTGCATTATGGAGCGGATTTCCGTTCTCATACCGTGCGGAAGAGGTGCACCGCTGAAATCTGTGTCTATTCCTCCGCCCTGTACCTTTGAGAATCCGGCATTTATGCAGCGCATAATATCATCTGCACTTCTTCTGCCCCATACAAGGGCTTCCAAAAGAGAATTACTTGCAAGCCTGTTTCCACCGTGAACACCGGTATGTGAACACTCACCCGCCGCATAAAGTCTCGGAATAGTGGTTCTGCCGTTAAGGTCAACGTCAATTCCGCCCATGAGATAATGCTGACAGGGGAAAATCGGAATATAATCCTTTGAAATGTCCACACCCTCTTCAAGGCAGCGTGCATAAATTGTGGGGAAACGATCCATTAAAAATTCTTTGCTCTTATGGGTTATATCAAGATAAAAGTTATTGCTGCCCGTTCTTCTCGATTCGAGAATTATGCTTCTTGAAACAACATCTCTGGGAGCAAGCTCCAATCTCTTATCGTACTTATCCATAAATCTTTCGCCGTTGCAGTTGAGAAGATAAGCTCCCTCACCTCTTACAGCCTCACTTATAAGGAACTGCTCTCTTCCCTCAGGGGAATTAAAGGCTGTGGGATGAAACTGCACATAGCTGAGATTTTTAATCCTTGCACCAAGCTCGTAGGCTATGCGGATTCCGTCACCGGTTGCAATGGCCGAATTTGTCGTATAGCGATAAACTCTGCCGATACCTCCCGTTGCAAGGAGCAGATATGAGCCATATGCAGCCTCATGGATTTCGCCGTCATCTATCATATCAACTCTGAAGCCTCCTGCAACACGCTGTGCAGAAGTTATCATTATATTTTCACGAAGAGTGATGTTCTTTCTCTTCTTTACCTGCTCCAAAAGCTTTATTACAATTTCATATCCCGTCTGATCCTTATGGTGGACAATTCTCCTGCGGCAATGACCGCCCTCAAGAGTTTTCATGGGATTGCCGTTTTCGTCCTTATCAAAATCGACGCCCATAGTCATAATCTTTCTTACGTCGTCGGGGCCTTCGGAAACAAGAACCTTTACGGCTTCCGGATTGTTTTTTCTGCCTCCTGCAATAAGGGTATCCTCATAGTGGAGATCAAAGCTGTCGTTATCAAAGGACAGAACAGCTGCTACACCACCCTGGGCAAGTGAAGAGTTTGAAAGCTCTCTGTCACGCTTTGAAAGCATAAGTATATTGACACTTTCATCAAAACGCAGAGCCGCATAAAGTCCCGCTACGCCGCAGCCGGCAATTATAACGTCATATTTTTCATACATTTTTCGTCATCTCACAATTATTTTTAAGGCTTCATCCGCCGTATTTAAGCATGTTCTCAAGACATCTTTTTGCTCTGACTCTCAGTTCTTCGGAAAGAACAATCTCTTCGCCGCCTTCTCCCGTAAGAGCCTTATACACATCCTCAAGAGAGGTCTTTTTCATATCTTCACATATGAGCTTTTTCGGGGCAAGCTGATAAAATGTCTTTTCGGGATTTCTCGGTGCAAGATAGTCATAAACTCCGCCCTCTGTTCCGATTATAACAGGCTTATCGGCAGAAAGGGCAAATTTTATTATTCCGCTTGTTGCGCCTATGAAATCCGCTCCCTTTACAACTTCCGCAGGACATTCGGGATGAACTGCCAAAAGAGCCTCCGGGTGCTCCTCTCGTATCTCCTTAACCTCTTGGGCGGTAACCTGATTGTGCACAGGGCAGAAGCCGTCCCAGAGAATTATATTCTTTTCAGGAACCTTTTCGGCTACAAAGCTGCCAAGGTTTTTATCGGGAATAAAAAGTATATCCTTTTCCGGCATCGCAGAAACAATTTTTACTGCGCTTGAAGATGTAACACAGACATCACATTCCGCTTTAAGGGCTGCGGTTGTATTTACATATGCAACAACTGCCGTTTCGGGGTTTTCCTTTTTAAATTCAGCCACTCTTTCAGGTGAAATCTGCTCCGCCATGGGACATGTTGCTCCGCTTACGGGAAGAACCACATCCTTTTCGGGTGAAAGAATTTTTACGGTTTCCGCCATGAATCTTACTCCGCAGACTACTACCCTTTTGTTTTCATACTTCTTAGCCGCCTGAGCCAGCGCATAACTGTCTCCTGCCTCATCAGCTATTTCGATTATATCCGGCGACTGGTATGTATGAGCCAGAATCACCGTACCGCTGCGCTTTTTTTCTTCCAGTATGCGCTTTTGCAGTTCTTTTATATCCATTTGCTTCCTCCGAAATATATTTTTTAATTAACTTGTCCGTACATTTTTTAATATTGTACCACAAATTCCAAAATGAGGCACATTATTTTTGATTGTAAGCTTAAATTCTTACATATAGCACTAATAGCACACATTAAAAAAGCCGGAGGTAATTTATTTCTAACAATTACCCCCGGCACATTATTTGATTTTAGCCTTCCTTTTTCACTTTCACATCAGAAAGAAGCTTCTTGCCCCAGTTTCTCATTTCGATTACCATATCTCCGTCCGGCTCGGAATAAAGGCCACGCTTAACCTCAAACTTATACTGCCAATGTTTAAGTCCCATAATTACAAGGCCTCCGACCATGCCGGAAACAAGAATTATGAGCAGCAAAGGTATTCGGCAGCTGAGCCAGTCTCCGCTTCTTAAGGGAAGAGTAAAGCTCATGTATATTTCACGGCGCTCAAAAAGCTGGGCATATGTATAATCCACAGCGCCGGCTGTATAATTTCCGGTTGTATATTTAGGCAGACTTCCGTCTATATATGCAGTATTTACTATTTTGAAAAGAGCTGTCAAAAGTCCCGCAAAGGCAGAGCCTGACATAAGTCCCGGTATAACTGTAAGCGGGCTTCTGTAAGCATAAGTCATGGAAAATGCGTTTGCCAGTTTTATATTTTCAAAAAATGCGTTAATAGGTCCGCTGACGGTTATATTAAAATCATCAGTGTCGGTTTTACCGCCTTTTTTGAACACCTTATTCCAGATAACAGAGAAAAAGGCAGTCCAACCTGCGGTAATGAAACAGGCTGAGTAAATTGTCATAAGTCTCGGATCGCCTGTTGAAAGCAGTGAAACTGCCGCAACATAGTAAGCTGCCATGGACATAGGTCCTATAAGGTCAAAACCTACCATGAGTCCCATAATAATCGCAGCGAGTATAACGTTATTTGCAGCCAGTGCAGAAAGCTGTTCTCCGAGAAATCTTGCAGCCGCACCGAAAGGTATTTCTATACCGTATTTTATAAGAATATATGTAAGAGCACAGGACACAACGGGAACGATAAGTATAAGCACAATAAGGTCAACGCCTTCGATTACCGTAATGCCCTTAAGAGTATCGGGTACACCTTTGAACTTTTTAAGAAGTTTATCTATTCCTCTGCCTATGGGTTCTTTGGCGGCAGTCCACCCTGCAAAGAGATATTTTATCAACAGAGAAAGCAAAATCGCCATAATAAAATATCCCATATATCCTATTGCCATGGTTTTTTCATAACCTACAGGTGTTGCAAAATAGGCAAAATATGTATCTGCTCCCTTTACGCTCTCAAATGAAAAATGGCAGAAATAAACCGACAGGGAAAGCGCCGGAGCAATAGCCGGAATACCTGCTATTAAATAACTCAGTACCAGCACTAGCGCCACAACAAAAAAGTCAGTTGCCCAGAAGAGAATAAACCATAAAATGGGCTCCTGATCCGCACCGGTAGCGCCTAAAATATGGTAGGTCCCGAAAAGGTTCTGAATTACAAAAAAGAAGCCTGCACCTAATGCACCGAAAAGCTGGACAACAAACAGAATAGCAGTTGACCGATAAATTTTCTTTTTTGTGTCAATGTAAAGTTCTTTCATTTAGTACCTCCGTCTCTCAAATTTCTTCCCTCATTTTCACAAATGCCTCCCGCAAAGGTATTTGTGAATTTAAAATATTATTAATGAGCACATTATAACTTTAATTGTTGATAAATGCAATAAATTTTATATTAATTTGAATAAAATATTGTAATATATTGACAAAGATGTATCAAACTTTTTTCTGAAAGTCTTGAATATCACGGTACAATGTACTATGATTGTATAAATCAAGAGGATAAATTTAACAAAAGGAGAAATTATGGCTTTTTTTGAAAATATACAGACTCCTGAGACCTCTGTTCTTGTAGGACTTGATACAGGAGATTACGACGCCGAAGTTTCCATAGATGAGCTTGAAGAGCTGGCAAAAACTGCCGGCTCAAAAGTTCTGGCAAAAATTATACAGAAAAAGGAAAAGCCTGACCCGGCAACCTATATAGGTTCCGGCAGGCTTAGGGAAATACGTGATTTCTGCCGAGATAACGAAGCTGATCTTATAATTTTTGACTGCGAACTTTCACCGTCCCAGCAAAGAAATGTGGAAAACTTTACCGATGTACGTGTTATTGACCGCACAACACTTATACTTGATATCTTCGCCGCAAGAGCAAGGTCAAAAGAGGGACGAATACAGGTTGAGCTGGCTCAGCTTAAATATTCTCTTCCACGCCTCGGCGGAAAAGGTACAGAGCTTTCAAGGCTCGGCGGAGGTATAGGTACAAGAGGTCCCGGTGAAACAAAGCTCGAAAGTGACCGCCGTCACATCCGCAGAAGAATAGAGGCTCTTTCAGCAGAACTGAAAGAAATAGAAAAGCGGCGTATCAGAATGCGAAACCGCAGAGAAAAAACGGGTATCGAATCAGTGGCCATTGTCGGCTACACCAACGCCGGAAAATCCACGCTTATGAATACCCTTACAAATGCCGGTGTTCTCGCTCAGGACAAGCTTTTTGCAACCCTTGACCCAACCGCAAGAGCATTAACTCTCCCTGACGGCAGACAAGTTATGCTAATCGACACAGTAGGTCTTGTACGCCGCCTGCCCCATGAACTTGTTGAAGCCTTTAAATCCACACTTGAAGAAGCTGCCGCAGCCCACGTTATTCTGAATGTATGCGATGCATCCTCTCCGGAATGTTCTGAGCATCTTGAAGTTACGCAGAAACTTCTCAAAGAGCTCGGATGTGAAAGCACTCCTGTGATTTCCGTTATGAACAAATGCGACCTTGTAGACAACATTTATGATATGCCTACAATAGGCAAAACTGTTATGATTTCCGCTCTACAGGGCAAAGGACTTGACAGGCTCCTTAAAGAAATAGAAAAAGCTCTCCCAAAAACCAGAAGCCGTGCAAAGGTGCTTATCCCATTCAGCTCAGGCGCACATGCAGGAAGAATCAGAACGGAGGGAGTTGTAATAAGCGAAGAATACACTCCCGACGGAATACTCATAGATGGAATTATTCCCATTTCAATTTTGGAAGAACTTAAAGAATTTGTTATATCAATAGAAAATTAAAGAAAACAAAAGCCGCTTTTTAAAAGCGGCTTTATTTTTTTACTGAAAATATTAATTTAGTAAAGAAAAAAAGCCTGTATGTTTTCATACAGGCTTTTGGTGGACGTTAACGGACTTGAACCGCTGACCCTTTGCACGTCAAGCAAATGCTCTACCAACTGAGCTAAACGTCCATTTCGCAAATGCAAGAGAAATTATAACTCAGTCAGTGCCAAAAGTCAAGAAAAATTTTTTATAATATTAAAAAAATCCCGCTTTTAGTTAAAGCGGGATTTTTCTGATTTATTCAACTATCTCACACAAACAAAATTCCGATAAGAGGGAAATAATACAGTGCAAGAGCACTTGTTATAACAGTAAGTCCCCAAGTGTTGAGATATGCGCCTGCATAGATTATTGCATAAAGGGGTGCAGCAATGATCTTTACAAAAATGTTCTTATCGCTGTTATAAACACCCTCCCACATTGCCATTGCATCATCAATAAGCGGGAAAAGATTTGTAAGGAATGAGATTCCAAGCCACAGCAGAACATAGTGATACCACTGTTCTCCGCCAACAAAGAAAATTCTTATAACTGCCGGGATACCTATTGCAAAACCTAAGAAGAGATTAAACAGCATTGGGAAGAAGCAGAAAAGGAACTGTCTTGCCGCTGTGGGGAAAAACTCGTGATCAACATGACCGCACATTTCGCCTTTTGTAAAATAACGATTATCATCAACCGGGCAATCATATGTTTTGCACATTATATGCTCCCAGTATCCGTGCAGGTAAGCTCCCGGAAAAGTGAGCACCTTAATTATAAATCCTATCATTTTCACTGAAGCTCCCCTCCGTCCTCAAGAAAGATTTCTTCAAGGGTTACTTTGCCTGCCTTGAAGTTTGTAACATCAGTAAGATATGTGTATCCGTAGCCTTCAAGGAATTCCTGGGTTTCCTTGTATTTAGTCTCATCCTTATTGAGTATATAGCAGATACCCAAAAGGTTGGTGCTGTCTACTGACTGATATGTGTTCTGAGACTTTTCAGCATATTCTATGCCCTCTTCGGTTTTTCCTGCAAGAAGACAAGCTATACTGCGCTGGCGATAAATTTCACCAAGAGCATAGGTATTAACTGCTCCGTCGCCGCCTTCGCTTCCGTTAAACAGCTTTGCGGCAGCATCTGCTTCTGAAATTGCTTTTTCGTAATCCTTATTCATTCTGGCATTGTAAATTCTTACAATATATGCATCTGCGAACTCCTGATTGAATTTAAGCATTTCGTCACACAGTGCCAGTGCACCCTCTGAATCGCCCGCTCTGACTTTAAGAGTTGCAAGCTTCGGAAGGAAGAGCCAGGGATATTCGTCTACATAAGACTGGTTTGCAGAAATGATCTGAATAAGTTCATCCACACTCTTTGAAGCGAGAGAAGCTGCATAGTAACGGTAATACTGAACAACTGCAGGATCATATTCCTCATTGGCAGCGATCTCATCCAAAGCCTTAACTGCTGCATCATAATCGAGCTTTCCTTGATCATCAGTAGCATCGGTTACTGCCTGTGAAGCAGCGGTAGCCGTAGCATTTAACTTTTCAGATTTATCATAAAGCTTTTTAAGATATGAGTTCCAGGGCTTACCTAATGTATCTTCATCATATCCAAGCTGAGTAAGTATCTGCGATGCATATACTATCTGATCACCCTGCTCATAACATTTGAGCATATTTTTAATTACATATCCTCTGTCATTTCCAGATGAAAGGCAGCTATAATATGCATCCATAGCAGATGTATACTTTTTATCCATTCTCAGTGCATCTGCTTCCAAAACTGCCTTGAAGCTATCAGCTGATTTTGCAAAGTCTCTGCCTGCAAAAATCATAACGGCAACTGCAAGTATGAAAAAAACTGCTCCTATCCAGCTTACATGAGTTTTAAGACGTGCTTTTTCACATTCCTCACAGTAATCGCTGACATATTCACCGTTTTCATCAGTCTTGCGTTCATTGGTTCCGCAGCGAATGCACAGAGATTCGTCAGTTTCTTCCTCTTCCTCTGCTTCTTTCTCGGAAGCTTTTTCAGATTCTGAATCTGTCTTTTCATCAGACACAGGCTCTTCGGTTTCTATTCCATCAACGGTACGGTTAACTGTGGCAAGATTGTCCCAGTCGGAAATTGAGCTGTTCTTTTCCGCCTGCTCCTTGGCCTTATTAAGCTCCTGCTGGAACAAAGCCGCAAGCTCTTCAAGTTCCTCTTTTTCCGTTTTTTCTTCAGCGGGCTTATTTGCTTCATCAGACAGCGCCTTTGCATCTGTCTCAGATTCAGCAGCTGCCGGATTATTCTCTTCCGGCAAACCTTCGCCCTTTTCTTTTTCTTTAAAATCTGACAAGGAAATACCTCCCTTAATTGGATATTCTTACACTAAGCGCTTTTTCATTTTACCATGAGAAAACATCAATTTCAATTTTTTCAGCCATTGTTTACAATCTCACAACAAAATTCATAAATTTAAAACAACTTCAACGGGACAATGGTCCGAACCGAAAACCTCAGGATGTATTGCAGCGGAAACAAGATTATCTTTCATGTTTTCCGATACACAGAAATAGTCAATACGCCATCCTGCATTGTTTTTTCTGGCATTGAACATATATGACCACCAGGAATACGCACCCTCAAGATCGGGATAAAAATATCTGAATGAATCTATGAATCCGGCATCGAGAAACTTTGTGAACTTCTCCCTTTCCTCATCGGAAAAGCCTGCATTGCCTCGATTTGTTTTGGGATTTTTGAGATCTATTTCATTATGGGCAACATTCATATCGCCGCATACGACAACTCCCTTTTTCTCAGAAAGCTTTGCCGCATACTCACGAAATGCATCATCCCATTTCATTCTGTAATCCAGCCTTGCAAGCTCCCTTTGTGCATTGGGTGTATATACATTTATAAGATAATACTCAGGAAATTCCAAAGTTATTACTCTGCCCTCGTTGTCTTCGAGCAGTTCTCCCAGTCCGTAATTTACTGAAAGAGGCTCCTCTTTTGTAAAAATCGCTGTTCCGGAATATCCCTTTTTCTCTGCATAGTTCCAGTAACGGAAATATCCATCCTCGGGCATTTCAAGCTGTCCCGCCTGTAATTTAGTTTCCTGTATACATATAACATCCGGGTCAAGGGAAGCCATAGCCTCAAAAAATCCTTTGCCGACACAGGCTCTCAAGCCGTTGACGTTCCATGATATAAGCTTTTTCATATCTCTCTCCTTCCTGTGGATTTACACCCGTATTGTACCATAAAATTCACTTAAACAAAAGGAAACAGTTATTTTTGTTAAGAATAGATAATTGCGGCAAGGCTAATATCGTTATATAATATCATTAAACGATATTGAATCGAAAGGAGGCAGCACCTTGCCGAGAAAAGCTATGGAATCACTGACAGAATCCATGTTTTATGTACTCATGGCATTATGTCATAAGCCCATGTGCGGAATTGATATTGCAGACTATATTGACAGCCGCACGCAGGGAAGGATTCAAATGGGTCCTGCCACACTTTACACCATTCTTTCAAAATTTGAGAAAGAAAAATATATAAAGGAAATTCAGGTTGAGGGCAGAAAACGCACCTACAAGATTACCGAAAAGGGCTTGCAGGCATATAAAGAAGAGGTTGAAAGGCTTAAGCACTGCATTTACGATGCAGAAAACGCAGCTAAAGAACAGGAGGGCTGAGTTATGAAAATAAACAAATGGGTACGCCGCCATCTTCCGTGTCACCCTTACGATGTTGAGGGAATTGAAAGCTGGCTTACAGACATGGCGCAAAAAGGCTATATACTTAAAGGGCAGCCCATGCGTTTTGGATGTCTTTACTTTGAAGAAACTGAACCTCAGAACATAAGCTACCGTCTTGAAGCATCGCCAGAGGGAGAGGGAGAATGGAGCGATGCGGGAGAACCGGAAGAATCAGCAAGAGAACTCAATGAAAAATATGGCTGGGAATTTGTGGTCAAGTGCGGAGCTTTCTATATTTACCGCTCACTCAAACCTCATACAAGGGAGCTGAACACTGCCCCGGAGGTACAGGCTTATTCGCTGAATGTGCTTATTAAGAAAAAGCTCAAAGAACTTATTCCAATTGCAATCTGGATACTGCTTCTTCTACCGGAATTTATCCAAAAAGGAACTGTCGCCATAGTTGAAACTTTATTTATATCATGGATTATATATGTATTTATTATCCTTTCAAGTCTATTCAATATCTTTTCAGAAATTATACGAATCAAAAAACTTCAAAAGACACTGAAAGAAAACGGCACTCTTAACCATCAGAAAAAGATAAAAAACCGTGCTTTTATTTATCTTATAAGCAAATGTCTGACCATAGTGCTTCTTATATCGGCTCTGATTTCTGTATTTGTGTTTTTGCCGCCAAAAATTCCTACAAAAGGCTATGATAATAATATTCCCTTTGCAACTGTGGAAGAGTTATTATACAACGAAACACCGGAGCGTAATATTTCAATAAAAGAAGTAACACACACCGATTTCGGTCAGTGGAGGAGCCTGCTTTCTTCTAAAAATATTTACTGGAGAGAACAGATAGAAGTTACTGATGAAAACGGAAAAGAAATTCTTTGTCTGATAACTGTTGATTACCATGAAATGATAAATGAATCTCTTGCAAGACGGGTGGCAGAAGATTATTATCGATATGACCACAGAAAAGATGATGCGCAGGACATTGAGATTTCATCATCAGAAGCGGATTATGTAGCTGCATATGCAGTACCGGTTAAAGCAGCAAAGATAGTAATACAAAAAGAAAACAAAGTTATTCATGCCACTGTATTGCGTGCCTCCAGCACTGAAGATACATACGCATATCTCGAATCCTGGGCAATGACCCTTGCGGACAGTATATAAAATAAGAATAACAGTAGCCCAAACTTTAATGTTTCGACTGCTGTTATTTTGTTCGCATAAAACTGCTATACAAAATTTGTATTAAAAGTTACAATTTTACTTACATCTCGTTTTTTGTGGACTTTTTTCCCGCTTTGTTATATAATCTTTTCTGTAAATCGCCTTTTGGAGGATTACTAAACTATGAAAAAAATATTAGTATCAATAGGAATTTTTCTTTCACTTACAATTTTGTTTACCTCCTGCAGTCTGCCAGTCGGAAAAGTAATCACCGTCGGCAATGTTGAGGTTGACAAAGAGATTTATACCTACTATCTTGACAGTGCTATCGCTTCTTCTGAAAGCGAACCTGACAGTGCAGCTGCTATGAAAGAAGCAGCTGAAAACTGTGTGCGCTATATTGCTGTCAACACTGTTTTTTCAGAAATGAAACTCTCACTTACAGACAGCAAAAAAAATGAAGTCTCTCAAACGGTCAATGATCTTTGGCGGCTTTATGGAAACTACTATGAAAAAATAGGAGTTTCAAAACAAACCCTTACAAAGGTTTATGAAAGCAAAGCTTACGAAAACGCAATTTTCCTCGCTTATTACGATACTGAAGGACTTACCCCTGTTCCCGAAGAAACCGTGCAGAAATATTTCACTGATAATTATGTAGTAATTAAATCCATAAACGGATATCTTACCGACGTAGATGAAAACGGAAATACAATTTCCATGGACGCTGAAAGCCGTCAGAAAACCACTGCTTCTTTTGAAAGCTTTGTAACAAAAATCAACGGTGGCTCCATGATCGATGACGTTTATGCAGAATATATCGGTCAGGAAGGCTCAACAGTTCAGCCTGTTGTAGTAAATAAAGATTCTTCCCTCTATCCTGAAGGATTTTTTGATTCCGTAAAAGCCATTGAAGAGGATAAGGCAAAAGTTATAGTTATAGGAGATTATATTTTTGCAGTGCAGAGACTTGCTCCTGACAGTGATTCTAACATCTATTATCAGCTCAACCGTGAAGACTGCCTTCTAAACATCAAAGGAGAAGAATTTGAAGGTTTGATTTCTCAGTGGACAGGCAAATATTATTTTGAAGTAAACCAGAGAAAAGCAAAAGCATGCTACAAAAAAATTGCAGAAAATTCTTCTGCTTTCAGCACTTTTGAAAATGAAACTTTAAGCGAAACAGAAATTCAATAATCACCCTGAAAGGATGACAAAATGAACAGATTTTCCTATTTAAAAACCATGCCCAAATCAGAACTTATCCTTTGGACCGTTATAAGACTGTGTATAGTTGGCTGGTTCTTCTATGAAATATTTAACGCAAGCACAAAAGACGCATTCCAGGCACTCTTTTCACTGATATTCACATTCCTGTGGGATATGTTCCAGATTTTCGGCGGAAAATCTTTTATTAAAAATGTCAGCAGTCATGCTCAGACAGCTTTGACTGTATTTATTTTATTTGGTTCATTAGTCGGAACAAAATTTAAGTTCTATATTGATCTTGAATGGTACGACCTTACTCTGCATTTATTGTCCGGTGCTATTTCCGCTTGGTTCGGATATGATTTCGCCTTTATTGTTCAAGGCAAAAAAAGACCTCTGTCACCGGCACTTGCCGCACTTTTCGCTCTCGGTTTTTCATTCTTCATTGCAGTTGGATGGGAGTTCTTTGAATTTTCAATGGATACCCTTCACGGAACCAACCTGCAAATGTCGAGTCCTAATTCTGACTCAGGTCTTATCGACACCATGACCGACCTTATAGCCTGTGCTGTGGGAACAGTGCCATCAGCGATTTTAACCGCTCTTCAGAGAAACGGATACATAGGCCGCAACCGCAAGGCACGCCGTGAAAAAATCGTTAAAGAGCAGGAACTTTGGAACAAAACCTGTGAAGCATACAGAAAACTTAAAACTGAGGAAACCATAAAATAATTTCCCATAAAATATGCCCGCTTCGTATTTTGCGAAGCGGGCTTTTTGTGTACTCTTATGTCTATTCATATTTGGGGAACGAAACAGTAAACACTGCTCCTTTAGGAGGTGAATCGGGATTATCGGGATCTATGGGCTCTCTGTTTTCTCCTTTGAGAGTACAGCCCATATATTCCGCAGCACTTTTCGCCGCTGACAAGCCTAACCCAGAATGTCCCGTTTTACCTACATAATACCTTACAAACAGATACTTTAAATCTTCTTCACTGAGTCCGCAGCCGTCATCGGAAACAATAATATCAGTTGTCATATCCGAAGCACGAACATCTATCTGAACTTTACTTTTGGCATATCGTATGGCATTTGACATAAGATTGGAAATTATCGTTGAGAGAAGCTGTCTGTCAGCGAGCACTACTGTATCGTCATTTTCAAAACGACATTCTGTCTCCACTGACTCCTGCATGGCATATCCCTCTATCCTCTCTTCTTCCTCAGAGATAAACTCCCTTAAATTAATCGGCAGCATATCTATAGGCTGATTAAGAGTGTCTATTTCAGAAAGAATAAGTAGTTTTTCAACAACTCCAGCAAGACGCTTGCTCTCCCTTATTATTACATCGGCTGCTTCCTGCGGGTTATCCATAACACCGTATTTTATAGCTTCAGCATATCCATTTATGGACATAAGGGGTGTTCTCAGATCATGGGAAAGATTCTGTAGAGAAATTGTATGGGCATCATTATACGCCTCAAGCCTTGCAAGCATTTCGTTAATGCTTACCGTCAGTTTGTGAAGCTCCGCAGAATTTTCGCTTATGGAAACCGGCGTAAAATCTCCGTCACCGATTACCTCCATATGATCGCTCAACTCTTTTATAGGCTTTGATATATTGTCGGCTATTATATGGGAAGCTACAACAAAACATAAAAATGAAAATACAATAAGTACCAACAGTGCCTGGTTACTTGACTTTAAAGTTCCCAAAAGGCTCCTGAGAGAAGCATATACGAAACACTGATCTGAGTTTTCCAAACTGATATTTACCGGCTTAAAAACAATTAGGTCATCTATTATAACCTCAGAAAATATATCATCCTGCACATTTTCAGTTCTGTTTATTATGGCATCAACTATTTCATCCTTTTCTTCGGCTCCGTAAAAGCCGATGGCAGAATAAACTAATTCTCCCTTTTCGGAAATAATTATCATATTTGTTCTGTAAGAAACAGCACGTCTTTCAACCTCTGCACGGTAAAGATTGCCAAGCTCCTCCGCAGTGATGTTTTCATCTTCTTCCGACTCATAAATCTGCTCAATGGTGCCCGAAAATGAATTTAAATCATTTATGGTTCCCGAATACAACATAAGCATAATGACAAGGTTAAAAAAAATGAACATTACAACACTGATTATGGATGTTGCTATAAGAAGAGGATTGAGTACTGTTTTTCGGAGAGTCTTAAGCTTCCTGTTTTCATTTTTTCTGGCAATTTTTCTGAGCTGTTCAGGCTTTTTATATTCATTCGTCATTGCCGTCACCCGATTCTGAAGCCAAAGCCACGGACAGTTTCTATTTTCACCTCACTACCGCATTCGCTAAGCTTTTTACGCAAACGCTTCATAGCGTCGTCAGTAGCTCGGGTATCCACATCAATGCTGCCGAATTTCCAAAGCTCCTTGAGCAGCTCATCTCTTGAAACTGCCCTTGCGCTGTTAAGTGCAAGGTAGGATATAAGATTAAATTCATTTGGCGTTAAATCAACGGTCTTGCCGTCTTTAGTTACCTCTCGTCTTGCTTTATCTATTTTAAGGTCACCGCAGATTAAAATATCATCGCTGCTTTTATCGGGAGTCATCATGGCCATACGGCGGAAAATAGCCTGTACTCTCGCTACAAGCTCGATGGGTGAAAAAGGTTTTGCCATATAGTCGTCGCAGCCCATGGTTATACCTGCTACACGCTCCATATCCGAACCCTTTGCAGACACTATTATTATAGGCACACTGCTTTCTTTTCTTAGGGTTGCACACAGTGACAAGCCGTCCGTTCCCGGCATCATAATATCAAGAATTACTAAATCAGCAGGATCTTTTTTAAATTTATCATAAAGCAAATCGCCGTTTTCAAAGGATACAACCTTATATCCGCTTTTTTCAAGAAATGCTTCTTCGAGATTTCTTATATTGGGATCATCTTCGGCTATATAAATAATCTTTTCCATTTTTCCTCCTGAATAATTGTTTTTTATAATCTAATTATAAATTATAGTAATTTGGTTGTAAAGAAAGCTTTTTGCCACAATTTTGCCACAGTATGACCTTTGAATTGACAGATTTATGTCGGTAAAATGTAGATATAGTAAAAAACCCGTTAGGGAGAGGCGCTAAATGAAAATTGTTTTAGTAATCGATCAGTATGACATCGGCAACAACGGAACAACAATGTCTGCAAGAAACCTTGTAAACGCTCTGCGTGAAAGAGGACATGAAGTGAAAATTGCAGGTATGGGAACTGAGGGAAAAGATAAATATGTACTCCCAGAACTTAAAGTTCCAGTAGCTACTCCTGTAGCTCACAAACAGGGAATGTCATTTGCCAAACCTGTTGAATCAACTCTCAGAGAGGCTTTTGACGGCGCCGACATAGTTCACTTCTATATGCCTTTTCTTCCCCTTGCAGTAAAAGGCAAAAAAATTGCCGACGAAATGGGAATACCTTCAACGGGAGCTTTCCACGTACAGCCGGAAAACATCACATATAACTGCGGACTGGCTCATTCAAAAGTGGCTCCCGAAATAGTATATAAATTCTTTAAAAAGCACTTTTATGACAGTTACGGACATTTACACTGTCCCAGTCCGTTCATCGCCGGAGAGCTTCAAAGACACAATTACAAATCAAAGCTGCACATTATATCAAACGGCGTTGACAACTGCTTTACCTACTGCAAAAACGAAAAGCCTGCTGAAATCAAGGATAAATTTTCCATTCTCATGGTTGGTAGACTTTCAAACGAAAAAAGACAGGATCTTCTTATTAAAGCTGCTCTAATGTCAAAGCACAGCGATAAAATACAGCTTTTCTTTGCAGGCAACGGCCCCAAGAAAAACAAATATGTAAAAATGGGTAAAAAGCTTAAAAATCCGCCGTCATTCGGATTTTACAGCAAAGATGAACTTAAACAGCTTATGTCAGTATGTGACCTGTACGTTCATCCCGCCGATGCGGAAATAGAAGCAATTTCCTGCATAGAGGCTTTTTCAAGCGGTCTTGTACCGATTATATCAAACAGTGAAAAATCTGCAACCGGCGGTTTTGCCCTTGACAGACGCAGCCTTTTCACAGCAGGAAGCGCAAAAAATCTTGCTGAGAAAATAGATTACTGGATAGAGCATCCGGAAGAGCGCAAAAAAATGGAGGTAAAATACAGCGAACACGGAAAACAGTATTGCCTCGCTCACTGCGCCGCCATGATGGAAAAAATGTTTAACGAAGCCATAGAGGAGAACAAAAATGGAAAACATTAACACAGTAAAAGCACCAGAGGAAGTAAAGCCTGACGAAGAACACGTCGTCAAAATGTGGACTCCCTATAACATCAAGGTAGATGAAAATTACAAATTCATATCCGACAATCCGGTTTTCAACGCTGTCTCCGGCGGACTTAAAGCTTTCGCTTTACCTGCTTTAGCCGGACTCAATAAACTTGCGTTTAATCTGGAAATAATAGGCAGAGAAAATCTCGACCCCCTTAAAGATCAGGGCTTTATAACAGTCTGCAACCATGTAAACCTCCTCGACTGCGGTATGATTGCAAACGCTGTGGGAAGACGTGACATCACCTTTACCACAATTAAGGAAAATTTTGAAATCCCTGTTGTAAGAATACTGGTAAAACTTTTAGGCGGAATTCCCATTCCCCGTTCAGCAAAAGCTATGGCAAAATTTTCTGAAGCTGTTTCACAGCTTCTCAAAGAAGGTCATGTAATACACTTTTACCCTGAAGGAGTATTATTCCCCTACTATAACGGCATAAGGGGCTTTAGAAGAGGCGCTTTCAGCTACGCTGTTAAAAACAACGTACCAATTGCGCCCATGATAATAACATACCATGAACCTAAATCAAAGCTCAGGAAAAAACCTGTTGCAAAAATACATGTGCTTACTCCCGTTTATCCCGACACTTCTCTTCCGGAAAGAGAGGCTATCAGGAATTTGAAAGATAAAGTTACACTCAGCATGCAGAGCGCATTTGATAATTCAGGAAGCTTAAAAGATAACAGTGCTGTGCTTGCTAAGTACAAAAAATGATTATATCTATCCCTCCATAAATTAAACACACGAAAAATCCCGCTCTCCGAAATACTGGAGATGCGGGATTTTTCGCTTTTCTTTTGCTTATTCAAAATTAAATAAATCTGAGTTTCTTTCACGAAACACGGCGAAAATTTTCTCTACGGTTCCGAAATCTTCCACAACTTCAAAGGAAACATCTTCGTCGCCCTCTCCGCAGATAAGAAGAATCAGCACTTCCTGCTTTTCGCCGTTTTCAACTCCTTCGGATACGGGAAGCAGCGCTGCATATTCGCTGCCCTCGTATTCGATTATATCAAGAAGCTGAAAATCAATGTCGTTCCCCTCTTCATCGGTGAGGGTTATTATTCCGTCGTTTTCGTTCAAGAAAGTTCCTCCTTACTCCGTAACAAGTGAGCATACAAGATCTGCATACTCGGTGGGATTTTCAAGGGAGAAGCCCGCAATAAGCAGCGCCTGAGAATAAAGCAGTTTTGTAAGCTTTGCCGCCTTTTCTTTATCATTTGCAAAGGCATCTTTAAGAGCCTCAAACATCTTGTGCTCGCCGTTAAGCTCCAGCACCTTCTGAGCTTTCATGGGTCCCTCTGTCTTCATTTTAGCAAAATATTTCTCCATTTCAAGAGTTATTCCGCCTTCACTGGTGAGAAATACAGGATGATTTTTAAGTTTATTTGAAATCTTTACCTTTACAACCTCACTGCCGAGAGTTTCTTTCATGAAATCAAGAAGTTCCTTATTTGCCTCGTCAGCCTTTTCTGACTTCTCTTTATCGCCATCATCGGCAATATCGTCATCGTTTACCGACTTAATCTCCTTGCCGTTTACATCGTGGAGCATCTGCATGACGAACTCATCAACTTCATCGGTGAGATAAAGAATTTCATATCCCTTTTCACGTACATACTCTGTCTGGGGAAGTGCGGCAATTTTTGCAGCTGTCTCACCGCAGGCATAGTAAACATACTTCTGCTCACTCTTCATGCGCTCTTCATACTCTGAAAGAGTAATGGGCTTGGCGCTCTCGGAAGTTCTGAAAATAAGCAGATCACGGAGCATTTCCTTATTGGCTCCAAACTCATTTACAACGCCGTATTTAAGCTGTAAGCCAAAGCTCTCGAAGAACTTTTCGTACTTCTCTCTGTCGTCCTTCATGAGCTTTAAAAGCTCTCTCTTTATCTTCTTCTCAATGCTTGAAGCAATGGATTTAAGCTGTCTGTCCTGCTGGAGCATTTCTCTTGAAATATTAAGGGAGAGATCCTGTGAATCCACAACACCCTTTACAAAGCGGAAATGCTCGGGAAGCAGATCGGCGCATTTTTCCATAATCATAACGCCGCTTGAATAAAGTCTCAGTCCCTTTTCATAGTCCTTTGTATAATAATCATAAGGGGTTCTTGAGGGAACAAAGAGCAACGCTTCATAGGAAACAATACCGTCAGTCTTTACACTTATTGTAAGGATAGGATCTTCGTAATCCATAAACATATCCTTATAGAAGCTGTTATACTCCTCCTGGGTTACCTCGCTCTTATTCTTATGCCAGAGGGGAACCATGCTGTTGAGGGTTTCTGTTTCCGTATATGTTTCGTACTTGGGCGCTTCGTCTTTATCCTCTTCACCCTCAGCCTTCTGAACGGGACGGCTCTTTGTTACATCCATTTTAATGGGGAAATGAATGTAGTCAGAATATTTCTTTACAAGTGAACGGAGAGTGTATTCTTCAAGGAATTCGGAATATTTATCCTCTTCTCCGTCTGCTTTAATATGCATTATAACGTCTGTACCTACAGTATCCTTTTCACATTCAGTGATTGTGTATCCGTCCTCGCCCTCGGACTCCCAGCAGTATGCTGTATCGCTGCCATAGGCACGGCTTACAACGGTTACCTTATCACTTACCATAAATGCTGAATAGAAGCCTACGCCGAACTGACCGATAATATCAACATCATTGGCATTGCCCTCTTCGCCAGCATGTTCCTGCTTAAACTGAAGAGAACCGCTCTTTGCAATTACGCCAAGGTTATCTTCAAGGGCTTTTTTATCCATACCGATACCGTTATCGGAAACAGTAAGGGTGCGGTTATCCTTATCGGCTGTGATTCTTATTTCAAAATCATCCCTTGTCATGCCTACATTTTCATCGGTCAATGCAAGATAGCAGAGCTTGTCCTCTGCATCGCTGGCGTTTGAAATAAGCTCTCTGAGAAAGATTTCTCTGTTTGTATATATGGAGTGAATCATCAAATCCAACAGACGCTTTGACTCCGCCTTAAACTGTTGTTTTTCCATTGTGATATCCCCTTTATAATGTAAAATTAGCACTCTCTATCTTTGAGTGCTAATTTATCATACAACTATTTTCATCCTATTTCAATTAACAAATTGTAAATATTGGAAGTGATTTTATAATAAAATAATTTTACGGCATTAAAACACGGTGCCTTCAAAAGAAAACACCGTGAATTAATATTATTCGTCGTCAAGCTTGAGAACAGCCATAAATGCCTCCTGGGGAACCTCAACGGTACCGAAGTGACGCATACGCTTTTTACCTTCCTTCTGTTTTTCAAGAAGCTTTTTCTTTCTGGTAATATCGCCGCCGTAGCATTTTGCAAGAACGTCCTTACGCATTGCCTTTACTGTTTCTCTTGCTATAACCTTTCCGCCAACTGCAAGCTGTATGGGAATTTCAAACATCTGACGTGGAATATTTTCCTTAAGCTTTTCAGCGATTTTTCTCGCTCTCGAATAAGCTTTATCGGAATGGATAATAAAGGAAAGGGCATCCACAATATCGCCGTTAAGAAGTACATCGAGCTTTACAAGCTGTGAACGGTTATATTTGTCGATTTCATAGTCAAAGGAAGCGTAGCCCCTTGTGCGTGATTTGAGCACATCAAAGAAATCGTAGATGATTTCGTTAAGGGGAAGCTCATAGTGTATATCAACTCTGTCGGGAGCAAGATAGGTCATATCCTTAAATACTCCTCGTCTGTCCTGACAAAGATCCATGATTGCGCCTACATAATCCGGCGGAGCGTAAATATGAGCATTGGTCATAGGCTCCTCGCAGTAGTCGATAACTGCCGGATCCGGATAATGGGTTGGGTTATCAACATTTATTACACTGCCGTCAGTGAGATGAACTCGGTAGACAACGCTGGGAATTGTAGTTACAAGGTCAAGGTTATATTCTCTTTCAAGACGTTCCTGAATTATCTCAAGGTGGAGAAGTCCCAAAAATCCGCATCTGAAACCAAATCCCAATGCGCCGGAAGTTTCAGGCTCATAGGAAAGGGATGCATCATTAAGCTGAAGCTTTTCGAGAGCATCACGAAGATTTTCGTAATCGGCTCCGTCAGCAGGATAAACTCCGCAGAAAACCATGGGGTTTACCTGACGGTATCCGGGAAGAGGTTCAGCAGCGGGATTAGTGGCAAGGGTTACGGTATCACCGACTCTTGCATCGCTTACTGTCTTAATTGAAGCTGTGATATATCCAACGTCGCCGGCTCTGAGTTCGTCCATAGGCTCCATGCTGGTAGCTCTCATACAGCCTACCTCTACAACAGTAAACTGTGCTCCCGTGGCCATCATGCGCATTGTATCTCCGGCTTTTATCTTTCCGTCCTTAATACGCACATATACTATAACTCCACGGTAGCTGTCATAAACAGAATCAAATACAAGAGCCTTAAGGGGTTTTGTTTCATCTCCCTCAGGAGCCGGTATATCGGAAACTATTCTTTCGAGAACCTGCTCTACATTTTCTCCTGTTTTAGCCGAAACCCTCGGAGCATCCAGACAGGGTATTCCGATAATATCCTCAACCTCATGGGCAACTCTTTCGGGATCGGCTGCCGGAAGGTCAATTTTATTTATTACGGGAACTATTTCAAGATCGTGGTCAAGGGCAAGATATGTGTTTGCCAAAGTCTGCGCCTCAATGCCCTGTGAAGCGTCAACAATAAGCACTGCTCCCTCACAGGCGGCAAGGGATCTTGAAACCTCATAGTTAAAGTCAACGTGTCCGGGAGTGTCAATAAGATTAAGCTCATACTCCTCACCGTCCTTTGCCTTATAGTTAAGCTTTACGGCATGGGCTTTGATTGTAATTCCACGCTCACGCTCAAGATCCATATTGTCAAGAAGCTGGGCTGTCATATCCCTTAAAGCTACGGAATTTGTAACTTCAAGAAGCCTGTCCGCCAACGTGGATTTTCCGTGGTCTATATGGGCAATTATTGAAAAGTTTCTGATATTGCTTTTGGGTATTGCCAAAACCGTTCACCTCTGATTGTCAATTATACCTACGGCACACCTAAAAGTACGCCATTTCAAAAAATTACATAATATAGTTATTTTATCATAAACAGATCAATATGTGCAAGAGAAAGTAAAAGGGTTATTCTATGCTGAAAAAATAAGGCAATCAAACAGCCTTAAATTAATTTTTTACATGATTTGTATAAGAAATCTCGCATTAATTCTAAAAAAGTATGGTAAAGTGTTGAAAAAATATGTATAATTAAAAAAAGACTATGTCTTTTCATATTAAAGGAGGTTTTCCTATGAGCAAAATCTGTAACGTATGCGGCAGTCAGTTAGACGACAATGCCCTTTTCTGCACGGTCTGCGGAGCGAAATTTTCATCTCCCGAACCCCAGCCACAGTATCAGCAATCACAGCCGCAGCCACAGGCACAGCAGTTTCAGCAGCCCTTTGATGATTACAATATGCAGGCTGATGTAGCCGCCAATAAAAATCTGGCAGCACTGGGATACATAAGCGGCATGATCATACTCGCACTTGTTGCAGCTCCAAATTCAAGATTTATCCGTTTCCATGCAAATCAGTCTCTTCTTTTAACCCTGTTTGCCTTCTTTTCGGTAATCCCTGTTATCGGATGGATTTGGGGACTTTTCTGTGCAGTTTGCTTTGTAATGGGCATTGTCAATGCTTTGAACGGACAATTCAAAGAGCTTCCTCTTATAGGCAAATTCAGAATCATAAACTGACAGAAAACAGATCATTTAGCTAACGATTAAAAGCGGCGTATAACACGCCGCTTTTTTGCATTTTCAAGCTGCCATCTCTTGGGCTTGACGTTTGCTCATTTTTATCCAGCTTATAAATCCGTAAATATCATTTGCAAGAAACATCACAAAACATATGACAACGGATATATATGAGCTGTCGGACAAGGAAGCGAGTATCCATAAAACAATCAGCACAAGATCATTTGCAGCATAGGCAAGAGGAAAATAGGGGCTTCGTCTGAAAGTAAGATAAACTGCGATAAAACTTGTAGTTACCGAAAGAGTACTGGGAAGCAGATTTGCGGTATTGAAAAATTTTAAAATGAAGTAGAAAACACCTGTTACGACAGCTGCTAAAACGAGCATAAATATTATTTCCAAGCGGCTGATCGTATTCACTTTGACTTCAGACTTATTACCGTTATAAGGATTTTTAAGCCAAGAAATAAGCGCAAATACCGCCATGGGAGCAGTCATTCCGAGATAGGTTATCATTTCGCCGTAATAAGCAAAGGTAAATGAGATAATTCCGTAAAGGACACTGAAAACTATCATCAGAAGCTGACCTATGGGATTTCCCTTTGCACAGAAAATAAGAGAAGTTGCTCCAATCAAAGAGGCTGCGAGAGTTATATAATTACCTCTGTCAAAAATCAAAAAGGAAAAGAGAATAAACGTAACTGAAGAAAGCCACAGAATTATTTCAGCCTTCGAAAAATAATTTATTGCATCCTTTATTCTGAACATAAATGCAAAACCTCCAAAAAAATAAACACCCGCACACATCTTCAAAGACCTAACGATGTGTAAACGGATGCTATTGCATCTACTACCCGGTGGCAGTTAACCACTAAAGTTTACTACATAATCTTAATAAAAGCAACGCTTTTCTCTATAATTTAATAAGTCACACATAAATTGCGTTTAACTTGTACTTATTAAATAAATCTTTCGACAAATCTACACAAAATAGTACAAAAATAAAGAGATATGCAGTTGTATTTCTACAATATTCATGGTATCATTACGGAACACAAATACAAATTCAAGGAGGAAGAAATGCTTTTACTTTACTGCATTCTTATCGGCATCGTTTTTACAGCTGCTGAAGTGTTACTTATTAAAAAAGAACACGATTCCAAAAAACAGCAAATTTTATCTATGATAAGAACATTTGCTGAAAACTCATTACTTATTAACCTTTTATCACTTGCACTGATGAAATACGTACTGAAAATTCAGAACGTATTTTACACTGAACTCCACGGTCCTTTTTATCCGATTAAATATATCGCATTCGCTGCTTTAGTCGGACTTGCAACTCTTTTCGTAAAATTACTGCTCGAAAAGAGACTCGAATACATACGCACTGAGGATAAACGCAGCACAAGAACAAAGGTGCTCAGCATTTTATCCATTGTATTTTTCGCTCTTGGAGCTGCTTTATTTACTGCTACCATTTGGGGAAAAGCTACATTCGGAGATATTACTCCCGATCAGTTCCTTGTTAACCTTAAATCTCCGGTAGTGGGAACGAGCAGTGATATTGCCGTTACAATTTTTGAGAGACCTGTTTTTCAAACCGCTCTCCTTACAACGGTGTTTTCAATGTTTGTTTTTTCACCCTATAAACTCTTCTTTAACAGACTCAATGGCAGTAAAATTCTTTTACTTAATAAATTTATCCGCTCTGTTATGTGTTTTATTCTGTCTGTACTGATATTCATAGGCGGCCTTTCTTTTGGAATAATCAAATTTGATTTAGTACAGGTGTATCATGCATATGTCTCTGACTCTTCATATATTCAAGATAATTATGTTGATCCAAGAGATGTAAAATTACAGTTTCCCGAAAAGAAACGCAATCTTATACATATATACCTTGAGTCAATGGAAAATTCATATTTTTCAAAGGAGCACGGCGGACACGATAAAGAATTAATGCCCGATTTACTCAAAGTTGCAAAAGAAGGTATTAACTTTACTCATCACGACACCAAGGAAAAATTTGGTGGCCCAACTGTAACAGTAGGATCCAGTTGGTCTGTTGCAGCAATGGTAAATATGGAAAACGGCATTCCGCTTAAAATACCTATGGACGGAAATTCCTATGGACGTTCAGGATATTTCCTTCCCGGTGTAATAGGCTTAGGTGACATTCTCGAAGCGCAGGGCTATGAACAAACAATAATGTTCGGTGCTGATTCTGATTTTGGCGGCTTGACAACTTATTTCACTTCGCACGGTGACTTTAACATAATGGACTATAAGGCAATAAAAGAAAAAGGCCTTATACCAAAAGATTATTACGTTTGGTGGGGTTACGAAGACGATAAGCTCTATGAATTTGCAAAGGATGAAATTCTCAGACTTGCCGCTACTGGAAAACCGTTCCACTTCGAAATGGAAACTGCCGATACTCACTTCCCCGACGGGTATCTCAGCCCCAAAGCTGAAAAGAAATTTGATAAGCCGTACGCTAATGCTATTTTCTATTCACAGAAAGAAGCAACTAAATTTATTCGCTGGATTCAGCAGCAGGATTTCTATGAAAACACAACCATCGTTATAACGGGAGATCATCTGAGCATGGACCAAAACTTCTTTAAAAGCTATGATCCTAAATTCAGAAGAAGCGTAGTTAATATCTTCTTAAACGCCGGAGCTGAACCAGTACAGACAACAGGCCGTCAGTACGCACCATTTGATTTCTTCCCAACTATACTTGCATCAATGGGAGTAAAAATTGAGGGAGAACGTTTAGGATTGGGAACAAACCTTTTCTCATCGGAAAAAACTCTTATTGAGCGCAATACTCTTGAAGAAGTAAACAAACAGCTTAATGAAAGAAGCAACTTCTATAATGATGAATTCATTTCTGAGAGAAAAGAAAGCGTATTTGAAAACACAAACGTTTCATATTATTAAAATAGTTTGTTACTGATTAAAAACAGGCAGCTTAAAACAGCTGCCTGTTTTTCGTTTTGATTTTACACTGCTTTTCTTTTTTGCAACAATATATTTGCTGTTTTTCGGGAATATTTTCTTTTTTAAAGGAAAGAATAATTATAAATTTTGAACATCTGAACTTGAAAAACTGCCTGTTTTGAGGCAGTTTCAGAAAGGCACGTGCGTTAATATATGATTTTTTTTAAGGCTTTTCTTGTGGGCGGCTTAATCTGCGCCATAGGACAGATTTTAATTGACAGAACAAATCTAACTCCGGCAAAAATACTTGTATCATTTGTAGTTGCAGGTGTTATTCTTGGAGGTGCGGGACTTTATGAGCCCATAGTTGAATGGGCAGGAGCTGGCGCCCTCACCCCTCTTACCGGTTTCGGAAATCTTCTTGCTCAGGGTACAAAAGAGGCTGTTTCTGAAAACGGACTTTCCGGGGTACTGACCGGACCTCTCTCCTCGGGAGCTGCCGGAATAACCGCCGCAATGCTTGGCGGTCTTGCAGTATCACTTATTACAAAACCAAAAGACAAATAAAGACAGCGTCCTGCGTTATTTTTAGCAGGACGCTGTTTTTATCATTAAAACTTTGTATGTAAAAATACAAGAGCTTCGTTATAATTTACTTTTCCTATTTCTGCAAGGACAAACAAATCGCCGTTTTCATTGGCTGCAACACTTGAATATCCTGCCGCTCCCGAATATAAAAGCTTTTTATTCCAGCTTTTACCGCTATCAAAGCTTACCGCAGCGGTAAGTCCACGTCTTGTTGTAAAGGAATCAGGATAAGAGATACAGAGCATATCACCTGCTCTGTCAAGAGATGTCATGCATATGGGAGAGCGAAGTTCTGTTTTAAACATACTCTCATACCAGCTCTCGCCACCGTCAGAGGAATAGGAAAGGCACTGGAACTGCTTTGGATGATACATTGTGCACATAGTGTTTTCACGTATTACCATTATGATATCGCCGTTTGGAAGCTCTGCCGCTTCACACTCGTTGCCTGAACCAGCTTTCTCTCCACGCTGCCAGTGCTTTCCGTTATCGTCACTGTAAAGAACAAAGGAATCTCCATCATTGCTTGCGGGAATAATAAGGCGTCCTGCCTTTTCGCCGTTTTTAATCTGAACTCCTTTACTGGGGCCTACCATTAAAGTGTCCTTACGCACTCCGTCAGAACCTGACTTTACTTTGCCCTGAAGCTTTGGAAGAGAGATATTATTCTTATCCTCCCAGTGGAATTCATAATCTGAGGTAAGAGTTCCTCTGTAACAGTAGGTATCATAGTTAAATCCGCTTTCTTTTGTGGCGGTCATAAGTACAAAGTTGATAAGTCCTGTTTTTTCATCGGCAACAGGAGTGGGATTTCCGTATTTTCCGACTTTTTCTCCATAGGTAAAAAGCACTTTAAGTGGAGTCCATGTCTTACCGTTATCCGAAGAGAATTTACATACTATATCAACTCTTCCCGTATCACGGGCTGAGTTCTTTCTTCCCTCGGCACATGCCATAAGTACATCGGAAGTAAAGCTTTTATCCCTGATATTGAGAAAATCCTTTTTAAGTCTCACAAGTGAAGGAAGTCTGAAAGTAGAGTAGCCGCCCTCTGTATTTTCAAAAATAAACATGGGCTCTGCCTCAAGATTTTCAAATTTCTGCCATCCCTGCGCTTTTGCCCAGATAAGTCCCCACAGCATCACGCAGAACAGTCCGGCAGAAGAAGCAAAGGAAACCACAGCAAATGAAGAGGAAAAAGAGCAGATAATATTTGCAACAAGAGTGAGAACTGCTCCGGCAATCATTACTATTGTTCCCTCTGTTGTAAGAGCAAGGGGCTGAAAGATATCCTTTATAAGTCCCTTATAGATTATAAATATGAGTAAGAGAACACTTAAAGCAGTTAAAACTGCGGAAAAAATTCTGAAATCATTTCCTATCCAGAATGTTCCGAAATATACTGCCGGGAAAACCAGCAGAGTCAGTGCAGAAATAACGGCAAACTTAGCTGTACTGAAAAACATGCCGTTATTAACTTTTATAAACAAAATAAGACCTGCGGTAAAAAGCAGATAAAAAACTGCTGATAAAACAGCCGCAAAAACCATTGATTTCGCCTCCGTATAAATTTCAATTGATGAAAAAACGCTTCATTGGCATAAACGCTTTCTCGGATATATCTTTAAAAATCCCGCCGAAGGTTTTGTCCGGCGGGCATTTTAAAAATCAGTAAAATTACAGTTTCTTTTTAAGAGCGGTAAAGCAGTATATTATACCGGCGCATATAAGCTGGTAGATAACCAGCGAATAAGCGGGAAGCTGTCTGAATCCTGAAAGGAAAACCAAAAGAACGGCAATTCCAAAACCGAAAGCTGAAAGTATGGACTGAACTGAAGTTATTAAACCTCGGCTGTAATAAAGTCCTGCCGCAGCGTTTACAGCACCAAGCATTGATTTTACGCTTCCGTTATGTATAATTTTTGCTTCGGCGTTTCTCTTTTTAAGTCGCTCTTTTCGGTACATTTCTCCTGCAACGGCACTTATCACCTTTACAGCGTTTTTGTGAACTCCGAAGAAGTTTGAAATAAGCTCTTCGGTGATATTGGCGTCGGATGTTCTTACAAGTACGCTTATGCCCTTGTTTTCCATCATTTTAAGAGACGCCTTGATTCCCGGATTTGCTTTATAGCCCACAACAAACATGGCGGCTATTTTTCCAGAAACCGCAAGATACATAATCTGACGGTTATCGTGCCTGTATTTAAGCTCGCTCTCTCTGTTCGGTGCTTCAACATTGTGATTAATAAGCAAATCTCTGTTTCCTACAAGTACACGTCTGCCGTGTATCCATGCGGAAAGTCCCAATTTATCCTCATAGACAAGATTTTCAACGGGAGGCAAAATATCACGCTTACCTAAAATAACACGGTCAAATACCTCTCCGCTGGGTCCTCCTGCTTTTATAACTATTGCCGCTGTATCAAGAATGGCATCGTCCACACGCATACCGTGATAGGTTTTAATACCGTAAATGGTACATCCGCCCTCACTGAATATATCGGAAGAATCGAGCACTACGGCATTTACATCACCGCATTCGCCAACAGCCTTATGTCCCGAAATCATGGCACCCATATGGGTAAGCTTTGTATCTGCTTTTCCCAAAGGAAGATTTGAGGCTATAAGAGCACAGGACGGCATACTTACACAGGCAGCCGCTGCAAACAGCGAATCTCCTGCAAAATAGTCGGATTTAATAACTGCGTATATAATTCCCGCTGCAAGGCTTAAAAGGAAAAATACAGGCATCATCACTTTTGAATATTTATTTGCCGGATCAGCTGCATATGTATTTTCGATAAACTTCGAGGGAAACTTAATTGGCACTGAACAGCGTATATCTGGATCGCCCATTAAAAGTCCTCTGCCGATTTCAAAGGCGGTTTCCTTATTCTCTATTTCCTGTATGCTGTATTTTTTTCTCAGCGGTGCAAGGAAACGGAGATTTTTATAAGCTCTTGAAGCTACAAGATAATGTCCCGCAAGATTAAATACAGTACAAAGTGCAGCAGCGCAGCCGTATAACGGCACCAATTTCTGCGGTGATACTCCGAAAGCCCACACGCCCTGAATTGCAGCCGCCAGAAGAGCCGCTGTAACAGCAGTATCGGCATTGGGTTTGCCTTTTATGAGATTCTCTGCTCCTCTTACTGCAGATACTCCGCCGCCTATTACAGCTGCACAAACTACAACCAGATTAAATGTTGTAAGCATCTGCGCACCGGCAGAGCCGCTTGAATAACCGGTTAAAGTAAAGATAAGGTACATAACCGTAAAAAAGACACAAACAGCTATTCCGCCAAGACTGTGAAGCATTTCTTTACGCAAAATGGCTGCTACCTTGGGGGTGTCTGAAGCCTTATAAAGCTCTATCTCATCCTGAGTATCTTTTTCTTCCTCAGCATCACGTTTTATAGTTTTTTGTACTTTTTCCTGTTTTTCAGACTTTTTGGTATTTTTCTTTTTTCCGCCGGAGGATTCTTCACGGTCATCTTCAGACTCTTCTATCTCTTCGATATCTTCGTCATCCTCAATATCCGCAAGATCTTCTATTCCGAAAATTTTAAAGCCTTTGATTTTTTCCTTTCTCTTCTTCTTAAGAGCTTCTTCCGCTTCTTCCTCATCTATTTTTTCAACCCAGTCATCACTGGCATTTTCAAAGGCATCAAAGCGTATCTGTCCCTCAATTTCTCTGTGCTCGGGAGCTTTTTCCTCAACTCTCGGACGGATAAATCCGCTTTTTCTCGTCTTTTCGTTGTTATCTGCATCCTCGGCAGTTACAAGGGTTGGCAATGGCGCCAGGTCTGCTGTAGCCGACATTGAGCTTCGCCTTGTTACAATACCGGGACGCTCAATCATTTCCGGCTTTCTGCTGTCAAACTTACGCTGAAAATCAGCAGTGCGCTCTATCTTCTGAACAGGTCGGTTTATAAACCTTCTTCTGTATTCATCGGTTTCTATTTTACCGCCGGCACCTACTATGGTTTTGGAATTTCTGAATGAATTGCCGCTGTAATCGCTTTCCTTAAGTCCGCCTACAATTCTTGTCTTTTCCTCTTTTACTGGCGGCTTAGGAGATTCCTGATTTTTATTAACTTCATCTTTCACAGGTTTTTCACCGGCTGCCTCAAGAAGCTCATCGGTTATTATATCACTTACTTCTATGCGCTTTCTCGGCTCCAAAAGTTTATCAATATCCTCCATAGATCTTGACAAAACCGCTTCTTCACCGAAATCTTCGTCATCTATTCTTCCGTCCCTTGCGGCACGAACCTCCGCAAGTATTTTATCTATTGAAAAATCGGAACCGTTTCCGCTGTTGTTCCCATTATTATTTCTGTTATTTCCGCCTTTTTTATCTTCGCTCAATTCATTCCCCTCCTTACAGCCGCTGTCTTGCCACCTCGTACATTAAAATTCCCGCCGCTACGGAAGCGTTGAGAGAATTTATTTTTCCCCTCATGGGCAGGGAAACTATGACGTCACACTTTGATTTTACAAGTCTGCCTATTCCCGCTCCTTCAGAGCCGATTACAAGAGCGGTTGCACTTTTTCCGAAGGATACCTTATTCCAAGGTTCTCCGTCCATATCGGCTCCGTAGAACCATACACCCCTCTTTTTGAGCTCGTCTATTGCAGAGGGCAGATTGCTCACTCTCGCAACGGGTACATACTCCAAAGCTCCTGCGGAAGTTTTTGAAACGGCAAAGCTAAGGGATGCGCTTCTCCTTTTGGGAATAATAACCCCATGAGCTCCCGCCGCTTCGGCAGTTCTTATTATTGCGCCTAAATTGTGCGGATCTTCTATTTCATCGCACACTATTATAAAAGGCTCTTCGTCCTTTGACTTTGCAAGATTGAATATATCCTCTATTGTAGAGTATTCATAGGCTGCTATGAAAGCTGCCACACCCTGATGATTTTCACCGCAGCAGATTTTATCAAGCTTTCTGCGGTCAACCTCTTTTATAACAACGCCTTTTTCACGGCACTGAGCTATCATTTTTCCAACTGATCCGCCTCGTTCACCCACGGCTACCATAAGTGTATCTATCTCTCTGCCTGCACGGATTGCCTCTGCAACCGCATTGCGGCCTATAACAAGATTTGACTTCTCTTTTTCATTGAAATTATCCATTTATATATCCTCCGGAGTCCTTTGCCAAAATAACCTTAAAATCGTACAGATATTGCTATATTTATTAGAGTATACCATATTTTGCGTAAAAATAACAGAAAAATATACGTCAAAATTTAATAAAATTGATGATCTGCCACGGTAAAATCAGAGGACACAAATAATGTTTTACTGCAAAAGAAAAAGGCGTTACGCTTTTTTTGACCTATGCCAATTAGCGTAACACCTTATATCATTTATTAAGTTTTATTTTTACCGTTACTAACCAAGCCCAATTATTCAACCGTAACACTCTTTGCAAGATTACGGGGCTTATCTACATCGAGTCCTTTGGCACAGCTTACATAATATGCCAAAAGCTGAAGAGGTATAACGGAAAGACTTACAGCAAAATTAGGATCTGTTTTAGGTACATAAACGGTAAATCCGGCAGTATCTTCAACACTGTAATTCCCGTATACAGTCATGCCCATAAGAAATGCTCCCCTGCTCTTAGCTTCAACCAAATTTGAAACTGTCTTTTCGTACAGATCGGGCTGAGTCAGCACA
>OGWT01000451.1_pt1 | contig 33004 bp, 18 predicted proteins | sample 1576101 | NCBI WGS metagenome assembly OGWT01 (sample SAMEA3541481, study PRJEB24748) | human gut metagenome | biome: human gut; feature: human-associated habitat; material: faeces | place: China | collected 2012 | reverse complement strand
AAGTCCATAACACAATAAGGACTTTTTGCCTGACGGCAATAAAATCCGGTCATTGTCCCGCAGAGCGGACTGGCATAAGAGCAAGCTCAAATATTAATCATTTATCAAAAGAATACCCTATATGAACACAGATATTAAACAGGCCATGCATGTCGAAGCCGGGAAGTCATTCGGCACATCAGAGGCGAATGAAAACGAAAGGCGTTGGAATAACGACAAGATTGACAGAAAGAATCTGGATCCGACCAATCACTATGACAAGACCCGAATGAAACTGAATTTCGAGATTGGGCCCGATAGGAAAGTTCATCCGTTGGGCTATCAAGAGAAATCGCTTGAAATCCGTTTGCAGGAACGGTTGACTGAACTGGGCTGGAAGCCTTTCAAGCCGGACAGCAAAATTCAACCGAACTGTTGTGCGAAATTTATCTTCGGAGGCAATCATGACCGTACACTTGAGATGGCATTTGGAACTCAAGCCGTAAATCTGGACAAAGATGCAGATAACAGCCATCTCCAGCGATGTCCGGAAATCGAACAATGGGCAAAAGATGTTTATGACTGGTGCGCCAAACGATACGGACAGGAAAACATAATCGGTTTCCAGGTTCATCTTGATGAGAACAGTCCGCATATCCATGCCTTGATCGTTCCTGTCGGGCAACGAGCCAAAAGCGGACGCGAATGCGTCATGTGGTCGGCTAAGTTTGGCAAGACCCGCTACGAATACGGACAGATTCTTCGGGAAATGCACACCTCACTTTATGAGGATGTCGGTAGCAAGTATGGGTTGGAGCGTGGTGATAGCATTGTTGGGCGCAATGTTCAGCATTTGCACAAGCGAGACTATATCCGCAAATTGGCTAAAGAGGCAAAACAGGCGGAAAAAGCAGTCAAGGGACTTCAGACAATGATACGGAAACTTGAACGGGAAATGCTTGCCGGAAGGACCCGGCTTAAAGAAATCGATGAAGCTCTCGCGTCTGGCAAGATAACTCTTGACAGGTATGAAGCGCAGAAGGCGGACATACAGAAACTCATTGCCGAGTATCAGGAAAAGCTCGAAGACAAATCCAATAAACTCCATGCGAAGGAGCAGGAAGTGGAACAATTGACAAAGGATGCGGCGAAGGCCCGTTCTGTTATACAGCCATTTCGTAACCACAAGGTTGATTTCACGCCACCGCAAATTACAGAGAAAGTACCATTGTTCGGTACGGACAAATGGATTGAGCGTCAGAATCGGTCTATCTCCAAGCAGTTTACCGAAATTGTCCGGAAGATAGAATCCCTATACAGAAATGATGCAGCCCGACAGGTTGAAACTGCCCAGAATAATGTTCTAGCGGATTACGGTGAACTTTATCAGTTAAGACGGGAGAATAAAACTCTTTCAGACACAAACGAAAATTTGGAGTCAGAACTGAATACATTGCTCGGCCAGTTGGCTATACCTTCAGTTCGCAATATGATTTTTGCAGTAGCCGATGCGCTCATCAGTGGGCAACCGATACCTGTTTCTTCCGGAGGCGGTGGTGGTAATTCCGACTCAGACCTTCGTTGGGATGGTCGCAGACCGGATGAGGAGGAAGAGGCATATAAACGGAGGTGCCTGATGTTTGCTATTGGGATCGTAACAAAACATAATAGGAGGTATAATATAAGAAGATGATATGTTATTATGGATAATTATTTTATAGGTTACTTATTTTTGAGTTGGTTTTAATTATCTTTGCGCCTAAAGTAATATAATTTACGGAATGGAAGGTATGGATGACATGAATAGAATTAAAGTTGTTCTTGTAGAGAAAAAGAAAACCAGTAAATGGCTTGCAGAGGTTTTACAGAAAAATCCTGCAACTATTTCAAAATGGTGTACTAATACTTCTCAGCCAGATGTTGCTACACTGCGAGAGATAGCACGTGTTCTCGATGTTGACGTGAAGGAACTTCTTAATTCTACGAAATAGTATTTCTACTAGGATATGGTTAAAAAGAAATATAAATCAGAAGAAGATATAGTCGTCAAAGACGAGAAGTCTATTCGAATGTTGGGTGTCCAAAACTTGTATAACTTCTTGTTCGAGGCGTGTAATATATTGAGAGGGCCTGTAAGTCAGGATAATTTTAAAGATTATATTACCCCCATCCTATATTTTAAGCGCATTTCAGATGTTTATGATGAGGAAACGCAGGCGGCGCTTGACGAAAGCGGAGGAGACAAAGAATATGCATCATTGCCGGAACAACATAGATTTGTAATTCCTGATGGTTGTCATTGGATAGATATTAGAGAACGTACTGAAAACCTTGGTGCAGCAATTGTTGGAGCAATGAGGGGCATTGAGTTGGCTAATCCTGATACGTTATATGGCGTATTGTCTGTGTTTAGCGCTCAAAAGTGGACAGATAAGAAAAATCTGTCAGACAGTAAAATCCGCGATTTGATCGAACACTTGTCTACTCGCAGATTGGGGAATAAGGATTACCCGGCAGATTTGATGGGTGATGCATATGAAGTGCTGTTGAAAAAATTTGCAGATGATTCTAAGGCAAAAGCCGGTGAGTTCTATACTCCACGTCCGGTGGTAAACTTATTGATTCGTATTCTTGATCCCAAACCAGGAGAAACAGTATATGATCCTGCCTGTGGTAGCGGAGGTATGCTAATAGAGGCGATTCATCACATGCACCATGATAACCTATGTTGTGGTAGTATATTCGGTCAAGAAAAAAATGTGGTGAATGCAGCAATCGCCAAAATGAATCTCTTCTTGCATGGAGCCAGTGATTTTAATGTAATGCAAGGCGACACTTTGCGCTCGCCAAAGATTTTGCAAGGAAGCGAAATTGCCAAGTTTGATTGCGTGATAGCCAATCCACCTTTTTCGCTTGAAAAATGGGGAGCTACTGAATGGTCGTCTGATAAATTCGGTCGCAATATCTGGGGAACACCAAGTGATTCTTGCGGTGATTATGCATGGATTCAACATATGGTAAAATCCATGGCACCGGGGAACAGCCGCATGGCAGTAGTCATGCCGCAAGGTATTTTGTTTCGTGGTAATGAAGATGGTCGTATTCGCGAGAAAATGATCAAGAGTGATTTGATAGAGGCTATTGTAACCTTGGGCGACAAACTCTTCTATGGGACGGGCTTATCACCATGTTTTCTTATTCTGCGCCGTATGAAACCTGCAGAACGCTCTGCGCGAATTCTCATGATCGATGCCACAAAAATACTGACACAAAAGCGAGCACAGAATATCCTTTCTCCAGAGGATGTTGATCATATCTATCAACTTTATTTGGATTATAAGAATGTGGAAGACTATTCTAAGGTCGTTACTTTAAAAGAGATAGAAGATAAAGAATTTAACCTGTCTCCCAATCGCTATATCAACTATCATCGTGAAGCTGTTCGTCCATACGAAGAGGTAAAGCGTGAATTTTTGGAAGCGATCGAGGCGGTAAAATTGGCTGAACAAGAATTTACCAGACTGATAGAAAATTGAGTATGGCTGAAGCAAAAAAATATAGAATAAAAGATGAGCTTATTTCGCTCGACGAAATGAAACAGTTCCTGTGGGGGGCAGCAACACGCCTTCGGGGACAGATTGATGCCGCAGGCTATAAAGAATATATCTTTCCACTTCTCTTCTTTAAGCGCATCAGTGATGTGTATGATGAACAATATGCGGAGTTTGTGTGTGAAGGAGGTGAAGAATACGCAGGTATGCAAGCGCAGGAACTTGTTATTCGAATACCAGATGGAGCACATTGGAATGATGTCCGGTCTGTTACCGAAAATGTTGGACAGCGATTAGTAGAGGCATTCATAGCTATTGAACAAGCCAATCCTGGCGTTGAAGTTGATGGTCGTGTTGTAGGGGGGCTCGAGGGGATCTTCGGCCCCAAGGACGGATGGACTAACAAAGCCAAAATGCCAGATCATATTATCACCTCGCTTATCGAAGACTTCTCCCGTTATGACCTCTCGCTTGCTTCCTGCCCTGCTGATGAAATGGGACAAGCCTATGAATATTTGATTGGGAAATTTGCTGATGATGCAGGTAATACAGCGCAAGAATTCTACACTAATCGTACTGTAGTAACTTTGATGGCAGAAATTCTCCAACCTCAACCGGGGGAAAGCATCTATGACCCGACATGTGGATCAGGAGGGATGCTGGTGAAATGTCTGGATTACCTTCGTGCCAAAGGCCTGCCGTGGCAAGGCGTAAAGGTGTTTGGGCAAGAAATAAATGTCCTGACCAGTTCGATTGCACGAATGAATCTCTATCTCAATGGAGTGGAGGATTTCTCAATCGTATGCGGAGACACATTGGAACGACCTGCTTTTGTGGAAGGCAGCCAGCTTCGCAAGTTTGATGTTGTATTGGCTAATCCTCCATACTCTATTAAGCAATGGGATCGAGAAGCATTTATGCATGACAAGTGGGGACGCAACTTTTTAGGGACACCGCCACAAGGTCGAGCTGATTACGCATTCTTTCAACATATTCTTGCTTCGATGAATGATAAAACAGGACGTTGTGCCATATTGTTTCCGCATGGAGTGCTGTTTAGAAAGGAAGAAGAAGTTTTAAGGCGAAAATTGGTAGAAAGTGATTTAATAGAATGCATTATCGGCCTGGGGGCTAATCTCTTCTACAATTCGCCAATGGAAGCATGTATTATTATATGCCGTAAAAACAAAGCTCAAGAAGCAAAAGGACGAATTACCTTCATAAATGCAGTTAATGAAGTAGTTCGGAAAAATGCAGAAAGTTATCTTGAAGAAAAGCATATTGCGAAGATATGTAAAGCTTATTCCACTCAAGACAATATCGATAATTTCAGTAGAACTGTCAGTAATGAATTAGTTCTTGAAAATAGTGCGAATTTAAATATATCACTATATGTTTCAGCTGTTACAGCAACGAAAATTAGCGTATTGTCTGTTGATGATAGTATAAAACAATGGCAGATACGAAATAAACAAATGTACAATGAATTTGACAACTTATTATCTCTAATCCATGGCTAAATTTACTTTTGGACAAATAGCAAAAGAAGTACGGTTAACTTACAATGGAGACAAGACAGATATGCCAATTGTAGGATTAGAACACATTGTGCCCAAAGAGTTGACTGTGACAAATTATGATATAAATACAAACAATACTTTTACCAAATCTTTCAAAAAGGGGCAGATACTATTTGGTAGAAGACGTGCATATCAACATAAGGCCGCGATAGCAACATTTAATGGAATATGTTCTGGAGATATTACGGTAATTGAGCCTATTGAAGGAATGGTTTATCCTGCTCTTTTGCCTTTTATTGTACAAAATGACGCTTTTTTCAGCCATGCTGTTCAAGGATCTGCAGGCTCCTTATCTCCACGAGTAAAATGGGAACACTTATCATCTTACGAAATAGAACTACCATCGATAGAAGAACAGCGTGTATTGGCTGAGAAACTATGGGCTGCTTATCGCTTAAAAGAGAGTTATAAACGTTTACTTGCCGCTACTGATGAGATGATAAAATCGCAATTTATCGAGATGTTTGGAAATCCTCTTTCCTCAAAACAAAAGAATGAATTGAAGAAGTTAGGAGAGTGCTGTAGCATTAATCCAAGACGCCCTAACATTAATCTTCATGACACAGATAAAGTTTCTTTTGTTCCCATGTCAGCTGTAAGTGAAAATGGACATTTAGTAGATATGATTGACGAAGAATATGGAAAAGTAAAGAAAGGCTTTACATATTTTGAGAATAACGATGTCTTGTTTGCCAAGATTACACCTTGTATGGAAAATGGTAAAGGGGCTATTGCACATGGCCTTACAAATGGAATAGGAATGGGATCTACAGAATTCCATGTATTGAGACCAATTGACGAAATATCTAGTCCTTATTGGTTGTTAGCATTAACACAAATGCCTGTATTTCGTGAACGTGCTGCAAAAAATATGTCAGGAACAGGTGGGCAGAAGAGAGTTGGAGCTTCATACCTTGAACATTTTATGGTGGGGTTGCCTTCAATAGAGGAGCAAAGGCATTTTGAAACAATATATAAACAAGCCGATAAATCAAAATTTGAATTGCGTAAATCAATTGATGCAATTGACCAAGTAATAAAGAGCTTAATAAATGGTTAAAGTGATATGATAACAAAAGAAGAAGTGCGAGCATTGCTGCAAAGCACAGAAACATATAGAATAGAGCGAACAACTTCGACTGGAGACATGGACAAATTTCAAGAAGCGATTTGTTCATTTGCCAATGATTTGCCTAATTCCAAAAAGAAAGGATATTTGATTCTTGGTGCATATGACAATGGCACCTTGTCAGGATTGAAAGTTACCGACGCTCTACTGAAGAAGATTGCTGCAATACGCTCAGATGGCAATATTCTGCCACTGCCTATCATGTCGGTAGAACGATTTGAATATGAAGATGGTGATTTGCTCGTCGCAGAAGTTTCACCTTCGTTGGTTCCGCCTGTTCGCTATCGTGGCAGGACGTTTGTCCGGGTCGGTCCTCGTAGAGACATTGCTACGGAGGCTGAAGAGCGGATCTTATTTGAGCGTAGAACTTCTTATATGGCGACTTTCGATGCAACACCTTGTTTCGGTGCTACAATAAAAGACATTGACACGGATTATATCAAGCGTGAGTATCTTCCTCAGATCATAGACCATGAAGTATTGGAAAGTGATAGCCGTGATGTTAAAGAGCAATTGGCCTCAATCCATTTATACGATCTTCAGCATGAATGCCCTACTAACGCAGCTATCATTCTTTTCGGTAGAGATCCGCAGTATTTCTTGCATGGATGTTATGTACAATATGTCCATTTTGCAGGAAAAGACAGAGGCAGTGAAATCATTAACGAACGGCAGATAAAAGGTTGTCTCTCAAAAATGCTTCCTCAATTGGAAAGTTTTGTACGTGATGCTGTGGTTACATCACGACCTATACCAATCAGCATGTTACGCGAGAAGGATATATTCAACTATCCTGATAAGGCATTAAGAGAACTGCTGATGAACGCTTGCATGCACAGAGATTATCAGTCTAATATGCCTATTAGATTTTATCAATACGAAGATCGTATCGAGATACTGAATGCCGGAGGGCTTTATGGTGAGGCTCGTCCTGAAAACTTTCCAATGGTGAATGATTATCGCAATCCGATCGTGGCGGAAGCCATGCGTGGATTAAAGTATGTTAACATGTTCAATCGTGGAATTCAGCGTGTCAAGACTCTTTTGCAGGAGAATGGCAATCCGGAACCGATATTCAATGTGGATAAAATCACAGCTTTTGAAGTTGTGGTAAAACCATCTTTGTCACTTAACTTGGTCACAAATGACGAAAAAGTGACTAAGTCAGTGACTAAGTTAAATGAAACACTTAATGATATTCTTGATTTTTGTTCTACCCCTCGTAGCATGACAGAGATAATGGAGCGTTTGGGACTTAAGCATCGGTATAATGTTAAACATCGCTACATTGATCCTCTTATAGAAAGCGGCCACTTGGTGATGACAATTCCGGACAAGCCCAATAGCAGGAGTCAAAAATATAAACGAGCATTAACTTAGTCACATTACTTGGTCACTTCTGAGTGATAAAGTAGGCGGAAATCAAAATTGATATAGCGGTCGCGCAATAATTAATAACCAACATATTACAGATATGATTGACATTTTAATTAATGACATAGAACAGGCAATGCTCAATACGCTTAGTAATGAGCAACTTTGTCAGTTGCGGAAGGTGCTGGAATATGCTTTCCGTAATGTGAGCGTGACCGAAATCAAGTCTGAGAATACAGAAGAATCAAATTCTGTGCTTATTAGTGCATTCCTTTCTTCAAAGAGCGTGGAGGGGTGCTCGGAAAAAACAATAGCGTACTACAGAAGCACGCTGAATAATGCTTTGTTGAAAGTTGGGAAGAAGATTTCTCATGTCACAACAGATGATTTACGTACCTATCTCAATAATTATCATAAAGGAAGTGGAGCAAGCAAGGTGACCGTGGATAATATTCGACGCATTCTTTCCAGTTTTTTTGCCTGGCTAGAGGACGAAAACTACATAGTGAAGAGTCCGGTTAGAAGGATTCACAAGGTGAAAGTAGGAAAAACTGTCAAAGAAATCTATTCAGATGAGGCTTTAGAGATTATGAGGGATCATGCTGGCAGCAGTCGTGACCTTGCAATGATAGATTTGCTCGCTTCTACAGGTATGCGTGTTGGCGAACTGGTAAAACTTAATAAGAGTGATATTGATTTTCAGAATCGAGAGTGCATTGTAACCGGCAAGGGTGACAAACAGCGTAAAGTATATTTTGATGCCCGGACCAAGATTCACCTGCAGAACTACCTTTCAGAGCGTACAGATAATAATGAAGCTCTTTTTGTTTCATTGCTTGCACCATTTGAACGATTGTTAATCAGTGGGGTTGAAATACGACTTCGAAAATTGGGTCGTACATTGAATATCCCTAAAGTGCATCCGCATAAGTTCCGTCGCACCTTAGCGACCATGGCTATTGACAAAGGTATGCCAATAGAACAGGTACAACACCTTTTAGGACATCAAAGTCTTGATACCACCTTGCAATATGCTATGGTGAATCAAAATAATGTCAAATTGTCTCACCGTAAATATTTTGGATAACATGAGAGTTCAGTCGCAATTTATCGAGATGTTTGGAAATCCTCTTTCCTCAAAACAAAAGAATGAATTGAAGAAGTTAGGAGAGTGCTGTAGCATTAATCCAAGACGCCCTAACATTAATCTTCATGACACAGATAAAGTTTCTTTTGTTCCCATGTCAGCTGTAAGTGAAAATGGACATTTAGTAGATATGATTGACGAAGAATATGGAAAAGTAAAGAAAGGCTTTACATATTTTGAGAATAACGATGTCTTGTTTGCCAAGATTACACCTTGTATGGAAAATGGTAAAGGGGCTATTGCACATGGCCTTACAAATGGAATAGGAATGGGATCTACAGAATTCCATGTATTGAGACCAATTGACGAAATATCTAGTCCTTATTGGTTGTTAGCATTAACACAAATGCCTGTATTTCGTGAACGTGCTGCAAAAAATATGTCAGGAACAGGTGGGCAGAAGAGAGTTGGAGCTTCATACCTTGAACATTTTATGGTGGGGTTGCCTTCAATAGAGGAGCAAAGGCATTTTGAAACAATATATAAACAAGCCGATAAATCAAAATTTGTTGGTTTCAAATCGCAATTTATCGAGATGTTTGGTGACATTGAAAAGAAGCCTTTTGTTGATGTTTGTATTAGCAAAGGAGAGTATGGTTCTAATTCTCCTGCAGATGATTATGATGGCAATATACGTTATGTGCGTATCACTGATATTACAGAAGAAGGTAATCTCAATGGCATAGTGGTAAGTCCTCGTAAGGTAGAAGAAAAATATATGCTGCTGCAAGATGATTTACTCTTTGCAAGGACTGGTAATACAGTCGGTAAGACTTATTTACATAAAAATGGAAAGATGATATTTGCAGGTTATTTAATTCGCTATAGATTAAATAAAAAGTGTATGTTGCCTCAATTTGCTTTTGCCTATACTCATACAAATCAATATTATGATTGGGTAGAAAAAATAAAGAAAGTAGGAGCGCAACCCAATATTAGTGCTGCCCAATATGATTCTATGCCTATTCCAGTTCCTTCAATGGCTAAGCAGATAGAATTCGTGGCGATTGCAAGACAAGCCGATAAATCAAAATATTACAATTAGAAATCAAAATAATTATATATGACATACTTTAATGAAGAAAATACAGTAGAGCAGATGTTTATTAATGCAGCAGGTAAATGCGGCTGGATATATGTGGAACCACAATTTGTTCCTAGACTTCCTGACGAAGTACTTGTTGTTCAATGGTTGATGGAAGCTTTGTTGGCTCTGAACCCTATCACTCCAGAGCAAGCTGAACAAGTTATATACAAATTGAGAGCATGTATTACTAGTGGCGGCTCATCAGATGAACTTATAACGGCAAATGACAAGTTCCGGAAGTTGTTGTTTGAGGAGAATTCATATCCTTTTGGCGAAAAAGGCGATAATATCAATATTCGTTTCTTCGCAAAAGCAGATGATGCTTATAAGAATCGCTGTATAGTGTCCAATCAGTGGGAGTATCCTAGAAAAAGTAAGGAGGGAGGCAAGCGTCTGGACCTTGTATATGTGATAAATGGCATACCTATGGTTGTGGGAGAGGCAAAGACTCCTGTAAAGGCTTCTGTTACTTGGGCAGATGGTGCAGCTGATATTATGCATTATCAGAAAAGTATTCCAGAGATGTTTGTTCCTAATATCCTCACTTTTGCTAGTGAAGGGAGGGAATTACAGTATGCTAGTATAGGATGTCCTGTTGATAAGTGGGGACCATGGTTTGCAGATGAAGAACGTAAGCATGGAACATTGGAAGATGCAGAGCATAACTATGTTTCATTGATGACTCCTGAAAGACTTTTGGATATATATCGATTCTATTCTGTTTTTACAGGAACATCACAAGGGAGGAAGATAAAAATTGTATGTCGTTATCAACAGTATTTGGGTGGAGAAGCTATAGTTCAGCGTGTGTTATCAACATATACAAACGGTTCTGGGCCTCGTAAAGGCTTAATCTGGCATTTCCAGGGATCCGGCAAGTCATGGTTGATGGTATTTGCGGCACAGAAACTTCGCAGACAAGAGGTTTTGAAAGCCCCTACTGTTGTGATTGTGGACGATAGGATTGACCTTGAAGATCAAATTACCGGAGATTTTACCCGTGCTGAAATACCAAATATTGACAGCATCTCGTCCAAGCAAGAATTAGAGGAGAAAATACACCAAAGAAAGATATTGATAACCACTATATTTAAGTTTGGTGACTTAAGTGACGGTGAAGTAATTGATGACCGTGACAATATTATTCTTTTGATGGACGAGGCTCATAGGACGCAGGAAGGGGATCTGGGCAAGAAGATGCGAACAGCATTACCTAATGCATTTTTCTTTGGTTTGACAGGCACACCGATCAATCGTAATGATCATAATACATTTGCTTGCTTTGGTGCAGAAGAGGATAAGTATGGCTATATATCTAAATATACCTTTCAAAATTCTGTGGAAGACAGGGCAACATTGGAACTTAATTTCAAAACGGTTCCTGTCGAGATGCACTTGGATAATGCTAATTTGCAGAAGGAATTCGATGAACTTACTGATCAGATTAGTGAAGAGGACAAAAATGAATTAGTAAGACGTACAAGTGTAGAGGCTTTTTTCACTGCTGAAAAACGAATCAACGATGTCTGTAAGTACATAGTTACTCATTTTAGAGAATATGTGGAACCTACAGGTATGAAAGCGCAAGTGGTTGTTTACAATAGAGAGTGTTGCGTTAAGTATAAAAAAGCTTTGGATGCTCTTCTTGGAACCGATGATCAAACGACTATCGTAATGCACACGTCGGGGGACAAGGCAGACGATTATAAAGCTTATAAACGTAGTCGAGATGAGGAGAAAAAACTACTAGACCAGTTTAGAGATCCATTGTCGCCGCTAAAATTCGTCATCGTAACAAGTAAATTGCTGACCGGCTTTGATGCTCCAATACTTCAATGTATGTATCTGGATAAGCCGATGAAAAACCACACTCTGTTGCAAGCAATATGTAGGACCAATCGTACATATAACGAAAATAAAAAATGCGGATTAATAGTCGATTTCGTAGGAGTGTTTGAAGATGTTGCAAAGAGTCTTGCTTTTGATGAGGAAACAGTAAAAACTATAGTAAAGAATATAGATGAAATTAAAGGCCTAATTCCTACATTTATGCAACAATGCATTGAGTTCTTCCCTGGCGTTGATAGAACTATTGGTGGATGGGAAGGGCTTACTGCAGCTCAACAATGCTTGAAGGATGATCAGGTAAAGACTAGCTTTGGTCGTCATTTTGCCCGATTAAATAAGGCATGGGAGATTGTCTCACCGGATTCATATTTGACTGTATTTCAGAATGACTATACATGGTTGGCACAGGTATATCAAAGCGTGCGTCCGGTGAGCGGCGGCAACCTTATTTGGACTTTGTTAGGAGCTAAGACCATAGAAATCATACATAGAAATATTGAAACAATTGATATTGGAACTCCATTGGAAGATTTGGTTGTAGATTCTGATGTTATAGATGCTGTTCTTGAAGACGAGAAGGCTCGTGAAAAGAAAATAGTAGAAATAGAGAAGATGTTACGTTTGAGATTAGGAGAACATAAAGGAGATCCTAATTTTAAGAAGTTTGCTGAAAAATTAGATGAGTTACGAGAAAGAATGACTCAAAATCTAATAAGTAGCATCGATTTCTTGAAACAACTTCTTGTTTTGGCCAAAGACCTACTTGAAGAAGAAAAAAAGAAAGCTGAACCACAAGACAAACGGGCTCAAGCACGTGCAGCGTTAACAGATCTCTTCCAAAGTATAAAAACAGAAGAGACCCCAATCATTGTAGAACAGGTCGTGAATGATATAGATAACGAAGTCGTTAACATTGTTCGTCAATTTAATGATGCATTCCAGAGTGTGACAGCTCGTAGGGAGATAAAAAAGAAACTTCGTTCTATCCTCTGGGTTAAGTATCAAATTAAAGATAATGATGTGTTTGAACGGGCATATCAGTATATTGAGATGTACTATTAGTGTTTTGTTCATCCTATTTGTATAATGGCACAATATAAGCAATCTGAAATCACAAATGTATTTTGGGCATCGAACGATGGCTTCAAAGGTGGGCGTGACCCATTGGGAATCCAGAATAGTTCAATTGCAACCTATAGCAAATTGTTACCTGGCCTCACCAATCTAACCCGTCACATCCGCTACTACAGTCTTTATTGTTGGCTACTTAGTGAATATGACAAACTTGAAGTTGCAGGTCAAATATCTCTGCATCAATATAATTTTATACGTCGTGCAGAGTTGGCAATGGCACTAATTATGAAGGAACAGAATGTTGGTTCTGTGGTTGGAGCTTTGTTTGTTTCACAAGGTAGATATAAGCAAATAGAGGATGGTATTTATGATATTGCAGATGGTGCTGATTATGAATCTAAAGATAAGTACTGGACATTCAAGAGTGGGGCTTTTGGTCAGTACTATCTTGGTTCTCTTATTTATTATGAACTTGTAAAAATTGAAGAAGGCAGATTTTATCTTCGTAACAAAGGAAAAGAGTTAGCTGATGCTGTCAGAAATAGTATTGATGAAAACATCCGGAAATTATTTCTTAAATGTATTTTGGATGGAAGTCTTAAAGAAGAAGCAATAGAAAACTTACAATCTTTAGCTATACATCGCATAAATGTAGGCTCTGAGGAATGGTTGTTCTTGAATAATTTGCTTACGAAAAGTGACGAGGACTCTTCCTTGCGAAGAGAAACAATCTTTTTGCTCCTAAATGATATTTCAAATGGCATAGAGATTCAGGAGTTCGTAAAGAATCGTTTTTTGCATATAAATGAAGATGGTAATTTGCAGGCCGCATTTGGGTGGTATTTCTATTATTTATGTGAAGGTTTGCATTATTGTATTGACTTGTTCTTCTGCTTAATACTCTACAAAATTCATGAATTACACAATCCTCCAATTGCACTACTTTCTCAAGATATTAAACAATCTTTATTGTCGGTTATAGAGGAAGAGATGAATTATAACTCTCTTGACGAGTGGAGGAGAAATGTGAGTGATAATATAAACATAATCTATGATGAACTAAGAAATCTCGTCAGCAAACAAGATTATATTTCTGCAGCAGTACATGCAATAAGGCTCATGTTGAGACTTTATACTGAATTTGAGAATAATACAAAAAATATAGAGGGGTTTGAGGGGAAAAATGATTTGAAACGTCAGCGAGGCATACTCAGTGAAGGGTTGAGATCTTATGTGGAGCGTTATCTGTCATTCTCTATATCCGGTTTTATAGAATCTCTGATAGTACAAATAATGCAGGAGCATACTGTGGTCGCCATTGCTAAAATGGGAAAGAATAATTCAGACCTAAGAAAGTTTATTTTTGAGGATGGACGGATTGTTTTAATAGAGCAGCGGTATCCAGTTGAAACATCGCCACGTATTGATTCTCTATTTAATTTTTTACAAGACATGGGTTATCTTGATAAAGATAATACACTAACTGAAATAGCAGAACAATTCATTGAGAATTATGGAAAAGAATGAGCATGCAATATTATTGGATATTCCTAGTGGCGGCAAAAATGGTAAATATCATTCTGCTGTATTGACTACTTATGCCATAGATTTGATACATTTCGATAATCAATTATTGAACACGCTTCATCGTAAGCAAATATGTAGCATAAATGTGTTTGCCGATACCAATCAAATGGATAAATCTATGGAATATGTATCTCCTATTTATATGAGACATATTGGTAAGGAGTACTCCATTACATCTATAAGTGCTGTCGGAGCTTTTCATCCTAAGATTAATTTCTTTGTAGGAGATGACGCTGTATTGGTTGTGTTTGGTACTGGTAATCTAACTGTTACAGGACATGGAAAAAATCATGAGGCATTTACAGGTTTTATGATAGATGAAACTGATACGACGCATCGTCCTCTCATTGAAGAATGTTGGCAGTATCTCAGCCGATTTACAAAGCAATGTAACGATTATGATCATAATAGAATTCTTCGTGAGATTATTGAAAATTGTACATTTTTAGATACCTCTTTCAATATTGTGCCTCATAGTATGTGCAAGGTACAAGAAGGGTTAAATGCTGCTTTACTGTATAATGATTCTCAGTCTGGGATTTTACAACAAATTTCAAATTTAGTGCCATTAAATGAGGTGCAGACTATAACAGTTCTCAGTCCATATTTTGATGAATGTGGAGAATCATTGATTACATTATCCCAACTTTGCCCGAACTCTGTAGTGAATGTTTTGATTCACCAAGATTGTGCTTTGCCACCAAGCGGAATGATTCCAAATAGTAGTATTCATTTTTATGATTTCAACGAAACAAAAAGGGGTAAAATAGCTTTTAAAACATATGAACGTCAATTGCATGCAAAAGTGTTGCACTTTAAGACTAATGATGCTGAATATTGTATGGTTGGCAGTGCAAATGCAACATTAGCTGGACTTGGAACAATGTCTCATAGAGGCATAAATGAAGAGTTTGGAGTCTTGTATCATTCGACAAAGCAAGATTTTCTATCTACACTTGGTCTGAAAACCAAGAAAAGAATAGATGTGCCAACTAATAGATCCAAACATTCTAATGAAGCGCCATCTGAAACAGGAAGACGATTAAGACTATTATCCGTTTATTACGAATCAGGTAAATTAAATGTCTATAGCAATGAGGAAATTCCTGATGGAGTACTACTGGCTATCGACAATGGATTTGAGACTCTTGTAAGTGAACTTAAACATGATAAAGGCAATAGATATAGTACTGATATAAGGTTAGCAAAAACTCAATATACATGCTATTTAGTGGATAAAGATAAGAAAGCTATATCTAATAAGCTGTTCATCAATTGGACTGAGCTCTTGGCCACAACAAATCCATCGAAAATGAGTCGTAATCTTAATAGATTCATTTCACGTATAGAGAATGAAGGATATGATGGTATGGAGGTTGCTGATATGCTATCTGATGTAATGTGGGATTTAGTTAATGATGCCGGTGAGAAAGTTTCTCCAAAGATTAAAGTTTCATCAGAAGATAGAAGACGATCTGATTTATCTTTGCCCGAAATAAAATACAATTCGGAATATGACAATGACGATATAAAGAGTAGCAGGATTTTCCAAATTGATCGTACATCAAGACTGATTGAATGTATTGAAGAGAGTATTAGAAAAAAGATTCGTTCAATAGATGATGCAATCATTGATGAAGAGGAAGAAGGCTCAGCGGAAACAAGCAACAATAGAGAGATAGAAGAACAAGAAGATATCTATATCAGTAAGAAACTGTTAAAAGGTTATGGTGAATTATCAACATCTTTGTTAATGAAATATCAAAAGATGATAAGTAAGCGATACGAGCAGGTAAAAGCTACAGGAGAAGGTTTTATAACTAGAGATGACTTAAATTTCTTTTCTCTGTCTATGTTTGCTGCAATGGAAATATGTTATCTTAATAAATTTCGTTATAAATTTGACCAAATTCCTTATGCATCAAGAAGCTATTGTCAGAAACAGTTTTATGATAGTTTGGAAAGGAGCATAAGTAACGTTGGTCTTGACTCATTGGAAAAGTTTGTAAAGTTTTGCAATACAATGAGGCTTCCTGCACAAAAAGATGAGAATTTTAATAAAGTTGCGTCCCGAACCATGAAATATGCAATATTATATGGGACCTTATTTTATAGACTATCTCATGTTGAGACTATACGTGTATTAGGTAATCGTTTGTTAAAAGCAGTAGATAGCTTGGTTGTTATATGGGGTAAGCCATCGTTTAAAACTCTGACAAAAGAACTTGAACCTTTGTCAGAAAGGTATGACTTTGTATTTCGCATGAATCATGTTGAAAATATGCTTAGAAACCTTAGCTGATAATTTCGTTCGTTGGGACGAACAAACTACTATTAAATGAGGGAAAGGTAAACATGTGTAATGAATTTTACTTGTGTATAGCAAAAAGTGGTGCTTGTTTTCATTTGTTTGTCAGAAAACACATATCTTTGCCTTTGATGGCCTCAGATGGTGTAGTTTGTTTGGCTAAAGAACAATCTTTGAAATATAACTGATTGAAAGCCAAATGGTGCACAACTCTTCAACGAGGAGGAGTATTAACGTTCCTCGGATAGATTAAACAATTAAATACCAGCGCGACAAACAAATTTTTATTGTTTATCGCGCTGGTGGTTTTATATCTATATTCAAAGTAGAATCCTTTTATTCCTATGCTAACATTTCGTTCATGATGTTTTGTAGTACTATGTCAGCAACTTTATATGATAGGCTGGATTTGCCAACTTTTTGAGGGTCATATTGAACCTGCTTCACCATATCGATATAAAATGCAAAGTTATTAATCACTTTCTCATCTTCAAAATTTATTGTTAGAGGATTTATTCTCCATTTCAACTTGCCGTTCTCGAATACCATTAATGAGGTGAGTGCACAAATGATCGGATAGAAAAATCCATACGCATAGTTATATATAGATCGTTTTGGATAGGTATTAAATGGACCAGTAAATTTGCTGATATAACCGCCTGTTTCATTTTCCTTCTGCACTACTCCTGTGATACGGCCAAAAGAGCCAGAATTCCTATTATAGACCATTGGAAAGTGGTAATAAATTTTGTCGAAAAATCTGACAATATCATCAACAAGTTCAAATCCAGATCTGATCGCATTGTCTGTAAGATCGTATTTCCCGAGTTGCTGTTCGGAAACGGATTTATCTTTCATTAAGTTACGGTAATATTTAACACACAAGCTCTTTTGTGAATATATAGCTATTCGGTTAAGTACTCCAATGTTGGGGTTGCCATCAAAATAACCACATTCATGCAATTTTATTAAGGGTAGGCAGGCCAACGCAACGATATCGTCACATTTTATCGTACCTGGTTCACCACTTCGCCATGCAATATTTTCACGGTAACTCCCCTTTAAGCATCTCTTAAGATCTTCATACAGACCCTCCTTATTGCTCTTTGTCGCTTCATTCAGCGAGACATTGGCGTTTCTTGCCGAACAAATTTCAAGTATATGATTAGAGAAATACTCAATTGATGCTTCATCTTTATCTACAGGAGCTATAACTTCAATTGGAATAGAAAATTTCAGTTGCCCAATGTGGGATTCATATCCAACTTTCAGCGAGGCAAAAGTATCCTCATTGCGATAATATCTAATACAATCGTCCCAAGTTTTCAAGTTATCGTCATTAATAACATTTGCAATGAATCGACATAACGCAAATGCGTTGTGTCCACCGTCCATTATTCCCTCCATTTCTTCTTCAGAAAAACTAAGGCGCACTCTATTGCGGTCTAAAAGATCGACATAGATGGACGAAAGTAGAATACCTTTTGAACTAAAGAAATAGAGCTCCGGGGAGAATTGCAATGTTTCCTCAATTGCTTTGACAATAGGATTAATCTTTGCTTTTCTAGGGTTGACCTTGCTATCTGCATGATGCATTAGATTGATGAAGCCGAGCGGTGAAATTGGCATGACAATCTTTTGGATGCAGATGCCTTCGATAGATCTTGTAACTGATACCTGAGTTTGATTCTCTGATTTGAGAATTACTGATTTAACGTTCATAATTTTCTTTGACCATTCCTTTCGAAATTAATAATAAAATAGGGTAGTATGCCAACTACTTATTCACTTGCAAGTAGGAATGATCAAGTCGCCAAGAAACTTTCGTTTGCATGATACCTTGCGCTAATCCAGCGCGATCTCTCATCCAAGAGATACTCCCATCCGGGAACAGGCACAAAGATATAGATTTCATTTGAGTTTTCCAAACGAAGGCACATTACGGAAAGAAATTCATATTGATATATATGGCAATAAACACCACAATTATTATTTCGGCAACAAATAGCCTTTCCTTTATAAGAACATCGTCATTGGGGTCACTTTGCACCTCTCCAACTTACGCTTTGGGTAGCCAAACTGAAATCAGTTACCGAGCTATATATGCAATTAGAAACAGCAGAATTATATTTTATTACATCGCTCGAAGATTTTGCTGCCCCGTTAATGCAGACTTTAAATAAGGTATTTTTAAAACCCTCCCTGCTATCCTCTTTACCATCTAAAAACACGACTGTAATAATTTGACAATTACTGTCTTGAATAACTATCGTGGAAATTCAACAAAAAATACCAGCAGAATCATTTCTCTTTTTCAAAGAACCCACACATTAAATAAGCACATATTAAGTTAAAATCTTAATCCATTTTACCCATTTATCCCACAAATTTTCCTAACTTTGCCTTATTGAATAGTATCTGCATTTATAGAGATTTATCACACCGCTATAAAGTATCTGTTTTTATAATCACATGAACATTATCATCACCCCTCGACAAGAGGCAAAACCATGAAAAAAATAAAGTGCTTATGAAATCCTACCGTACAATGTGTAAGAAAACTTGGGCTGTTATACTTGCGATAGCCTGCCATCTACCCGCTACATGGGCAACAAACGCTAACGAAATCGAAATCATTCCGAAACCCGTTCACGTAGAACAGACATCGGGCAATTTCCGGCTTTCCCCCAAATCCACGATCGGTTACGATGCCGCTCTTCAAGGACAAGCCGAATACTTACAGCAAGTGCTCGGTCAATCCACCGGCTGGGATTTGAAACTGAAAAAAGATGCCCGCAAAGCCACTATCCTCTTGACATTAAACCCCGAAAAAGTAGATAAACCGGAAGGCTACCGACTGGACGTAACGCCCAAAGGAATCTCACTGACCGGCCGGGACGCAGGCGGCATATTCTACGGCATACAAACGCTGCTGCAACTCTTTCCGCCCCAAGTGTACAGCGACAAACGGCAGCATGGAGTGGAATGGATCGCCCCCGCCGTAACGATATACGATGCTCCCAATCGCCCGTGGCGAGGCATGATGCTGGACGTGGCTCGTTATTTCTACGACAAAGAGTTCGTGAAAAAATACATCGACATGATGGCCATGTACAAGTTAAACAAACTGCAATTCCACTTGATTGATGACTCCGGCTGGCGATTGGAAATCAAAAAATATCCCCGTCTGACCGAGGTGGGTGCATGGGCAGGTCCCGATCACAACCGTTTGGGAGGATTCTACACCCAAGAAGACATAAAAGAACTGATCGCTTACGGACAAGTCCGTAACGTGGAAATCATTCCCGAAATCGAATTTCCGGCTCACATTCTGTCTGCCGTCGTTGCCTATCCGTGGCTCAGTTGCACGGGCCTGCAACACGAAGTCCCCACACAACATTTCATCAGCCGCGATCTGCTTTGTGTCGGCAAAGAATCTTCCCTGCAATTTTTACGAGATGTATTAGACGAAACCGTTCGATTATTCCCTTCCTCATACATCAATATAGGGGGTGATGAAGCCGTTTACACTCGTTGGGAAGAATGTCCCGACTGCCAAAAAGTGATGAAGCGGGAAGGATTGAAAAAGGCTTCCGAACTGCAAGGTTACCTTACCAACGTCGTAGCCGAAATGATGAAAGAAAAAAATCGTACCGTTGTAGGGTGGGAAGAAATCTTTTTGCGAGGTGATGTCAAAACCCCTGTTGTCGGGCTTATTTGGCACAATGTCAGGGACACCCTTCTTGCTACGCAGCGCGGACATAAAGCTATTCTGACACCCGCCACGCACATGTATTTCGACTTCCCCGAAAGCCGTACCCCGGGAGAAGTGAAAGCCGCCACTTGGATGCCGCCTATCTCTCTCGAAAAATGTTACAGCATGGAAATCAACGACTACTCTCCCGAATCGACCGTATTAGGAGTACAAGGCTGCTTTTGGAGCGACCAATTTATTCACGGCACTGTATTGCAAGAGATAGATTATCTGAATGAAAATCGCTCCGAAAACTATGCCGAATACTTCACTTTCCCCCGTCTGTTAGCTCTTTCAGAAGTGGCATGGTGTCGACAATCCGACCGCAATTATTCCGACTTCCGTTGCCGGTTGAGTCACCATTTCAATCGACTCGACTTCAAAAATTGCCATTACCGTGTACCGGAACCCATCATAGAACAGATGAATCCGACTGCTACCGGTGCAATAGAATTTACATTATCTCCGGCCGTCGCCGATGCCGACATTCGCTATACCACCGACGGCTCCTATCCTACGGTTCATTCCCCCCTTTACACCACTCCGGTAACCGTCAATGACAAAAGCGACTTCCGGGCTATCACCGTAGTAAATCCCCGTCACTATTCGCTGCCCATTTATTTCGCCCCCGACTATTCGGGCTATAAACAGTACGGTGAATATACAGCCGAATGGAAACCCTTGAACGTACAGCCCTATCTAACTCCTTGGCGATTCGAATGTACAGGCAAAATATCAGGCAATGGCACATATACGGTATCGTTCATCTACACAAAAGGTGAAACCCCGTTCCGGTTAGGCACATTGAAACTTTACAAGCGAGACGAACTCCTCGCCGAAGTCCCGCAATCGGTTCTGATAAATGCCAATTCCCCCGTAGCGACCTACCGCTTTACCGTCGATTCCTTCGAAGCCGGTACTCCCTTTTTCATAGAAGTAGAAGCCTGCGGAGAGAAAGGAAACGATACCTCGGGATTAGTATTCATAAACAAAGTCACTCAATAACCCATAAAAAAATAAGATACACAAAAGGCAGCTAAGCTGCCTTTTGTGTTATATAACATTCGATCGAAATACAGACCGATTCTCCGAAAAGACTATCTTTGTAAAAGAAGATATCATAAAATAATTTTATACCACGTAACACAGAAATTTTATCATCATGGCAAAAGCGCATATTTTTATCAGTTATGCCCACGAAGACAAAGAGTGGGTACTGGAAGGTCCGGGAAACATTCATCTGATACCTCGAATTAGACGACACACGAGTCCGGATGCAGAAATATGGTTCGACGAAGGATTGGTTATCGGCGAAAAATGGGACGAAGAAATACACAATCACATCGTTCAATCACACATTGCCATTTTGCTGATTAGCGAAAGTTTCGTATCCTCGGATTATATCGTAAACAAAGAACTCGTTTGGATCAAAGAGCAAGTAGAAAAAAACGATATGAAAATCGTTCCTCTACTCATCGGAAACATCACCGAAAAATCGAAACGAATAATCGACTGGATATATCAAAGGCAAATACACCCTTCCGAGACACAACCGCTTTGCAACTATCTCAACGATAAAGCACAATGGGACCACATGATTACGAGCATATTGAACATCATCGATGCCAAAATCGACCAAGTGCTCGAAACTCTTTTGCTGAACGAAAGCACCCGGCAAACCGAAAATTCGATTAAACCGTCTGTCATGCCCGACAGTAAAACAGTTACTGGATATATCGAAAACCGAGACACGAAAATTACCGATAAAACGACGGCGGCACACCCGACAGGAGTAAACCCCGCACTTTATCAAGAAGCCATCAGACTATACCGGAATCACAAATACAAAGAAGCATCGGATATCCTTCTGAAATTAGCCGCCGCAAACAACCCCGAAGCTCAAAATCTCCTTTGCGACATTCTTTGCAACAAAGTAAAAGGGTATCAACTATGGCCCGGAATTTTAGAAACATTCCTACCCTACGCCGAAGAAAATCTTGCCTTCGCTCAAACCATCGTAGGAAAAGTCTACTATCGGGGAAAACTGAATGAGCGCAATTACGAAAAGGCTTTCGACTGGTTCTCCAAAGCAGCCGAAAGCGGGAATTCATATGCCCAATACTTGTTAGGTAACATGTATGAAAACGGGACATTCGTAGAACAAAATTACGATACAGCTCTCTCCTATTATAAAAACTCGGCAGCACAAAACAACATCATGGCCATAGGAGAAATGGCATACATGAAAGATAATGGTTACGGTATGCCCATGAATAAGGAAGAAGCCGAAAAAATATACCTCCAACTGGCCGAAGAACGCGATGACGAGTGGTCCATGATCAAACTGTCCTATATCGAAATGGATAGAGGAAATTCCGAAGAAAGATTGAAATGGATACAAAAAGCGCTTGAAAAAGAGTATATCGACGCCTACGTAGATTTAGGCATCTTCTATCAATCCGACGAAAAATACAAAGACCTCGAAAAAGCGCAGCAATCTTATTATCAAGCGGCACAATTAGGCAATCCCGAAGGAATGAACGGATTGGCGATGATCTATTACGATATGCCGGACAATAAAGGAGACGAACAAGCGTTTCGATGGTTCTCCAAATCGGCCGACTTGGGAGACAGTCTCGGACTATATTATCTGGCTGTTATGTATGAAAACGGTTTCGGAACCTATTCCAACAAACAAAAAGCATGGGATCTATATCTAGCCTCAGCCGATCAAAAATTCTCGCCGGCCTATCGTAAAATAGCGCAACTCATCGAAGAGGGCGAAGCACCTGCATCATTCACAGGCCGAGAATTGGAATACTATATAAAAGCCGCCGAAAGAAACGACATAGACGCTATACACGATGTCATACGGTTCTTGGAGAATGATCCCGACCGGCAGAAAGAATTGTTCTCTTGGTGTCAACGAGGAGCACAGCTCAATAACGGGAAATGTATTTGTAAATTAGGAAAACTCTATTTCTACGGCATGGGGACAGAAATGGACGAATTCAAAGCGATGAACTGTTTCCGCAAAGCCGAAACGATGGAAATCCCCGAAGCCTACTATTTCTTGGGGCTGGCCTACTACGAAGCCAAAGGTGTGGTTAGCCCGAACATACAAAAAGCCGAAGAATATTTTAGAAAAGCTGCCGAAGCCGGATATTCCGACGCGATTAAAGCAATCGCCGAGCTTTATATGCAGTCGGGACAAGAAAACGGATATGAAAAAGCCATCGAATATCTGAAAACGATTGCGGAGGGAGAACATGCCGACATCGCTTATGAAGGACTCATGCGAATCGCCGTGGAACAAATGAACGCTCAGGATTACGACGACCCGCAGAACAGCGAATTATATCAAAAAGCTCTCCGATTCGAAACATCAGGGAAAGAAGCCGGTATGACCGAGTCGTTAAGTAAAGCGTTCCTCGATCGAGGAATAAATTTATACAATATCGAAAAATACGAATCGGCCATAGCACCCTTGCTTTTAGCAGCACAAATGGGAGAATCGGAAGCCGCGACGCATTTGGGAGATCTGTATTTCTACGGACATGGCGTCGATACCGATTACGAACAATCCTATTATTGGTTCGCCAAAGCAGCGCAAAGCAACAACGCTTATGCCCAATATTCCATTGCATTCATGTATATAAAAGGACAGTTCGTAGAAAAAGACGACACGCAAGTAATCAAGTGGATGAAATTAGCGGCAGAGAACGGCTACACCGAAGCGCAAAAGAACATGGGAGAATACTATTATTATGGCTCTTTCGGTTGTCGAAGAGATATGAAAGAAGCCATAAAATGGTATGAAATGGGAGCAAAAAGCAACGAACCGACATGTGTGTTCACTCTGGGATTAATCTATGAAGAAGGAGACGGAGTACAAAAAAATATCCTGAAAGCTGCCGATTGGTATCAAAAAGGAGCACAAGCCGGCATTCCTTCTTGTTTGTATAATCTTGGGAAGCTAATTATCAATAAAGAAATATCGGGAGAAGAAGAGAAAGGATTCAACCTCATACAACAAGCCGCGGAAAGCGAATACTCCTTTGCCCAAAACTACATGGGACGTGCATACCGTTTCGGGTGGTATGTCAATGCAAACCCGGTCAGAGCCACCAACTGGTTCACCAAAGCGGCAGAACAAAATATGCCGGACGCAATGTGCAACTTAGGCGACATGTACTCCTATGAAGACGGATTGACCATCGACTATGAAAAAGCGTTCTATTGGTACGAAAAAGCCGCCGAAACAAAACACAGCAGAGCTTTGACCGAACTGGGAGACATGTATTATGCAGGGAAAGGTGTCCGACAAGATTACCAGAAAGCAATGGAATATTACCAGAAAGCGTGTGACGAAGGTTATCCTTATGCATTCTATTCATTAGGCTTTATGTATTGGAAAGGACAGGGAACGCTCCCCGACAAAGAAAAGGCTCAGGAATATCTCAGTCAAGCCGCTGCTATGGGAAATGAAAGCGCTTTCCAACTTTTGAACCGCATGGATCACGAATCGGAAGAAGAAAAAGACATCGACCCATTCGCCCGACAAGCCTATTTAGAAGCTCAACAAGCCCTTGCCGACAAAGAAACAGAAAAATATATCAACCTTCTATCCCAATCGGCGAATTTAGGATATGTTCAAGCCCTGAACGATTTGGGAGACCTCTATTTTAATGGAGAATTGGCCCCTAAACATATGGGCAAAGCATATGAATATTTTTTGAAAGCCTCTCAAAACGGATCGGGATATGGTTCATACAGTTGCGGATTCATACTCATGAAAGGGTCTGCCGATATTCCCCGGGACATTGAAAAAGGACTTTCCATGTTCCGTTTGGCGGTTGATCAGAATTACAAAGCGGCAACCCGGGACTTGGCTCGATATTACTATTCGTTGGAAACCGAAGAAGACAATCGCAAAGCGTTGGACTACTACCTGCAATACATTGAATACAATCCCAAAGACACCGATACATTGCTCCATATCGGGTTGATTTACGAATCGGGGTTGGGAGTTCCGCTCAATATCGACCTCGCCCGTAGATATTATGAAAGAGCTGCCGAACAAGACGAAACCGGCATGGCATACAACTTCTTGGGAGGAACCTACATGAATGACGAAGAAACCGAGAACAACGAACGAAAAGCCGTGCACTATTTCCAAAAAGCTATCGAATTGGGCAACACGAATGCAATGTTCCGAATCAGCTACTACCTCCACAACGGTAAAGGAGGATTACAGGTCGACATACCTCGGGAAATCGAATTGCTCACCGAAGCCTCCAAACGCGGGAACCATCAAGCCACGTATCGGCTGGGATTATTATTCGAAGATAACGAAAGTGGAATGGCTCAAAATCTCGAATTATCCGTCAAATACTTCCAATTAGCCGCCGACAACGGTATTCTCGCCGCCATCAACAAGATGGGAGAATTATATCTTTTCGGGGAAGTAATACCGGCAAACCTGACGAAAGCCATATCTTGCTTCACGGCAGCCTCGGAACAGGGATATGGGAAGGCCTCATATTGGTTGGGAAGGCTTCATACCGATGGTATCGGACAACTCGAAAAAGACACTCAAAAGGCGATGAACTATTACCGTAAAGCTATCGAACAAGGTTATGAAGAAGCCCGGGAGTGGATGGAACAACTCCAAAAAAATTTGGTGGACGAGACCATAACAGATATTGAAATACCCCAAGACAAATCAGACGAAGAGCTATACAAAGAGGCTAAAAATGCATTGGAAAAAGCTCAATTCAAAACGGCTTACGCCTATTTTTCCTATTTAACGCAAAGAAACCATGCCGAATCGTTCAACGAACTAGGAGACATGTATTTCTACGGCAGAGGAATGGCAATCAACCAAGCCAAAGCTCTGGAACTATATAAAAAAGCCGCGGCCCTCGATAGTGTTTATGGTTTCTTTAATGTCGGATTCTTATATTGGAACGGACCCGAAGAAATACAAGATCCCGAACAAGCATTACAATATTTGAAAAAAGCGGCCCAAATGGGCTATACCTACGCACTGAGTTTCATCGGAGATATCTATCGAACCGGACCGGAAGAACTTATCGATTATGCCGAAGCGAAACGATACTATCAAAAAGGAGTCGACGTTAACGAAATCAATGCAATAAAAGGTATGGCTCTTTTATACCTTTTGGGACAAGGCGTAACACAAAACAATGCTATGGGAGCATTCTATTTGAAGAAAGCAGCCGATAAAGGCAACGCATGGGCCATGTATCACTTAGGACGTCTGTATTATTACGGCGAGGGTATTCCCCGTAACCCCAAATTGGCATTGGACTATTTACAAATGGCTTATGATGCGAACTATCCGGATGCATGCAGTCTGTTAGGACTACTCTATGAAAGAGGCGAAGGCACTGCACCAAATATAGAATTAGCCAACAAGTTATACATCAGAGGGCATGAATTAGGAGACGACCAATCCATGTGGTACTTGGCTTGCAATTATCTCGATGGAAACGGTCTGCCCAAAGACTACAAAAGAGCCGAAAAACTCTTTATACAAGCCATCGAAAGAGGGAACGAACCGGCTCGAATCGACTTAGCCAGAATGATATTCCACGGATTAGGAACAGTACAAGACCCGCAAAAAGCATACGAAATCATAAAACCCTGTTTAGAGCAAGGATACGGACGAGCATATATGTTAATGGGAGAAGTTTACGAAAACGGATTAGGTGTGGAAAAAGATTATAAACAAGCCAAAGAACTGTATCGAAAAGCGCTCGACTTAGGATATAGTTTTGCACAAGAAGCACTCGACCGTTTAGACAAGTTCTGCTAAAAATAAAGCTGTTAAAAACAAAGGAGCACCTCCTTCCCTTTCGTACTCTATGGTATTGCGTGACATTTCAGTCCTCCTCCCTTGCCGTGCCCCGTAGCATTGCGGGGTGTTTTGAAACACAAAATATAGGGGAGGTGTCCATAGGACGGAGGGGTTAAAAAGACCACAGCAGAGGAAATGGATTAGGGCATCACCCTCTCTCCCTGCCGTGTCCCGTAACATTACGGGGTGTTTCCGCAAGGAAATTTATTTTGTCCCCTTATTTTTCAATGACAAGTTGTACTTTCTTTGTCCCTAAACGAGCCTGTAACCACTCCTTGAATCTTTTTTGCTCCGACAAAGAAAAGACTTTGGAATGACGCACCACAGCAAGAGTTGTCGTGTCTCTCGCCTCCGTATCGATACGGCTGAAAATCGTTTTCGAAATGGCAATATCGGTAACATTAGGGAAAAGAACCTTTATTTCAGGAGCGACTTCCACCCCCACAGAATCATATTGTTGGTAATGCGATGCCAGATTTTCCAAAGAATCTATCGTTTTCTGCTGGCGAGCTATCTGCTCTTGATTATGCAAATAAATATCTTTAAACATCACACTGCTCAAAGTACTTATATCCGCTTGATTTTGCCCATACCCTTGACGAACCTCCAATATAGCACCGCCCAATCCATACTGGGGCAATCTCGCCTGTGCCACAGCTATGGAATCTTTCGGGATTTCGGCTCCTACCAAAGAGACGCGTATGATGTGCTTTCCGTGCTCCGTCACAGCACTTTTACTTAAAACCTGAGTATCGGCATAATTGAAATTCTGGGAAACAAAGCGGGATGCTGCGACCTCGAAAAAGTTCTCTTTCACCATATTGTAAGTAAGGTAAATACTCGGAGCCATAGTCAGTATCAAAATGGTATACACCATTCGTTCCACCTTCTTGCGTCGTTCATCGTCCACAAACTCCTTCTTCGAATATTTCATTAACTTCACGCCCAAAGTCGTTGCGAACGCAATAAAAACCGAATTGATGAAAAACAAATAAAACGCTCCGAAAAAATAATAGAAATTACCGGTAGCCAACCCGAATCCCGCCGTACACAACGGCGGCATCAACGCCGTGGCAATGGCGACACCGGGTAAAACATTTCCTTTTTGTTTGGACGACATCGCCACGATACCCGCCAATCCTCCGAAAAAAGCGATCAACACATCGTAGATAGTCGGCGAAGTACGAGCGAGTAATTCACTTCGGGCCTCATTCAGGGGTGAAACCCAAAAGTAAATAGTCGACGTTATCACACTGAACAACGTTGCGACTGCCAAATTCCGAAAAGAACGTTTTATCAACTCATAGTCATTGATACCTAACCCCAATCCGATACCCATGATGGGACCCATCAGAGGTGAAATCAACATAGCGCCGATAATCACAGCGGCCGAATTGGTATTCAATCCCAACGAAGCGATAAATATCGCGAATACCAAAATAAGAATCGTAGAACCCTTAAACTCCACTCCTGCGCGAATCGCTTCTACCGAAGCCGCCTCTTCTTCCCTGTCTTGACTCATATCAAGATAATGAGTCAAAAACCTTTTAACGGAATCAACGAATTTGGGAAATGACATAATTACTTTTATTAAAATACCGGAAACTCAGAACCGCTCTTTCAAAACTTGGACACGAAACGTCTCAACCCGGGAACCTCGTTCATCGGCAAATCATGACGGAACAAATAGACCAAGAACACACCCAAAAGCAGAGTCCTGAATGCCAAACGCAAAAAGAGGGATTCGATAGGGACAACCATCGCCACCGCATACAGCACAACCGTCAACAGCGTATAGCGGAAAGCTGACTTCAAATCATAACGTATCGGGTAAACACGTTGCCCGATAAAAAAAGAGGCCAACATCATACTCGCATAACAAACGAACGCCCCCCAAGCACAAGCCATATATCCGAAACGGGGAACCCCCACGATGTTGATAATCGCCGTAATGGCAAAACCGAACAAAGAGAACCAAGCGCCCCATTGTGTCCGGTCGGTCAATTTATACCACAAAGAAAGATTGAAAAACACACCGAAGAACAATTCGGCGAGCATGACGATAGGAACGACTTTCAATCCTGTACAATACGTCGCCGGCATAAAGAACCGCACGAGGTCTATATAAAACATCACTGCGAGGAAGATGAAAAGCCCGAATATGATGAAATACTTCATCGCATCCGAATACGACTTTTTATTTCCGTCGCCGGCATCTTTATTTCGGGCAAAAATAAATGGTTCGTATGCAAAACGAAAAGCCTGTGTAAACATCACCATCACGATCGCTATTTTATAAACCGCACCGTATACGCCGAGTTCCGACATGGCATCCGGGCGATTGCTTGCCAGTTGAGGATAAAACATCTTGTCGAAGGTTTGGTTCATAATACCGGCGATCCCCAAAATTAATAATGGAAAAGAATATTTCAACATGCGTGACAACAAATGCCGGTCGAACCGATAACGTATCCCGAAAATCTCTGGGAACAAAACCAACAATACAACTCCCGAACTGATGACATTCGAGACCAATATATATCCCACCAGAAAATCGGGGTCGAAAAACCAAGAAATCCACTCGGGGTGAATACCATACAGCCACGGGCAAAGCAAAATGAAAAACAAATTCAACGCTATGTTCAGGAATATCGAAAACAATTTGATCGAAGCGAACCGTATTGGACGACGCCGATAACGCAAGTAAGCGAACGGCAACGCCGTAAAAGCATCGACGGCTATAATGGCCGCCATCATCAATACATAATCCTCATGTTCGGGATAACCCAACAACCTCGACAGAGGTGTTATAAACACCCACACAAGAACAAAAAACAACGTCGATGTAGTCGCCAGCGAAATAAGCCCGGTAGTATAGACCCTCTGCGGCTCTTTCTCCTCCTTATCGTTGGCAAACCGAAAAAAACCGGTCTCCATGCCATAAGTCAGGATAATCAACAAAAGAGCCATATACGCATACAGATTGGTCACGATGCCATACTCGGCGGTCGTTTTCAATACGTTGATATAAAGAAAAACGAAACACCAATTCAAGAACCGCCCCAATATACTGCTTAAACCGTATATGGCGGTATCTTTCGCCAAACTCTTCATGCCGGCCATACGTCTCTGCTTATACGTGATTAAAACAATGTACCCTGCTCCGAAATCCGTCGCCGATTCAAATGGGTATAAGCCAAATCGGTCACCTCGCGCCCCCGGGGCGTACGCTTGATAAATCCCTCCTTAATCAAATACGGTTCATATACCTCCTCCAACGTTCCGGGATCCTCGCCCAAAGCCGTCGCAATAGTCGTCAACCCTACGGGGCCGCCTTTGAATTTATCGATAATGACCGAAAGTATCTTATTGTCGATCTCGTCGAGCCCGTATTTATCGATGTTCAACGCTTCCAAAGAATACCTTGCTATTTCCAAATCGATACTCCCCGACCCTTTCACTTGGGCAAAATCACGAACACGACGCAACAAGGCATTCCCGATACGAGGCGTTCCACGACTGCGCATAGCGATCTCGGTAGCCGCCTCATGCGTACAAGGCACGCACAACAGCTTGGCCGACCGCTCTATAATATGAGTCAATACGGCATGATCGTAATATTCCAAATGACAGTTTATCCCGAATCGGGCACGCAATGGACTCGTCAATAACCCGCTTCGGGTAGTCGCACCCACCAGCGTAAAAGGATTCAATTCTATCTGTATGGAACGCGCGCTCGGCCCTTTGTCGATCATAATATCGATACGAAAATCTTCCATCGCCGAGTAAAGATATTCCTCCACTACCGGACTCAGACGATGAATCTCATCGATAAACAACACATCGTTTTCCTCCAACGACGTCAACAATCCAGCTAAATCACCGGGCTTGTCGAGTACCGGCCCCGACGTTATTTTGAAACCCACCCCCAACTCGTTAGCCACGATATTGGCGAGTGTGGTCTTCCCCAATCCGGGAGGGCCATGCAACAATACATGATCGAGCGGCTCTTGGCGCATCCGCGCCGCCATGACGAAAACCCGTAGGTTCTCTATAATTTTCTCCTGTCCGTTAAAATCGTCGAATGCCAACGGACGCAGAGCTTTCTCGAACTCACGCTCGGTATCCGAAATTTTTTGCTCTCTTATGTCGAATCGATTATTTTCCACAGGCTCTTGCGTTCACCGTATTTCGACGACAAACTTAACAATTTATTTTGTGATTACGAGAAGCCGATTGGAGTTTTTTAGGGCTATGCACGAGAGCAGAGCTCTAAATATTCCTATTTATTTCAGGGAATGGGAACTTTCACGTCGGCGTTTCAATGTCTCTTTTCGCTCTATCTTGACCCAAAATTCCCTATGCGCTCGCAAAGCCTCCTCTATGGAAGTAACCTCGTCCCACCCTCGTAAACGAGCATACACCCCTACGACATATCGTACGACCGACTCGTCCCGACAAAATCGGTTGAAATTGGCTAAGCACATTTTCGGAGTCATCGGTATAAACCGCATACGGTTCAGGTCGATAATAGAAAACACGATACCCTCCTCCTGCTTGTCGAACAAGATATTTCCGGCAGAATAGTCCAAATGTAAGACCCCTTTTTTATGCAAATCTACCGTAAAAGCGGCGAACGCTTCCAGAATATCCTCACGTCCGGCAATACCACCCTCCTCGAATTCTCGCATCATACGAGGATAAGAACAATTTTCCGACACAAAAAAAGAATGCTGCAAAAGTCCCCCGCTTTTTAGTTCGATATAAGCGACCGGGGCAGGGGTTTCTATTCCCATAGACCTCAATTTCAACGCATACTCATAAGCACGGGAAGCCTTGCTGGGACGGAAAAAAGTATAAGCGATTCTATTGATAAACAACGGCACTTTATAATTCTTCACCACATACCACTGCCCCTCATAAGAAAACTTGCGAAGCTCGTTTCTGGCTTTATAAATGCAATCACCCAACGTAGGAAATGAAATCGGCAGTTTTTGTACGAAATTTCGCAGCTGGCAATATGATGGATTCAGAACAAGTTTCATTTTCTGGTCATCGGGTCTTGAATAATATGATGATAAAAATACGCTTTTTCAACGATGTAAGAAAAATGTATTCAACCTATTTCTCTTTTATTAGAGTTTCTAAACTTTTCACGCGATCGACAATAGTTTCCGGGGCTATCTCCAAGCAAGCATAATCCTTTCGATAACAAGGCTTATTGCCGAATACAGAACAAGGACGACAATCCAGTGGCAACTCAACCACGCCGCTATCCGACTGTCGCCAACCTAAGAAACCACAATACGGGTGCGTGGCTCCCCAAACCGAAACGACCGGAACCTCCACCAACGATGCCAAATGCATATTGGCCGAATCCATCGAAATCATCACGTCGAGACGGCTCATCAAAGACAGCTCGACCGCAAAGCCATAACGCTTGTCCGCCAAAGAAATCACTCCCGGATAACGCTCACGCCATAAGGACAAAATCTCCCGTTCCCGATCGCCCGATCCAAACAAAAAAATCTTTACTCGGCTTTCCTCCGATAACTTCGAAACGACCTTTTCCATACAGTCGAGCGGGTAAATCTTACCTTTATGCTTAGCGAACGGAGCCACTCCTATCCAACGCTCTCCGGAAGATTTCGGGTGAGTAGGTGAAGATGCAGCTAATACATAGACAATCAAAGCTTCATTATA
>OGWT01000450.1_pt1 | contig 33017 bp, 28 predicted proteins | sample 1576101 | NCBI WGS metagenome assembly OGWT01 (sample SAMEA3541481, study PRJEB24748) | human gut metagenome | biome: human gut; feature: human-associated habitat; material: faeces | place: China | collected 2012 | reverse complement strand
TGACGGGAAATAACGAGATTGGAACGATCGAACCGCTGGATGCGGTTGCATCCATGCTGCGGGGGACGGGAACATTATTTCACACCGATGCGGTGCAGGCCATCGGGCAGATTCCGCTTTCCATGAACCAGCTTCCGGTGGATTATTTGAGTGCAAGTGCACATAAATTCCACGGTCCGAAAGGGGTTGGCTTTTTGTTTGTGAGAAAAGACCGGGATCTGCCGTCGTATATTCACGGAGGCAGTCAGGAAAACGGCAAACGGGCAGGAACCGAGAATGTGGCAGGAATTGTGGGGATGGCAAAGGCACTTGAAATTGCAGTGGAAGAGATGCAGGTCGTGCGTCCGCGGATTGTGCGGCTGCGTAATTATTTTGTGGAACGGGTATTACGGGAGATTCCGCAGGGAAGGTTAAATGGGCATCCGCATAAGCGCCTGCCGGGAAATGTGAATTTCAGTTTTGAGGGGATTGATGCGACATCCCTTCTGGTGCTTCTCGAAGAAGACGGAATCTGTGCTTCCGCAGGATCTGCGTGCAATACCGGACAGACACGGATCTCCCATGTGATTGAAGCCATACACGTACCAAAAAATTATGCACCAGGCAGTGTACGTTTTACCATGGGAAGGGAGACCGACCGCCGGCAGGTTGATGCAGTCATTGCATCTTTAAAGAAAAATATCGGGTTGTTGCGCGGTGAGTGAAATTACAGGATAAAATGTTCGATGGCCGCTGCCACCCCGTCCTTGGTATTCGTTGTGGTGACGTAATCTGCCCGGGCTTTGACGGCATCAGTGGCATTTCCCATTGCCACACCGATACCGGCAGCCTCAATGATGGCAAGATCATTTTCGGTGTCACCGATTGCCATGGTGGCATCCGGATTGACACCGAGAATTTCGGCAAGTTTTCGTAAGCCAACGCCCTTGTTTGCATCTGCACGCGTGAATTCCAGGTTGTTGTATCCGCCGCAGACGGTAGTAATTGACGGATTGGACACGAGAAATTTGCGGACGGTTTCGCGGTCAATGAGTGTTCCATCGGCTGCTGGATAGAAATTCAGAGTCATTTTCTGGACCTTTAACTGATTTTCATGGATAAACTGCAGGATATTGTCCAGCCGTGTGCGTGTGGTGATAATATAGTTTTTGATCGAAGAAGGCACGGTCAGTTTTTGTGCTGTTTCTACGCACTGGATCGGGGTGTAGCCTTTTCCGCCGATAAATGCATCCATATGGATATCACGTGTGAGAAGGAAGTTTAAAATCGGGGTGACCAGCTCTTCATCCATGGCATTTTCATACAGGCATTTTCCGGTGGAAATCTCATAGATTCCGCTGCCGTTTGCGGTGATGGCATAGTTGATCCCGGTGCCTTTGATCTGGTCAAACGGGATTCCCTCAAATGGGCGGCCGGTGGAGATTACGACATGGATGCCTTTGTCTGTAATGCTGCGGATTGCCGTAAGATTGCGTTTGCTGATGCGGCTGCTGTTGTCAAACAGCGTACCGTCGAGATCCAGTGCAACTAATTTTATGTCTTTCATGATAGATTCTCACTTTCTTTTTTTTCTGTGATAAGGTATGATATTGTTACGCATGACGTAGAAATAATCTGCGGTATTATTATAAATAGAACGAAACGAAACTGCAAGTGAGGAATGCAAAATGACAAAGACAGAATTTGCCGGATTTATCAGGGAACATGGTCCGGTTATTTTAGATGGTGCAACGGGAACGAATCTGATGGAGGCAGGTATGCCGATTGGCGTGTGTCCGGAAAGCTGGGTGCTGGAAAATCCGCAGGTACTGCTCGAGCTGCAGAGGCGGTATGTAGAAGCCGGCAGCCATATCGTATATGCCTCCACGTTTACCGGAAACCGGATCAAACTGGAAGAATATGGTCTGCAGGAGAGGCTGGAAGAAATCAACACGCAGCTGGTAGCACTTTCCCGGCAGGCGGTGGGCGATCAGGCACTGGTTGCAGGTGACATGACGATGACCGGCCAGCAGCTGTTTCCGATGGGAGAGCTGTTGTTTGAAGAACTGGTGGACGTATACAAGGAGCAGGCATCGGTGCTGGCAAAAGCAGGGGTGGACCTGTTTGTGGTAGAAACCATGATGAGTCTGCAGGAATGTCGTGCGGCAGTGATTGCGATCCGGGAAGTCTGTGATCTTCCAATCATGGTGACACTTACCTACAACGAAGACGGACGGACATTATTTGGAACACCTCCGGAGACGGCTGTGGTCGTACTGCAGTCTCTGGGTGTGGATGCGATCGGTGTAAACTGTTCTACCGGTCCGATGGAGATGGTACCTCTGGTGGAAAAGATGGCAGAATATGCTACGATTCCGCTCATCGCAAAGCCAAACGCCGGACTCCCGGAACTCGAGGGAAAGAAAACAGTGTACCGCATGACACCGGAAGAATTTGCCGGGGCAGGTGTGGCACTGGTAAAAGCGGGAGCAGCCATTGTAGGTGGATGCTGCGGTACAACGGAAAAGCATATCAAGGCACTTTCGGATGCAACGCGGGGGATGGAACTTCACAGGCCACTTGCATCGCATCGCAGGATTCTTGCGTCTGAGCGCAAAAATGTAGAAGTTGGTCTGGATGGCAATTTCCTGGTGGTCGGGGAACGGATCAATCCGACCGGAAAGAAAAAACTGCAGGCCCAGCTGCGCGAAGGAAAACTGGATCTTGTGCGTGAGATGGCAATGGCGCAGGAGGAAAACGGGGCAGCCATCCTTGACATCAATATGGGAATGAACGGCATTGACGAAAAAGAAATGATGAAGCAGGTGATCTATGAAGTTGCGGCGACGGTAGATTGTCCGCTTTGCCTCGATACCAGCCATATTGATGTTATGGAAGAGGCACTGCGTGTCTATCCGGGAAGAGCGCTGATCAACTCCGTTTCCCTTGAGACAGAAAAAATCGAGCATATGCTTCCGCTGGCAAAAAAGTACGGGGCCATGTTTGTCCTGCTTCCGCTTTCCGATGAGGGACTGCCAAAGGATGCCAAAGAAAAGCATGAGATTATCGATACCGTATATGACCGTGCCATGGAGCTGGGAATGGCACACGAGGATATTGTCGTGGATGGACTGGTTGCCACAATCGGAGCCAATCCAGAGGCCGCGAAAGAATGTTATGATACCATCTCTTATTGTAAGGATATCAGGAAGCTTCCAACGATCTGTGGTCTGTCGAATATTTCGTTTGGCCTGCCGGAGCGGAGTTTTGTCAATACGGCATTTCTTACCATGGCCATCTGCCGGGGGCTTACCATGGCGATTGCCAATCCGTCGCAGGAACTTTTGATGAATGCCGCATTTGCTTCGGACATGCTGCTGCATCGCCCGGACAGTGACATCCGCTACATCGAGCGTATGAATAAACTGGCAGAGGAAAAGGCAAAATATGAGACGGTTGTTGTGAAAAAAGAAGGTGCTGCGGGTGGCACGGCATCTGTGGAAGAAAAAGCAGATCCTGTTACGACAGCGGTTTTAAAAGGAAATAAAGGAACCATTATAGATGAAGTGAAAAAGGCAATTGCAGACGGCGCAAAGCCGGAGGAGATCATCAATGACCAGCTGATTGCAGCCATCAATAAAGTCGGGGAATTTTTCGGCGACAGGGTGAGGGCGTTGATGGCGGACAAGCCGACCGCGACGGCCATGGTAATACCGAACTGCGTGTAGAATGTACCCGAGGTTCCTCCCATGAACGAGGTGGGTATGAATACCGCCATGAAGATCATGGTCGAAACGATAATGGCCGACGATATGCCGCCCATCGCATCGGCAGTCGCCTGATAAGCCGACCGGTACCCCGCGTCGAAACGGCTCTGCACGGCTTCCACCACGATAATGGCATTGTCCACTACCGTGCCGATGGCAAGCACCAGCGCGAAGAGCGTGAGCAGGTTGATGGAGAACCCCGCCACTGCCATGAAAGCGAATGTCGCGATGATCGAGACGAATATGGATATGGCGGGAATCAATGTCGAGCGTATATCCTGCAAAAACAGGTACACGACAAGCACGACCAGCAGGACTGCCAGCAGAAGCGACACCGCCACTTCCCTGATGGAGGCATAGAGAAAACGGTTCGTATCGCTTATCGTGACGAACTCGAGGCCTTCCGGCAAGTCCTTGCCCATCTCTTCGAGAACCGCGTCGATCTCGTTGATGACCGCCGAAGCGTTGGAGCCTGCCGTCTGGTAGGCCATGGCAAGGGCGCAAGGCTTGCCGTTGATGGTCGAACGGAAATTATACGCCTCGCTGCCCAGTTCGACATCCGCGACCTCTTTCAGGCGGAGCACGTCGCCGCCGGGCAGTGAACGGACGACAAGGTTTCCGAACTCTTCGGGAGTGGAGAGCCTGCCCCTGTATTTCATCGTGTACTGGAACACGTTGTCGTTGTTCTCCCCGAAGGAACCGGTCGCCGCCTCGATATTCTGCGAGGCAAGAACAGCGGATATGTCCGACGGCACTAATTTGTACTGTGCCATCTTATCGGGTTTCAACCATATACGCATACTGTAATTGGCCCCGAACAACATGAATTTGCCCACCCCGCTGATACGCTTGATGCGGGGCTCGACATTGATCTTCATGTAATTGTCGAGAAACTTGTTATCGTAGCGGCCTTCGGGGTCGTAGATGCCGAAGGTTTTCAGCTCGGCGTTCTGCTGTTTCTCGGTGGTCACACCCACCTGCACCACCTCGGAAGGCAGCAGACCTTGGGCGGTAGCCACGCGGTTCTGTACGTTGACGGCCGCCATGTCGGGATTGGTCCCCTGCTTGAAATAGACGAGCAGTTCGGCATCGCCGCTGTTGGATGCGGTCGATGTGATATAGGTCATCCCCTCCACACCGTTGATGGCTTCCTCCAAGGGTACGACAACCGCTTTCTGCACGGTTTCCGCATTGGCGCCGGGATAGTTGGTGAAAACGGCCACGGTCGGAGGCGCGATGTCCGGATATTGTTCGACAGGCAGCGAGAACAACGCCAACGCCCCCATCAGCACCATCCCCACGGATATTACGGCAGAGAGAATGGGCCGATCTATAAAATATTTCAGATTCATAACTTGTTCTTTTACACTTTAATCGTTCTTTATGGATATGGGAGTACCCTCTTTCAGCATGGCCACACCCTCGCTGACCAGAATATCCCCTTCCTGCAAACCGCTGCGGACTATGTATGTTTTGCCGTCGTTAAGTTTGTCCACTTTGATTTCGGCGGACTTCGCCACACTGTCGACGACCTTGTACACATATATCTTGTCCTGAATCTCGTAGGTCGTTCCCTGTGGAATGACAAACACGTTCTGCTCTTTGTGGGGCAGAACCACGTTTCCCACGCCGCCGCTGAACAGCAGGCGTTTCTCGTTAGGGAACACGCAGCGGACAGATGCCGTACCCGTCTGGGGATTGATGACACCGCTGATGGTCTCGATCCGCCCTTTGCTTTCGTAGATGGACCCGTCATTGAGCTGCAACTCTATTTCAGGCATCTTGCGGATCGTTTCATCGGGCGAGCCGTATTGGCGGAACAGGCTGCGGAGCTGGTTTTCGCTCATGGAAAAATAGACGTACATCTGTCTCGTGTCCGACACCGTTGTCAGCGGTTTGGAAATGGACGGGCCGACCAACGCTCCTGCCCGGAAAGGGAGTGTTCCTACCACACCGTCGGCAGGGGAATGGACCTCGGTATAGGACAGGTTGTTTCTCGCGTCGGTTTCCTGCGCTCTGGCTTGTTCTAAATTTGCCTTGGCAATGGAGAGAGCGTTCTTTGCGGTCGAAAGGTCATACTCGGAGATGACTTTCTCATCGAACAGTATCCGCTTGCTGTCATAGTCGAGCCGGGCGGTCTCGACCTGTGCCTCGGCTGCATGGACATTGGCGATTGCAGTCCTCAATGCTGCCTGATAAGGCACCTGGTCGATCACGAAGAGTGACTGTCCTTTCTTCACTTTTTCGCCCTCCTTCACTTTTAACACAGATATTGTTCCCGACACCTGCGGGTAGATCTCCACATCCTGGCGGCCCTCTATCGTGGCCGAATAGGACTCTGTTATATCGACCGATGTGGCCGTAACCTTGAATACGGGATAAGCCCGCCTTTCCTCCGGAGCGGGACGCTCGTTTCCGCACGCCGTCAGGAGTGCCAGACAAGCCGATGAAATGATTGTTCTGAGTCGCATATACCTGATTTTAATTTATAATCGGAATCATGGCTGCAAAATTACCGTGTTTTGCGATGCCATTATGTGCCTTTATTCTGACAAGTCGGGTACTTTTTCGGACGGTAAGAAGTTTCTTTGTGAGGAAAATGCTAATTTTGCGACAGATATGAGTAGAGCCAAATATAAATTATGGAAAATAACCCGATACGGTCTGTCGGGTGAAACGGATCTGAGAGAAGGTGTCGGCAAGATTGTCGATATCAACGGTTGTACATTGCTCCGATGTGACAGAGGGTATGGTGTGGTCAGTATAGACTTCCGCAAAATGAAAGTATCTGCCGGCTCTTTAGTCGTCCTTACGGGGGATTTGCCGTTCATCCCCATTGGAATGTCGAAGGATTTCCACGCTTATTATATTTCCGTTCCCGAAGAACTTGCCGACGAGATGTTCTACAAGGTGGCATCCTCTTTCTGGGATTTGCTCTACCGGTATCCCGTACTTCCCACGACGCCGGAGCAGAACCGTCTGCTGAAGCATTGGTTCATACAGACCGACTGGGTTATTAACCATTTCACTATAGAACAGGCGAAAGATGTCGTGAGGAATAACTTTTATAACCTGTTTGTCGCCATAGACAACGAAATGAGAAGTATGGGCATCGGGGAAGTTGGTAATTTCTCGAAGAACAGAAGCTGGAAACTGTATAATGATTTCTACACGCTGCTGGAAAGATATCACACGAAACACCATGACGTGAAATTCTATGCCGACAAGTTGAATATAACCCCGGATTATCTGTATAAACTGTTCTATCGGATTGAAAATATTTCTCCCAAAGAGATGATAGACCGGTTAGTGATCGTTTCCATAAAAATTCTTCTCCAGAATACCGACCTGTCCGTCAAGAATATTGCGGCGGAGCTACATTTCGATGACCCGCCCTACATGTGCCGTTTCTTCCGAAGAATGACGGGAATGTCTCCGTTGGAATACAGAGACAGTGTGAAAAAATAATTAACTTATTTGGATTAAGCTCTGCTCCGTCCAGCTTACCGATCCATCCTGAACTTGTCCGCAATCTTCTCACTCAAGGCATCCATATCCCGGCCAATCTTGTCGTTAGTGATCTTGGCATAAATCTGCGTGGTGGTATTATGCCCTAACATCTTGCTGACCGTCTCCAGCGGTACGCCCTGAGACAGAGTAACTGTGGTTGCGAAAGTGTGCCGCGCCTGATGCATCGTCGGATTGAACGACAATCCGGCATGACGGGCAACATGGCGAAGCGACATATTCATCGAATTACCGTCCTTGACCGGGAACACCTTATTATTCGGCAACTGCAAGCGACTGTACCTCTCAACAAGGCTTTTGGCTACAGGCAGGAGTTTGACCCGGAACTGCGTACCCGTCTTTGCCCGGTTGTCGATAATCCACATATCGCCCCGCTCATCCGTGTGAATATCGTCATGGGAAAGTTTCTGTACATCGGCATAGGCCAATCCCGTGAAGCAGCAGAATACGAAGATATCACGTACAATGGCAGTTTTATAATTGGGAACTTGCACGTCCATGACCGCCTGCAATTCCGATTCGGACAAGAAACGGCGGTCGCGATACTTACCCGCCACTCTAAATCCTGCGAAAGGGTCCGATGCGATCCAGCCGTTCTTAAAGGCCGTATAGCTCATCAGCTTCAGTTTCTTTATCGCATTGGGCAATGTTCCCGGTAACATACCCCGGACTGTCGATAGGTAAACCACGTACTTTTCAATAAACTCCCGCTTCAATTCTTTAAAGGGAATATCCTCCACTTTATATTCGTATTGCAGAAATGCTGCAAGGCGTCTGTACTGCTTACGGTAGTTTTCCAGCGTGGAGGCTTTGCGGTCTTTGTCTACCCGGTTTTTCTCGAAATCGTTCAGGTACTCATCGAAAGTTTGCAGCAGGAGCTGATAGCCGTCCCCGAAACCCAGCCATGCGTTCTTGACTTTCTCGGCAGTGACATACGAATCTCGGTCGCAGATGCGCTGGTACTGCTTGCCGATATTGGTCTTGATATTCTCCAGTTTCTCGTTGATACGCTGGGCTACGACACTTTTGCCTATCGCTTTATTGGCTTTGGTGTCCCATAGTTTGGGTGGAATAGATAGTTTACAACTGAACTGCGAGATAGTCCCGTTGATGGTGATACGCCCCATGATGGGCGCTTTGCCGTTCTGCTCGGCCTGTCGTTTCAGGTAAAACAGGACTTTGAATGTGCTTCTTGCCATAACTCTAAAAACTTTTTGCAATGATACATGACTTAGAGTTATTCGAGGTTATGAAATCAGGCGCAAGAAACGGAAAACCAATACATTAAAAGCAAAATCCGGAAAGAGATTGCGGTAACGATTTGGTAACGCAACTCCTTCCGAACTATGCCTTTTCGTGCGTTTTTAACGCTTTACCACCTTAGGGTAGGTATTATTAAATTGCAGTAATAGTGATATTTACGCTATTTTACATTCACCCCATTTTTTTAAAGGAGGCCCAAATTTCGGGTCTCGCTTCTTTTTCAATCGAACATGTCATTTTACCGATAATTTATCTAACATTTCTCCGATCTCGTCTACAGCCGACTTTTGTATTGTTTCGCAACAGACGTAAGTCCGGTTTCCCGTACCGGCTACGACATCGAATCCGGCGGCTCTCAATCGGAGTCCGAAACTTTTGTGTCCTACTTGACGACAGTTGTTCAGTTTACAGAATTCGTTATACTCTTCACGAAGAGTTTTCATCAGAATTCGGTTACTCGTTGAAGGAGTGTATCCACTTTCAGACATGAATGTCGCGACACTGTCCAGGTCTCGACGAATCTGTTCTTTTGCAGCTTCCATTTTCGGAGATTTCGTAAATTTATGCGTAGCCAACAACCGTTTGAGTCCATCCAGTACCCATTGAAGAACGCCGTTCAGCTCACTTGCGATAATTTTTTTCGCAAGTTCCGGATCTTGTTCGGATTTCGGTATCGTCACATCGAACTGCATGAAATTCATTCGTCTGAAATAGGCGTCCGAAATTTCCACGGAAGTCGGTAACGAATTGGTGTTGAACATAAATTTGCAATATTTACGAACTGTGAATGGTCGGCCGTACGGATTGCGTGCATCGACAGGTTCCCCGCTTATGAGCTTTTTGATCATATCGACATCCGACAAATTCGTTCCGAGTTCGGATGAATAGTTCAGTAACTTACCGGAAATCATCGAACGATAATAACCATTCCCGTCACAAAGTTGCGAAAGCGTGTAATGCGTGATATTTTCGTTTCCTAACAACGCATTTACAATGTCGAACACAACGGATTTACCGTTCGCACCGGTTCCGATCAACATCAGACATTGCTCCAGTTTTAGATTGTTCGTCAACGCATAGCCGATATATTCTGCAAGGAAATCTTGAGACTCTTTTTCCGGCAATACTCTGTCGAGAAACTGCTGAAACAAGTTCGTTTTCGCGTTTTCATCGTATGCCACCGGCAGCTGATACCTCATAAAGTCGTCTGCCGAAAACGGTTCGAGAGTACATCCTTCGCTATCGATTTTCAATGTTCCATTGGACAAATTGATTTTTACGAAATCGTCGTTGTTCTCAGGTTCGGTTCGACCAGCATACGAATGAAACTGCTGTACCAACATTTTCACGATCGATGCTGAGATGGCCATTTTTTTATTAAGACCACAGTTACATGCAACACGGGATAAAAATTTGCCAAATATCGTTCGTTCGATTTGTTGCCAAAAAGCCCCAGTATAATAATACACATTTTCATCAAAACTGCATAATGGCAGTCGGACAGTCCGTGATACGTCATACAATTGCTCAATAATCATCGCACATCGTGCAATAATAGGAATATCCGTTACATAATCTTTTGGATCATCAATGTCATAATTGAATTCTTCTATGAAATCGATTTCTTCTATCATACTTTCGATGATAGATAATTGAGAAATAATATTTTTAACATAAATCATAACTCGTAATGATTTAAGTTTCCACCTCGTATTAATTTACAGCTACATGAACCGAGGTGTTTAATTCATGCAGACTTGTTTCATTAAGCAGGTTTAATGTATAACAGGTGGTGCACGTTTAGATGTTTTCATTCTGGTACTTTTTTATGATTATCACTAGTGATGTTTTGCTATTTCTAAACCACTAACTTTCACCTAGTTGCATAAAAATGATTAGTTTCTCATGCAACTAGTTTGGGTCAGTTAACCTAGTTAGCTATATCGTCTCGTCTTTTTAGTGTTTCCCTTTTTGTCTCTTGTCTTTCCAGCCATGTTTATTGAAAATACTTAACTCTATTAACTCTGTTGTAAGTTTTCACTTTGGCTCTGTCTCAAATTACAATGAATAATTAGGTAGTCAAAAACTACATCATACAATCGACATAAATCCACGTACAGATTCTATGACAATATTATTCCTAGTACATAAGCGGCAAAAATTCATTTCATAAATCAATATTTTACAGATAGTTGATGCAAATTTTTCTGATGGCAAAAGTATAGGGTACTTTTCACTTTCACAAGGAATATGGGTAGTCAGAAAGTAGTAAAAACAATATACATTAGACGTAGAGCATTGATGTTTTAAATCCTTTGATTAGCTTTACATCAAATGCTAATCAACATGAAATCAAAATCAAATAGAATATCGCCTACACTCTTAGAGTGTGAAGTTCTTAAACAAAAACTTACTAAGGCCTATCAGGCCTATCACGGGACACCGGAACAGAAAGAGAAGGAGAAGAAGAAGAAAAACAAGACGACAAAGGATGATAATCGTTATCAAAAAATTGCAACATACTTAGAGGACCATGGAAATAGAACTGTATCTCCCTCAACGCTACAAAGAATTTGGAGATATAAAGAAAATCATAGTTTTCAAGAGGCTACGCTTAATATATGTGTCCAAGCATTGGGTTATGAGTCTTGGGTAATGTTCTCCGACTCAATATCAAATCCTGATGAAGAGAACTTTGACCCCTACTCGATAAATGTAGATGAAATGCAAAAAGATGAATGCATCACGATTGGATGGAAAAAACAAAATCAATATTGTCGGCTGAAATATCTTGGCAATTACGAATGGGAAATACTCGAAGAACAAGGTATGTCATGGCCCAATATAAAGGACAATAAATTCAAAGCTAGATATTTCGTTTTACGAGTAATCTTAACCTTAAATAATGAAGGAGATTTCGGGTATCTAAACAGATTATTTGTTTGGCCTTACATGAAAAAACCGACACCAAAACAAGCTTTGGATTTAGGTATTGTCGGTCTATATTAAAATACACCCCTGAGATATTAATCTCAGGGGTGTTGCTATTCGATATAATTCTCGTACATCTTATATGTACCTGCAATCTATCTCCATTAATTCGTCGTCTGTGGTCGCGGGATAATCGTACAAGTCGATCAAATCGCCGATGACGAGCGGTTCGACATCTTCGCCCATCAGACACATCAACGCGCTATCGGTCCGGGCGATCATCGGCTGTAAATATTCCTTATACAGTCCGACGGAAAATGCGTATGCCATCGATAACCCGAAGCCACCAGACAAATAACCGCTGCCCCACATCATGGATTGATACAGTGCGAAACGGTATTCGAACAAATGCCGGAACAATCCGGCTCCCTGTCGCAACGGATCGGGGCTTTGTAAATCAAACAGCTTCTCGTCCATATTCCCCATACGGCACACTTGCACGATCCGGTCACGGGCTTCATCTTCCGTGATTTGTCCGGTGTTGAAAAAATCTCCGTTCACGAATCTCAAAATTTGCGGATGCCTTACCGTTTCCATAAACAGATTGTAGGCACGCAGGACCGAGACCAACCTCTTATAGCGGATCTCACGCGGCTGATTCAATTTTCGGCAAAACGACGAATCGTCTTTTTGAATATATCCGGACAAGGATTCTCCGAACATCAGAGACATGAAATCAGCCAGTTCGTGCAGGAACCGTTGAGGCGTAACGATTTTTGCGCGAAATGCTTCTTGTGGCGACAACGCGGTTGCGGCGTTAAATTGTGTTTTTATAGTAAATATCATTTTATTACAATGTATTTATAAATCAAATATAACTCTCTAATTTTTTACAACCGATGCCATAAAAACAGAGAATCATCCGAATTTTAATAATTCGGATGATTCTCTGTTCATATTTCGACTTATGATTTCCCTTGTGATTACAACCGTTTCATCTACATCTTCGATCTGTATATAAAATCAGTACATAATAATAGAAGTAATAATAAACAGCCATTTACAATTATCACAACAGATAACTCGGCGCGTACCCATGAAAATATTGCATTCAAAATAAATAAGCAACATCCCAAAATACCGCTCATTGTTTTAATCATTATGCCACCTCGTTTTTCTTTGAACTCGACTGCTAATATCATTGCCATAGGCACAAAAACGCAAATGAAAACGACAATCGAAATAGGCATTCTTATGGCATTTCCCGAAGAACACACCCCAAAGCCCCAACTACATAACAGACTAAAGACAAAAATGATTACACTTCGTAGTATGTTGATTTTCATAAGCTGATTTCAGGAGGAAACTCTATCAATAATTTATTTATTTCACAAATTTCATTTGCGAATTTCCAAGACGGTAATCCTTGAGTCCATATTAAGGATTGTCCGTTCATCTTTTTTTCTGCAATCAATTTTTTCAGTTCATCCACTAAAAGCGGTCCGACCTGCTTACCTTCAATAACCGCAAAATATGTTTTGGGATTGATGAAGGGCTGATTCCCTGCACCTGGGACCACCATATTTGTAAATGACTGATTCATTGTTCGTATCATCTGTCTTGCAACGGCAATACCTAAGCCAAACTCGACTAAGCGATCAATAGAATTAAAATCATTCATATTGTAATTTTTTAATTTGTTATTAGAATACAGGAGGTGGCGGCGGAGTATTGGAAACAAACAACGCTGTCAGTTCGGTAACATTACCTGCGAGATCCCAATTCGCCATACCTTGTCTCCAAACATACGTACTGGAAGTGAATTGCCCTTGCTGTTGCAATTGTTGTAGCTGTGCGATTGTGAAAGGTCCGCTTTGTTGTCCGTTTACGGCAATCATAAACTGTATACTCGGAAGCGGAGGCGGGGTATTCTGTTGCTGTTGCATATTATTCCCCATTTGTTGCATCATATTGGCCATCTGCCCTCCCATAGCGCCTCCCATCATCATACCCGTCATCAATCCTGCCGGATTTAATCCTCCGCCATTTCCCATATTACTCATGTCTCCTAAACTGGATGCCGCAGTCTTTAAAACCTCTGTTTGCTGATCAAGAGCATGTGCGCCCATAAAGTTTGTTTCCGTTTGTAAACGTTGGGCACGTTGCGCCTCGTCCCGTTGAATACGAAGCGTTTCTTCCATATTGGAAGCATTGATACGTTGAGTGTCCGAAAGATTTTTTATTCCAATCGTCGTCTGTGCATCGATAGTCCGACTTTGTTGTTCTGCGGTAACCTTTCTCAACTCTTTATATCCGGCACTTTCTTTATCCGGTTCTATAGCAGAGATATCTAAGCGTTTTAAATTAACCCCAAAATCATTTGCAAACTCAATAACAAGTCGTTGTTGGATCAAATCGCTAACCTCTATAATTTTTCTTTCTAATTGAAGAACCGGAATACCATTGTCTGTCGGCGCATTGCTTATAAAACCTTTTACATATTTGACAACAGCATCTTTGACCTGCTTTTCGAAATCGATTAATTCAAAATTGATTAATCGATTTAATTTAATAAAAGCCTTATAATCGGTAATATTGAAAGTGATGGTTCCACGCACAGCCATCGGAACTCCGAAATCGAGAAAACGAGGGTCGAAAATTTCAAAATACGGAATGCCGAAACGGATATGTACATTTCCGGAGAGATTTATATAGTAGATTTCTGCTTGGAATGGCGAAGCGCCTCCGAAAGCAAGTCCAACAATATTGGTCAGTACGGGAAAATTGGCTGTTTTTATCGTATCGTCATAGGGTCCGACAATGAAATCCTGCATCTTACCGTCCGATTGTTTATATACGAATACGGCGACTTCTCCGTCTTTTACCCGTAGACTACTGCCATAGCGGATTGCATTTTCCTTGTGCGTACTGTTGACGCTTCCGCTCGGACGCCATTTCCATACCAAATATTCTTCTTCATCACAGCGGATGACATCCATCAATCCGCCTTCCGATTTTTTGCCGAACAAGCCCATATTATTTGATTTTCAATTGTTTTGAGTATTCATTAATCTTATCTAAAACCTCTTTATTCTCTTTCATCGAGAATCTGGCTTTCATAATGATTTGTTCGCATTTCGCTTTCCAAACAGGGACAAATTCATTATGTTTTATGTTCTCGGGGTTTTTGCGCGTAAAAAAATTTCCCAATTGACGTGCATTCGGAACAGCAAGTGCCAAAAACTCCAATATATCCTCTTGGGTCGTCGGTATCGGAAAATTTTTAATGATTTCTTTTTTTCTGTTATCCGTTTTATCTCCACCCAAACCGTATGCTTGTAGAAATATACTCGCGACGGATTTCCCCACCGTTTGTTCTTTGCGACTCGCCTCAACCTCTTCGAGCATTTTAAATAATTTAGTGATAGAAGAGTTGGCTTCGATATGACTGAATTTATATCCGCAATCCGCGCATTGAGTTTGGAAAGATTGCACAATTCCCCCGCATACCGGACATTTTTTTACATCCCCGAATTTATTGGATTGCGGAGCGACACCTGTGTTCGTTTCATTCAATTGTGCCTTTTTCTGCTTTTCAAAAAGGCGTGCTTCTAACACCATCTCGAATTCGTCCAAATCGACTCCTATCGTTTCTGCTTTTTTAAAAAGCACCTGTTTTTCCTTTTCTGTCAGCACTCCGTCTGTCAAGGCATAGTCGATTAATTTTTCTAATTCTTCGTTGTACATAATTTCGTTCCTTTAAATTAGTTTCCTTATTTTTCTTCCTCAAATTCCTCTTCGAGCAGTTCGTCCGCATTTTGCGGTCGTTCGTTTTTCGGCAGGAAACGGATCTTGCCTTCTTTGATAAGCCGTTTGGCCTCGCTGCGGTCGGAAGCCGCGGGAACCTCATCGTCCGTCAGTACGTCCTGATTCCAGTCCATCAACCGGTTCGGATGGTACAGTTCCCAACTGACGGCCCGGATCAGCCGTTTCACGCGGGCTACGAGTTCGTGCGAGTCGTCCCGCTTGTCGGTAATGAACGCACAATGCGTAGGGAGCAAGGCATAATTCCACAGTGAATTGAAGAACAGCGGATTGTCCGTCTTGGCCCAGATATGCGCGATCGTGTAGTTCACGACCGTACTGCGCTGCCCCCAGCTCACGGCATGTCCCGTATAACGCAGGATCGTGCACTTGGGCGCATAGTTGCCGTCGGAATCTATCTTTACGCGGATTTTCGTTTCACGGTGGAACAGGCATTTCGTCTCGTCGATATGTCCGTCCTCGTCATGCTCGTATTTTGTAAACTGAACGGCCTCGCTTTTGTTCTTGAACCGTGGCGTGGTGGTCTTCACGGCATGTTGCAGGAAGTAATTGCCGTTGGAGGTAAACCGGACGGGAATGGCCTGCCCGGTACGGATCAGGGCGCGGATATCCCGCGCCTGTTCCCGTACCATCTCCTTGTCGAAAAAGAGCGTGTGTTCCAGAATGTGTTCGATCAGGACCTCGTCACTGCCGAAAAGCGACCGTAACGCCTCCAGGCCGTCGATCTTGTCGAAATCTGATTTTCCCATCTTTTCAATGTATAATTATAATCGAACGACCTATCAATTAATTAATTCGTTCCATTTGGATAACGGTTCGTCCGTCAATCATATCGATAATCCGTTCTTGTCCGTTATCGACCTCGACGATAACCGTTTTCCCCGTCCGAAGGTCGAACGCCGAAAACTGCATGAGATCGTCGGCAAATAGCCTTAAATTTCTAATTTCATAATGCGTATTGGAATAGATCGGACTCACAGTTCCGGTCGTCGGGTCGAAACGCAATATATTCCCCTGATTATCCGAAGTATACAAATATTTATCTGAATGCAGATGCGGTCTATCTTCGAGTCGTTCAGGAAATTTTACATTATAAAAACGGACGTCCGTTTCGCCGTTGACTACGAAAACACCTCTTCCGGCAAACACCACAGCACACTCATCCAAACGTACGACATTGTACCTCCCATTGGAAGGTGTAAGGGCAAGGCTTTCGTAGGATCCTACGATAACCGTTTCCTCCGTAAGTGCATTTTGTTGAGCCGTATATTTGTATAGACTCCAATTGCGATCCCAAACTTCAAGTCGATAATAGTTGTTCGGATGACCGGGCAATGTAAAGACATCTCTTGCAGAGAATTCTCCTTTGTAATCGACTCCGCGCACAAATGTACCGGAATTCAATCGACATAAAGACGTGTTAGAAAACTCTCCCAATATCCATACATCGCCGTTACCATTAACAGTATACATATCGTATATATATCCATTGGTTTGAATATTGGAAAGCATTTCGAAGGAAACCAACTCTTCAACGAATACGTTACCGATAGCATCGTCATAAATCTTAGCGATACCTCCACTCGGGAAATACACGTCATTATTGGTATCCGTTTGTAGTTTCCACGCTTTTTCTTCGACTTCACCAACAACATCTCCGTTATAAGGTTTCTGAAAGAAACCCATCATGGGCGGCATAGGATAATCCGCTCCGGCCAGAAGACCGGGAGCAAATATAGCGCCGTCGCTTTTCCGAACGACAAACGCATAGTCGACATCATACGGAGTTCCAGTAGCTACGCTAACATTGATTAATAAGAATTTATCGGACAGATTCATCACGTAGTTCGTCTTCACATCGGTCGGTTTTCCGTTTTCGTTCACGAATTCGACTTTCTGCGTCTCGCCGTTAAATGTGATTTTATAAAGGGTCTGAACGTCTGCTGCCTCGTCCCCTCCACGGGTGGCAACACCTGAAGCGACGTATAACGATTGTGCATCCGCAATGTCTGCATGTTTAAGTGATGCAAAGAAAGCGGAAGGATCAATTCTCGGTTCGTCTTTTTCACAGCCGCAGAACAATGCCGCGGCCATGACGAAAAGTAAAATTTTCCTCATAACTTATAAATTGATTTAATATTTGTCGATTACTCTTTGACGGCTTTGACCTCGGCCCCGAAACCGTGAATATTGAACGTCGCGCCCGGATAGTTCTGACGCAACCATTCGGCGATGACCTCGTGACGCTTAGAGCCGGTAAAAGCCTGCGCCTGTTTGATATCGTCCACGATGAAAGTACGGTTGACAGGAATGGCCCCGTTACGTTGAACGGTTCCTTTGATTTTCACTTCCCATTGTTGAGGGGAATCGTCTTGCGACAGAAGTTTCTTGAAGAATCCCATGACTGAAAAACTTTGTTCTTCACGCCCCTCCGAAGATATGATACAAAAAGAAAAAGTGTGGAGCTGATTTCGTCTGTCGAGTGGATGGTTGTGGAAGGACCAAAGACAACAACAAACGATGCAATACCCCACACTTGAATAGATATGGGGTACGGATACGCAGAATGCGCACCCGGCCATACTCTAAACAAGAAATGAGTGCTGTTCGTCGTCCCGTTGTCATTGAAAACTTCCACATTTTCCACTCAGGACAGTGCGAAAACACTTTCTATATGTCCGCTTCGTGCTATGTGCACTAAGCATCACAAAGATAGAACATTTTCACACACGAACAAACACTCATCATGCGAGGTATTGCCGGCACATGATATTCCGCCCGGAGCGGAACAGGTCCGGCCGTTCGTATTTTCAGCCGTAAATTTGTCGTTTTACCGGAGCATTTCGCAGATGTAGCACAACGCACCCGCCAGCGACGGGTCGCTCCGTTCGGTCAGATCGACGGTATATTCGATGAACTCGTTTTTCGAAAACCACGAGATATCGTACTCATCGTATATTTCGGGATCGTACTCTTCGCAGATTTCACTGATAAAGAATATCAGCGGATCCTCTCGGGCTTTATCCGCCAACGGAAGATCCGAGGCGGCGAGATCCTCCTGCCACCCTTCGGCGGCGCAATAATAGAGCGTGGCCCATGTTTCACTAAGTCCGCACTCTTTCATGTAGGCCAAAACAAGCGAACGCATCGCGTCCATGACCGGCAATCGTTTACCCTCTTCGGCGAGTCGCAAGAACCGCTCGCCGTATAACGCTTTATGCGCGTCGTCTTTCCGAATATCCATCGCATTTACTGCATATTGAGTTCGTAATAATATCTGCCTGCGGCATTCGTTTTCGCCATACGGATCAAACCGAACATTTGCAGTTCGGCCAGACAGCGCGACCACGCGGATACGTCGTTTCCGGAGTCCGCATAACGGGCCAGATGCGCGACGCCCACACCCTCGGGACATCTGCGCCGTAATCCGCCCACGAGAATATACGTCGCCGTCGAAGCGACTGAAAGTCCCATTGCGGAGGCGATTTCGTCCAGCTCTGGACGGAACTCGAATTTTCCGAGATTATCGGGAGTTCCGCATCCTTTCAACAGGCGGAACATCGCCGAAGGTTCGATGCGTTCGGCCTCTTCCTGCGCCTGCAACCAGCGGTTCGTCCGCTCGATCTCCCTGCGGCTCTCTTCGATAAACTTTTGTAACTTTTCCTGTTCTTTTCTGCGGAGGTCGCGGGCGATTTCCCGCTCGACCAATCGGCTCTGTTCGCACAGATAATCCGCCATTCCTTTCGCCATAGATTCGTTTCGTTTTTATAGTTCGTATTTTTCTTCTCTATTTCGTCGTTTTCGCTCGTTTTTCGATGCGGAAATCGCGCCTGAAAATTTCGATTCGCTGTTGTTTTTCCGCTTTTCGAAAAGAAATAAACATCGCTTTATATCATTGATTATAAGAAAATTAATATTTAACCATTTCTTACTCTCGTTATATTAAAGTTACTGAAAATATGGCACTTAGACAACTTTTTCGATACTTTTTTCAGGGTATCGGGCAGGTACGGACGCATTTTATCTTCTGCTGGAGAGCGTATCTTTATGGATGGAAAGGAATGAAAACAAATAAGCGATTCTCAGAAAAAATCACTGGTGTACAATTTTTTGAAATCCATAATTAAATGTCATTCAAAAATTTGAATGAAAACACCTCAAAAAATCGCCGTTTCCGCCATTTTGCAAATAGAATAAATTGAGGACGAAACCATGAAAAAGTTAACCGAGTTAAACATACGGACGCATCTTTTCTGTTCCTGTTCTTCCCTTGATTCTATCATTTCTCTATACCGTTTTTGCTGAAAATACTTAACTCGGTTAACTCTTCATCAAAAGCGGAAAAGAAGGTGCTTTTCTGATGTTTCGATGCCTGACAAATAGGTCGATAAATTTGCGTAATCCACTAAATTTCACTATATTTAACATATAAACGAACATAAGACACGCACTTAAAACACGCGCAATTTATTGCTTTATGCAACGGATGGATTTTACAAGGACAACCGTTATGGAAGAAAATACGAACAGATTGCAGATGACCGAAGAGTTCATCGAAAAACGGCAGAAATTACAACGAATCGAAGCCGAAATAAAAAAGACGGTTATTTTAGCCGACCGCAAACGCTTGCCGGTTAAAAAGGCGAACTCCGACATAGCGATATCCTTGCCGGAATCGATGATGACTTTATCCGTCTTCCCCGACTTTCCGAGACGCAGCAGGAGTGTCTCGGACGGTTATTGCTAAGAAGGGCGCAGATCCTCAACGGGATGTTTCTCGCAACGCCTGCGGAACTCGAAAGGTTCGAGAAAGTCAATGCCTTACTGTACGATCTGACCCAAAAACTCTATACCCACACAGGTATTTTATACCGAAAAACGATTGTCGATTACGACCGGGAGTTTACCGACGATATGGAGTTCGAAAGCAAACTGCGTTATTCGTACAACGGCAAAAGCTCTCTGTTGTGGCTGGAAGAAAACGAATATTACGGGTCGGATTTCGATCGTATGCTCAATATCCTCGACCAGTATGTCGATGAATACAAAAAACACAGAGAGCCGCATGTGCGTTGCGGCAAAAGTTTCGATCCGGAGGATAAGCCGGATATGACAGCAAAGAAGTTGCGTTTAGAGAACTTCTTTGATGACGGCCAACCGTGGTTCGAAGGCCCGCTGCATCATCCGGCATTGCAAAACATTCTTGTCTGTTATGCCACGCACGTTTTTTGTTCGCACCACGACTTCTCCATTCCCGACCTGCTGCGTCTGAACGATTTCTGGATGGAGTTGCATGTTACTTATCAACAATTCGCCGACCAGCAAGGCCGGTCGGGACTTGTATGGTGGGCGAAATGTTCGTTCGAGGAGTTTCGCCGTAAGATACTCGATGAGGGCGACCATCGTCCCGCAGGGTGGAGTCGCGGCCGGTTCATTTCCGAACGGTGTCGACGGGCAATTCTTGAAGACAACGATTTTAAGTCGGAAAACGATCCGTTACACGACGACAGTAAGATCGATGCATTCCTCGCAGATGTATTCGCGGAAATACAATGACAGTAAATGTGTCGGGACAAAGTATCGATAAACGACGACTTAACAAAGAATAATGATGAAAGACGACAGACAGACGAAATACGTTCGCCGGATAATGGCGGAAATAGAAGAATTCATCCGGGAAAGGCATGTCATGGAGTTGATATACCTCGATGCGAACGGGGAAAACATGTATTACAGGGTCGCCCCGATCTGCATCAAAGAGCACGATAGCGATCGGTATCTGCTCGCATCTACGGAGGACGATCGAGTGTTAATCTTTGCCATAGAATACATTACCGGAGTGGGCGAGACCGAAGCGATGACGACCTTTTCTTTGCCGGAAAACTTCGACATCGAACGGTTCAAAAAACGATTCTTCGATATTGGGAAGGTGATGTAATAGTAATAGTCATATTCAAATGACTGTCAAATTATTAACGAACGCACGGCCATTGAAAAGGCAATATAAGAATATGCAACGAAAAACATCTCATTCCAGTCAAGTTAACACTCATACTTGATACCCGTCAGCAAAATATCAACGCTCACATAGGGTATGTTCGTGGGTGCGATTACCGACAACTTCGATGAGCGCATCGAGCAGAAAATTTTTCATGCTGAAATTGTGGCGGATAACGAACGGGTAAAGCGGAAACCCGTTAACTACAAAAAATACCCGTCATCACCAATTTTGTGGACGAGGACGGCGTGGACAGGATGCAGGAGAATTACGACCGCATCAAAGCCGAAACCCGTCAGATCGTCGAGGACGAACCGGAACGGATCAAAAATGATCCGATACTATGTCATTGGTTGACGGAGGAGAAATAGTAATTCATCTGATTGTTGATAAGTTATCCTCACAATCCTTGCACAAGTCATAAGGAAACAATAAATTTGCACGTTAGAACAATTAATATGTCTGAAAAAGCAATCAATCGGATTAAGGTTATTCTTGCAGAGAAAAGATTAACCAACAAATGGCTGGCAGCACAATTGGGACGAACCGAATCAACGGTATCTCGTTGGTGCACCAATGAAAAGCAGCCGACTATTGATACGTTTATTGAAATATCAAACGTATTGGAGGTAGATTTAAGAGACTTATTTTATCCCACAAATGAAAAATAAAAGAACATTAAAAGCGGTTGATTTCTTTTGTTCCGCGGGTGGCGTTACCTGCGGTTTTAAAGAAGCAGGCATAAATGTGCTGGGAGGGATAGACATTGATCCTAATTGTCAAATTACATATGAGAAAAATAATGACGCCAAATATCTATGTGCGGATGTCTCAAGTTTAGACATAAAGTCATTAACTAAAATCTTTAATATTCGAAGAAACCAATCCAATTTAATATTTGTGGGTTGTAGCCCGTGTCAATACTATTCTAATATGAACACGGATAAGACCAAATCAAGTGAAACAAGATTATTGCTGGATGATTTTCAAGGATTCGTTGATTACTATAGACCCGGATATATTTTTATAGAAAATGTACCCGGATTGCAAAAAGATCCGGATAGTCCTTTAGGGAAATTTAAAGCGTTTCTAACCGAAAGCGGCTATGTGTTTGATGAGAACATAATTAATGCAAAGTACTTCGGAGTGCCTCAAAATAGGCGCAGATATGTATTAATCGCTACTCGAATTAAACAGACGATAAGCCTACCGAAGGAAAATAAAAAGAATATCAAAACAGTGAGAGATGCTATCGGGGATTATTCCAAGTTTTATCCGATATTAGCAGGATATAAAGATAAAAGCTCTTTTATTCATACTTCCGCAGATTTGTCCGTAATTAATAAAAAGAGGCTGCAACAAGTTCCGTTAAATGGGGGTAGTCGAGAATCTTGGGATGACGATCTCCAACTTGAGTGTTATAAAAGTCATGAAGGGCATACGGATGTTTATGGGAGAATGCATTGGGATAGACCATCACCCACTATAACCACTCGGTTTTGTAGTATTTCTAATGGTCGATATGGGCATCCGGAACAGTTACGAGCAATCTCTTTACGTGAAGGAGCGATGTTGCAAAGTTTCCCGGAAGATTATGTATTCTATTCTGAGAGTCAGGGAGTGATTGCAAAGATGATAGGCAATGCAGTTCCTCCACAATTTGCAGCTCTTATCGGAAGTAAATTAATAGAAACTCACAAAACGAGATAATTATGGCTCAATTTAGAACGAAAGCGAGAGCTGTGGAGTTGTTAGGTAAAGGACAAATAGCCGATTTACCAACTGCTATATCGGAACTATGGAAGAACGGATATGATGCTTATGCCGACACTTTGAAATGTGAGCTATATCTTCCCGGCTATAAAGGTTTAAATTCTCCTTTTTTTATTCTTTCGGATGACGGTTTCGGAATGTCTGGGAAAGACATTTTGGATAAATGGATTGTTCTCGGGACAGACTCTAAGGCACGTGGAATTTCTCATTTGACACAAGATGAAAGGTTTGGTAAACGGCCGAGAATTCCCATGGGAGAGAAAGGAATAGGACGCCTTTCGGTTGCTTACTTAGGTAGTCCGATGCTAATGCTGACCAAGAAAAAAAACGAATCATGTCAAATGCTTTTTATTGACTGGCGTATTTTGGAAAACTATAACCTGTTTGTTGATGACATAGATATTCCCTTAAGTGAGTTCGATTCTATTCAGGATTTTGAGGATAAATTTCAGAAATTAAAAAACGATTTTGCAAAGAATCTGACAACAGATAATTGGAAGTACCAGTGGAAAGACCAAATTGATACCAGAGAAATCATTTTATCTGATGTTACAAAAACGTATGTGCCGGAATTTTTTATCCAAGATATAGTTTCTAAGTTGACAGAAGAAGAAACACACGGAACTATGTTTCTAATCTTTAACCCGCATGAACAGCTTTTTGAACTTAGTGATAGTGGGAATGTCGAATTAACAAACGACAAGACATTGCTTGAATTCCGGAAGTCTCTTAGTGGTCTGTATAATATTTTTAAAGGTAGCAGCGAATTCCATACTGAATTTTACATTTATGATTCTGTTGGTAAATATAATATTCTTGATGAGTTTTTTACCCCTGAAGATTTGAAAATATCAGACCATTGGTTCAAAGGTGCATTTGATGAGAACGGATTTTTTACTGGGGAGGTTCGGGTCTTTAATCAAATCTTCCAACATACGTTTAAACCTATCCGTCCTCCCGGAAAAACTCCGTATGGCTCATTTAATATTGAATTAAGCTTCAATGAAGGAACCCTCAAAAACTCCAAATTGAGTGCAGAACAATGGGACTACATTGGCAAAAAAACCGAGAATTTCGGAGGATTATACATTTACAGAGACGGGTTTCGTGTGCTTCCTTATGGAAGAACGGATTATGATTTTCTAGGATTTGAAGAAAGGCGCTCAAAGGGAGCCGGATATTATTTCTTTAGCCATCGTAATATGTATGGTTACATAGATATTAGCCGGGAGAAAAACCGCAGCTTGACAGACAAGGCTGGTAGAGAAGGGTTTATAGCGAATAAAGCATATAGGGAATTTCAAGATGACTTGATTCAATTCTTTACTGATTTGTCTTTGACCTATTTTAAGAGTATTGACAAAACAACTGATGAAACAAACCCTCGAAATGAGCAATTGGCAGAAATTCAGAGACAGAAAGAACGTATTCTTGAAGCGGAGAAGAAAAGAGGGAAATTAACTAAAGCTAAGTTTACGAATGATCTCAAAAACAATCAACAAGAGATAGAATCTTTAGAGGATGAAATAAATGACTTGTACATTAAACTGAAGGAAGAGACCCAAAAGGTAGAGTTAGCCTATAATGAGTACAATAAAATTGTTTCAGAATTAGAGTCAAAAAAAACCAAGTTACGTGAGTTAAAATTGATAAAACCTAAGAGGATAAGTCTTTCCTCGAGTCAAGAAAAAAAATACGCATATTATCAAGAATCTTTCAATCGTGTTTATGCGGTAACATCATCTTGCGATAGTTTGATAGGTGAAACCCGAAAGCGTTTTGATATTCAAAATTTGAAACTTGAATATATTAAGCGTTATGAAAGTAATGTGCGGGAGATATCAGGCTTAGTAAATAGTTATAAAAAACGATTCTCGGAATTTGCGGATAAATTTGATAATGATTTTAAATCAGAACAGATATCCTATGTTAATGCATTTAAACAAGAGATGCAAAATACGGATATCGAATCTTTAAATACAAAAGAAGATCTGGATCATGCAATTTCTATCTTGACTCGTTTAGCCGAAGAGACGAAAGATCAGATTGAAGGCAAATTTGCGCCATTTATATCTCATCTTGAAGGACTTACATTTGAAATTGATGATGATTATTTAGTCGGATGGTATAAAGAACAGCAAAAAAAGATAGAAGAACGCTTGAATCAAACAAATGAATTGGCTCAATTAGGAATGTCAATTGAAATAATCGACCACCAATTCAATGTGATGTATTCAAAAATGGCGGATGCTATAAATTTTTTCAAACAATATTCAAAACAAAATCCACAGCTTGAATATAACTTTAATCAACTAAAGATGTCATTCCAGCATCTTGAAGGGAATCATAAGCTGCTGAAACCGTTGTATCGAACAACGAGAAGACAACGAACTATTATTACCGGATCTGATATTGAAAATAATTTGCGGGATTTCTTTGCTACTATATTTAGTCGAAACAACATAGAATTAACGGTGGATGAGTCATTCAAAAAATATGAGTTCTTTACATTTGAGTCGATTATAAAACCGGTATTCATCAATATCGTCAATAATGCTATCTATTGGTTGATTCCGGTAGAGAATAGAAGAATTCATATTACATGTAAAGGAGATGAAATTCTAATTCTCAATAATGGTGAAAAAATAGAAGACCGATACTTAGAAGATATTTTTATTCTGTTCTTTACAAGAAAGAAAGACGGTAGAGGTATTGGTCTTTATTTGGCAAAGACGAATTTATCTTCTATCGGATACGATATTTGTGCGACAAATGATAAAGATTACAATTTGCTGAAAGGAGCGTGCTTTGTAATTAAACCTCATGAAATTAATTCGTAAAATATGACAGCTTCAACTTCACCATATCAGGATATTATTCGCAACTCAATAATTTCTGCCGTTTGCATTGATGACAAATTTGTCACCCCTTACGAAATCGTCCAAGAAGGTGATAAACTTGAAGACACTAAGTCTCTTTATGATTCTTTTCGGAAAGATGGCGATTGTGATCTTGACATCTATAAATTTGTTACCATTGAAAAATTCAATGATGATAAAAAATACTTGTTAGGTAACAAAGATTTGCTGATTTTAGACTGGGAACTAAATGAAGGATCTCCATGTAAATATAAAGATGCTCTGCCTATTTTGTCGGAAGCGATAGACGAGAACCATATACAATTTATAACTATATATACTCATGCTGAAGATACCGAATCTATCGCATTGAAAATATTCTCATATTTCAAATATGCCAATTTTCAAAAAGAACAAATTCTCGCAGGCTTGGAAGAGTTGCGCTCTATCGAAGATGATTTTGAGAATGACGCAGAGGTAGAAGATATAATTAACAAAAACATAAAAGGTTATACCTTAAATACCGATAAGAGAAGAGGGTTGAAAGGGGCCATTTCCAAAGAAATTAAGGACGGGTTAAATGATAATCTAAAATTCAGTGACTTTTGTCGAAATGTAAATCTAAAACGAGATAGTTTATTGGGCGGATTTGATATTTTTGAATGGTTAGAGTGTTATTGTTCCGATTCGGAAATGGAATTTCGTGAGATTTCTTATGATGTAGAAGTTGTTCCAATCTCGGATGTTCCATTTCATACTTTAATGATTAATAATTCCTTAATTACGATTATAAGTAAAGCTAAAGATGGAGATGATGATAAAAAGTTAATAAAACCTACTGAATTATATTCTGTTATAAGTAAAATAATAGAAAGTGTGCCTAATAAGTTCTCTGCACTTATATCATTAGAACTAAAACAGTTCTATCGTAAAAGCATTAATGCATTCGGGCGAGGTTTTATGGGAATCAATGAAGCTGCCCTGATACATCATGCTAAAAATTACGAACAACAGACTCAATATGAGGAATTTTATAATTTCATTTTGTCTTGCTGGAATAGTCAAATAACTTATAAAGTCAAAGAAGATATAGAATCCGTAAGATTACTGGCTCCCGATATTTCTACTTATGATACTGCTCCAGAGGAAGAGCATTTAATGAAATTGAATCACTTTCTTACTTTCTCTAAAAACACAAAGACGATAGATAAAAGAAAGATAAGATTCGGTGATGTTTTCTGCTTAGAAAAAGCACTCCCTCATTATGAGGAAATAAACGGTGAGATTAAAAAAAATAAAGACGACTACAAATATCTTATATGCATAACACAGCAATGTGATTGTTTAAGGCCACATAAAGTGAATAAGAATTTTGCTTTTGTAATAGGTAAAGAGGTTGCTTCCAAAGATATAAAGTCAGCTCTTAAACAAACAGAAAAAGACCAATACACCTTTGTTGATGAAAATAAAATAATTTGTTGGGAGAAGAAATTTCTTACAATAGATATTGGTGACAACAATATATTTAATCCTAAGTCCGGAATAAATTTCCAAATAAAAAGGAACAAAATACGTGCTACTTTTTGGGGAAATCAGAAAGGTACATTTACTCAGCGATTAGCGAATTTAGTATTTTCTAATGCGATGCGAATAGGTGTTGACTTACCTCACTTATAATCTGGATGAGGAGGAATTATGTCCGACATCTACCCTAAATCTAAACGTTCCGATATAATGTCTAAAATCACCGGGAAGGAAACAGTACCGGAGATTTTAGTACGGAAATTTTTGTTTTCAAAAGGATTACGGTTTAGAAAAAACGTAAAGGGCTTGCCCGGAAAACCTGATATTGTACTTCCTAAGTATAAAACAGCAGTATTTATTCACGGTTGTTTTTGGCATGGACACTCCTGTAAACGAGGTGCATTGCCGAAAACAAATTATGAATTTTGGCAAGAGAAAATCGGGAAAAATATTGAACGAGATGTCCGACATATCTCTGAATTACAAGTAAGCGGTTGGAATGTAATTATTGTTTGGCAATGCGAGATTCAAAATAAAGAGGATAGGAATACTCGTTTGAACAAACTGATAGAAGAAATACACCAAGCTCACAATATTTTTCCGATTACATAATCAAAGACCGCATATTGCGACTCGCTTTTGCAAAGTTAAGGTTATCGATCCTTCGTAATCTATTCAAACTCTCTCGATACGACCGTTTGTACATCCGCTTGACTTTCTCATAGAGAAATGAGCGGTCGATCAATGCATAGACCTCCAGTTGTTCTTACGAGAACATATTGAAAATCGCCGTCATCTTCTTATGTAGCGCATCAATTCATTGATTAAGCGCCTTTAAATCAGCTAATTAAATTATTAATACATACTTGTCGCACAAATAAAAATGCAATAATTTGCTCGATTTTTCTATTTCAAAAGCTTCAGAGTTAATCGAGTTAGTCATTTTCGGTAAACTTATGTTCGGGACTCATGCCTGATATCGAACCGAAAATATATGTTCTCTATAAATACTTAACTCCATTAACTATCAACAAGATAAACGAATAATTCGTTTTGATAAGCCGATTGTTTTCGCTATCTTTATGGTAATGAAAACAATACTTTACATACACGGTTTATCTTCGTCGGGCGAATCGGGAACGGTAAGACATTTACAAGACTTGTTACCCGAAACACGGGTAATCGCACCCGATTTACCGATAGATCCCGATGAGGTTTTGGAAATGTTGCACACGCTTGTCGCATCAGAACACCCCGACATGGTTATCGGTACGTCAATGGGCGGGATGTTCGCACAGCAACTCTACGACTGCAAGAAAATCATCGTCAATCCCGCGTTTCATGTTTCACGCACAATGCGGAAACAGATAGGTATTTGTCCGTTCCTGAATCCGCGTAAGGACGGCGCGACGACTTACACGATTACCTCCGCACTCTGCGATCGTTATGAAGAGACGGAACACCGTCAGTTCGACGGAGTGACCGATGAAGCCGTTGAAAAAACATGGGCGTTGTTCGGCGCACACGATACGGTCGTAAATTGCAGGGAAGAGTATTTGCAACATTATCGCAACTGCATGACATTCGATGGGGAACACCGTTTGAGTTACGAAAATATCCGGGATATCCTCGTGCCGCTCGTATGCAAATCGATTTAGACAAAAATCTGACCAAACCTTCAGATAAAGAACAACATAGTTTAACCCGCAAACGATACTTTCAGTCATTCGTGTTTTACGGAATGTTTTACATATAAAGTAAAAACGGTCACAAAGGACTGCTAACTATCTCGGAATGAGGTCTCAGAAAATGTAGAGCACAACCTTGCCAAGGTTGGGGTCGCGAGTTCGAGTCTCGTTTTCCGCTCAGAGTCCAAAGCAACAACAGGACAAAATCAAGACAAACCCTTTGAAACGATGTTTCAGAGGGTTTTTTCATGCCTTCTCCCCAGACATCACAGGACACCGAAAAGCCATTTCCGGACAGGTTAGTGTCCCGAAAGTGTCCCACTCTGCGGAGTGAACCTAAAAGTGGGACACTTTGGAGATAACAGGTGGGACACTTGTGCTTGTTACTCACTGAGAGATAGTCCATTGCCAAGAGTAAACTGTTTCGATTCGGTTTACCTAATCTTAAATTAAAGACAGGTAAACAATTATGAAAAGCACATTCAGAATCCTATTCCTTGCGAGGTGGGAGTTACAGAAAGAAAATGGCCAAGTACCGCTCTGCGTCCGAATTACCATTGATGGCGAGCGTGTGAAGTTTAGCCTCAAAAGCGAGGTGTCTGGAAAAATCTGGGATCCAAAATCTGGCAGAGCAAAAGGCCAGACTAAAGAAGCTCTTCAACTCAACCGCTATCTCGACAGCATCAAAGGTCAGATGATAACCCATTACCACCGTCTCTGCGAAGCTAATGAAGTGGTAACGGCAACGATGGTGCGTGATGCTTTCCTCGGCACGGATGTCAAGAACAACACCCTCCTTACTGTGTTCGAGGAATTCAACGACCGGCAAGAAAAACTTATCGGCATTGACCTGGCCCAGTCTACATTCAACAAATATGACCTGACCTACCGGCGACTCAAAGAGTTCATAAAAGTCAAGATGCGGAAAAATGACATCCTGCTTTGCCAGGTGGATCGCAATTTTGTGATGGACTTCGAAGCTTATTTGAAAATCGAATATAAACTCGATACCAACTCATCGGAGAAGTTGATGCGGATTTTCAAGCGCATCACAACCATGTGTTTCAAGAACGGCCAAATGCCCAAAGATCCGTTCTGCAACCACAAACTTAAAAAGGTCAAGAAAGACCGCGGCTACCTCACGAAGTCTGAACTGGAAAAGATTATCGATTTCAAACCCGACAATAAACGTCTCGAAAAAGTCCGCGATATATTTCTGTTCTGTTGCTTTACTGGCTTTGATTATTCCACGACTGCTGCCCTGGCGGGAAAGAATATCGTTACGGATGACGAAGGTTCTCTGTGGATCGAAACTCACCGTATCAAGACCGGGACTCCATCGAAAGTAAAACTGCTCGACATTCCATTATTCATACTGAAGAAGTACGAACTCAGGCGGGACGGCAACTTCCTACTGCCTGTAATGAGCAATGCGAAATACAATCTATACCTCAAGGAGATCGCCTCAATCTGTGGAATCGAGAAACGCGTCACCTCGCACCTTGCCCGGCACACATTCGCCACTACCGTTACTTATGCCAATGGTGTCTCCATTGAATCCATCAGCAAAATGCTCGGTCATACGAAACTCAGTACGACACAAATCTATGCTCGTATCGTCGATAAGACGGTGAGTAATGAGATGGATAAATTGGCAGAAAAATTACTAGATACAAAATTCTGTGCGAATTTATAAACTAAGTTTTTAATAGCAACGGCAAAGAAATCTTATATTTCTTTGCCGTTGCTATTTTTTAGAATCACTAAACCAATTCTAAACCCAATCACTTTTAGGGTAGATATACTTCTCGAGTGGCCTTCTATTCTTTTTACATAATTCAGAAAAATAGAGAATATCCGATACATATTTCAACAATGATAAACTTTTCAGAAAATTTACCTTATTTCCAAAGTCAATATCTGTTCCATGAATAATCTCATGTCTGTTCAAATCAGATGGATATGTGCGAAGTCGAGAATAATGCACGAAAATAGGACAGTCATGTAAAATCGGCGTTATGAATACCTTAAAATAATCATCCTGCACATCAAGTAAATCATTGACTATACTTGGAATATACTCCTTGTTCTCATTCTTTCTTTTGAGGAAAAAGTGTTTGTTAAGATTATCTTTGCAAATCCAATCGACTTGTACTAAAATTCCTATAATTGCTAATTCATAATGGCCTCTTTTATAGCTGCTCATTATTTGTGTTGAAATAAGATTTTTTCTTTTGGGGTGTCTTTCACAAAGTTCTTTGATGATTTCTTTGAGATTTGTTTCGTAATAGTTCGCTATTTCTATGTCAAGTGCGTTTATACTTTCTCCATCCACATTTGTTTCAAGTATTTCCGGGAAATATCGATTTGAATCCATTTCCATGAACCACCCGTTGTTAGCAATTACTCTTAAATTATGCGGGTAAAACTCATTTAGTCGAGCCAAGGCTTTATTTTTTATTGAACTTTCCAATGATCTAATTTGATTGGCAGTCAGTTTATCTCTCTTTCTGGACTTACTGTATTTGAAATAAAAATGTTCCTCTCCACACATCTTATCATACTGGATTAGATCAAGATATTCAAACCAGTCATCTATGTTTACCTCCATATCCGGATGCAGATATCTTAAATATACACCTTTACACATGATACTCCTGCCAGAACAACACTTTGATATAGCTTGAGGGGTAACATGCAAAAGCTCAGCAAGAGTTTTGGCTGATCTACAAAGTCCGGTTAGTCTTCTCCATTCATTAAACACAAGAACTCGTTTAGTTCTTTTTGATTTTTCGTTTTTCAATCTCCGGTATTTTGATATTAAATCCTCGAATCTTTTCCAGATAGCATTCACCGTTTTAAAAGGCAATGCAACCCGTGATGTAGTCTTACATGTTTTGTATATTGATAGCACTCATAATTACCAAGAAAGCTTTGGCAATTGATGATTAATTATTTAGAACCAAGGCGAAAACAATCAATGCTGATAGGGAATATTTTTGGCTCGTATGTGAGACAAACTTTAAGTATTTGGCCTTAATGCTTTTATAATTCTAATCTAACTCTTATGGATTAATGTTACTTAATACGACTTAATACTTAATTATCAAGTTGTTAGCAATAATCGGCTTTGTGTGCTGTTAGCCAGCATGTTACTAAAATCCGCACTCCGTGTTTTTTGGCAGCTGACTTCCATGAAAAATGTACACAATCTTGGTCGTTTTTGGTCATTCTTTTTCAAAAATACAAACTTTTTTTGAGAAAATACGATCATTCAACTTTTGTAATTCCTAATTAATCACCAATCACTTACAAATTTATCCATTATCAGCATTAGTCCTTTTATCATTGTATTTTTCTCCGGATTTTTGGTTTCGGTATTAATCCTAAATCAAAAATTCGATCATTATGTTTTCAATTATCATCAAGGGAGAACGCAATCTCCAAGACATCGAACTGGTTAAACTAACGATTGTGTTTTACAAAACAGGTTATCCGCGAGTTCCGAAAGTTCTCTACATAACGGGGCCATATTCAGATTGGCAGAAAGACAAACAATGCTTTGTTCCAAACTCGGCGGAGAACATTTCCAAAAACAGGTTACTTCAAAAGGAGAAACTGAAATATCTAAAGATTGCCGAGAAATGGGAATACTCCGGAAAGAATTGGATTCCTATCGAACTTGCACATTGCTTCGATAAAAAGAACGGAGTATTGGATAAATACACTTCCGTAAGTGAGATTATAAAACAAATCGAAAAAGAGACTGCAGAACAAACAAGAATCCGCAACGGAAGGGAATTTGACAACCGACGTAACGCAAGAACATTTCAATATCTGCACAATTGCCTGGAACGCTTTACACTGTCAAAATCTCGAAAGA
>OGWT01000449.1_pt1 | contig 33063 bp, 29 predicted proteins | sample 1576101 | NCBI WGS metagenome assembly OGWT01 (sample SAMEA3541481, study PRJEB24748) | human gut metagenome | biome: human gut; feature: human-associated habitat; material: faeces | place: China | collected 2012 | reverse complement strand
GTTCGACGAGGGAACCAGCTGGGCGCCCTCCTTCCAGCGGAGCATATCCCACTGGCGCAGGCCTTCGCAGGGAAGTTCGACGGTGCGTTCGCGGCGGATTTCGAGGATCACGCCTTTGTTCGCTCCGGAATTGACGTTGGGGTAGTAGCTGGCCATCAGGGGATCGGGATTGTTGTTGGCGGCCGCCATGTCGAGGGCCGGCATGCCCACGCGGTCGCGGACGATGTCCACGGTCAGGGCGATGTCTTCCGGGGTCAGCGTGCCCAGCTCGGCCTTGGCCTCGGCGTAGGTGAGCAGGATTTCCGGATAGCGGAATACCGGCCAGTCGGTGGTCGAGGTGGTGGCGCCGTTATGCGTGTCGTCGCTCACGAACTTGATGAAGCGGTAACCCGTCATGTCGTAGCTCTTGCAGTCCTCGATCACCTCGTCGATGCCGTTCAGATCGACATATCCCGGAGCCATGAGCGTCTGCGCCATGCGCGGGTCGCGGTTCTGGAACTGCTGGTTGTAGGTCATGGTCTCGTATCCGGGCTGGTCCTGAATCTTCGAGCCGTCGGCCATCAGGTAGTGGTTCACCAGCCGCTGGGTGGCGCTGTGGCGCATGTTGCGGAACGTGAACTGGATGCCGTGGCGCACGAGGATGTCGGCGTTGAAGCGCATCGAGAGGATCGTCTCCTTGGCGTCGCCGTCTTCGAGGATGAAATATTCGCGGTAGGGGGCGTCGAGTTTGAGCGTATTGCCTTTGTAGAGCGAATATTTGTTCTGCTCCATGATGGCCCATGCGGCGTCGGCGGCCAGTTGGAGGAAATAGTCGGCCGAGATGGTCACCCCGTCGATCGTCTCGTCGGCGATGCCGTGGTATTTGCGGAAGGTGCCTTCGTAGAGCGCGGCGCGGGCCTTCATGGCGCGGGCGGCGTTTTTGCTCAGGCGGTAGAGCGCGTCGCTCGGCCAGTTGTCGGGCAGGTCCGTGATGGCGCGGTCGAGGTCCTCCATGACCTTCTTCATCACGAATCCGCGGCTGTCGCGCGGCCGTTTGAGCGAAGCCCAGTCGTTCGACGGAATTACGAAGTCGTAATAGGGGATGTCGCCGTATTTGCGCACCTTTTCGAAGTAGAACAGCGCGCGGAAGAAATAGGCCACGCCGTCGTAGCGCTGGCGGACAGTCTCGTCAGAGCAGTTGCCCGAACGTTCGAGGTAGTAGTTGATGTAACGCAGGTAGGCCCATGCGCTTGTGCCCCAGTTTTCGGTGGCCGGGGAGCGCGTGCCCTGCTGTACGGAGCTGAGGTTCTTGGCGATCTGGATGTCGGAGACCTGAATGGCATCGGTGTCGGGACCTGCGAAGAGACTGTAGAAGCGGTTGGTCCAAAGCTCCAGCTCCGCTTCGCTCGAAAAGAACGTATTGGGCGAAAGGTTCGTTTCCGGCTCCTTGGTCAGGAAGTCGTCGCAGCCCGACAGCGCCAGACTCATCGAAACGAATATCAATATTTTGCTGATAGTTTTCATGGTTGATCGAAATAATGCTTTCCGGTTAGTTTAGAAGGTGATGTCCACGCCTACGGAGAAGGTCCGCGAGTAGGGATACAGACAGTCGTTGGTGGCGCTGGTCGTGGCTACTTCGGGATCGACCGTCTTGCTGTAGCGCTTCAGGGGCGACCAGTAGGCGAGGTTCTCGCCCGATACATATACGCGGACCTTTTCGAGGATGCGCTTGTTGATCGGGATGGTGTAACCCAGCGTGATGTTCTTCAGACGGATGTACGAGGCGTCCTGCAGGTAGCGGTCGGTTTTGACTTTCATCGAACCTGCGCTCGAAGTCTGGTAGCTGCGCCGGCGGGGGAAGTAGGTGTTGCGGTTGTCCTCGCTCCACGCCAGCCGTTCGAAGTCCTTGGCGATGAACGTGGTGGTCGGGAAGCTGTAGGGACCCCAGAAATAGTAGCAGTTGGCGCTGGGCATCCAGTCGATCTTGCCGACGCCTTGGAAGAAGACCGCGAAGTCGAAGCCGTTCCAGTTCAGGTCGCCGCGGATCGAGTAGGTGTAACGCGGCAGGCTGTTGCCGATGACGCGCATGTCGCCCGGATTCTTGACCGTACCGTCGCCGTTGTTGATGATGTTGTTGCCGTCGAGGTCGCGGAAACGGACGTCGCCCGCCATGAGGTGCGCCGCCGAAGCGTCGGAGCTGGTGTAGACGCGGTTGTTGACCGCCTTGTCGTTGATCTGCGCCTGATAGCGTGCCGCCTCCTCGTCGGTCTTGAACAGGCCGTCGGTGCGGTAGCCCCAGAGTTCGCCGAGCGTCTCGCCCACGTAATGGTCGGTGAGCAGCATGTCGTCGTTCTTATACTTGGTGATCTTGGACTTGTAGTCGCCCAGCGATGCCGAAATGCCGTAGGAGAAGGGTTTGCCGGCCACCATGTGGCGGTCGCGCCAGCTGACGGTGATTTCGTAGCCCTTGGTGCGCAGGTCGGCGCAGTTCTCCTTGGGCGAGGGCGCTCCGAAGACGTCGGGCAGCGTGAGCGACGTGGTGAGCATGTCCTTGGTGTCGCGGATGTAGAGGTCGGCCGTGACGTTGAGGCGGTTTTTGAGGAAGCCCAGATCGAAACCGAGGTTGTAGGTTACGACCGTCTCCCACGTAAGTCCGTCGCTGATGGGGTTCGACGCCGAGGCGTAATTGGCCTTTTCCGTGCCGTTGAAGGTGTAGCCCAGCTGGCCGGTCGAGATCGTTTCGATGTAGTAGTAGTTCGACACCTGCTGGTTGCCGAGCGAGCCGTACGAGAAGCGCACCTTGGCGTTGTCCCACCAGTTGCGCATCGGCTCCCAGAATTTCTCCTCCGAGATGCGCCATCCGGCCGATGCCGAGGGGAAGAAGCCCCAGCGGTCGTTGGCGGCGAAGCGCGACGAACCGTCGTAGCGTGCCGACACTTCGAAAAGGTACTTGCCGGCGTAGTCGTAGTTCGCACGGGCGAAATAACCCAGCGTCCGGTAGGCCGTATTCGACTCGACGCAGCGTTCGATCTCGCCCTGCGCCATGTTGATGAAGCTCAGCTTCTCGCTCAGCGACCCTTTCTGGCGGACGCTCAGTTTCGACGAGCGGAAGTCCTCGAAGTTGCCGCCGGCTACGGCCGAGAAGTTGTGCTTGCCCCACGAGTGGCCGTAATCGAGGTAGGCGTTGACCACATGGCCGTTATAGTAGTAGCGGTCCTCCTGATAGAAGTCGTAGATCGAACCGTTGGTGAAATCGACCACGGCGGTCTGCGTCGCGTTCCATGTGTTGGCCGTCGGATAGGAGCGGTAGGCTCCGAGGTTGTCGCGGCGGCGGTAGGTGTAGTCGGCGTTGAGTTTCAGATCCTTGTTGCGTGTGAGGTCGAACGTCACCCGGTTGGTGATGATGTAGTAGTTGTTCTTGCGCGAGTTCTTGTTGCGTCCGTCGGCGAATACGCCGCCGCGTCCGCTGGCGATCGGCGAGTTGGCGAACTGGATGCCGTTGGAATAAACGAACGTGGTGCCGTCGGGGTTGACAGGAACGAACGTCGGGCTGATGTTGTTGGCCACGTTGAAGAGGATGCCGTTGGAGTTGAGCTCTTCGGAACCGTCCTGCTCCCAGTAACCGCCGTATTTGTAGTCGGTCACCTCCATGCTGATGTTGTTCGAGTAGTGCATCCACGGCGTTACTTCGGCGGCGATCTTCGTGCGGAACGAGTAGCCGTTGTAGATATCCTCGGCGCCATGGTTGAACAGGCCTTCACGGTAGAGGTAGCGGCCGCTGACGTAGTAGTTGATCTTGTCGTTGCCGCCCGTGAGCGAAATGTTGTGCTCGGTTTCGGGACGGCTGCGCTTGAACATGTAGTCGTACCAGTCGAAGTTGCCCAGATAGCGGTATTTGCCGTTGCTGTCGGTGATGACCCACGGGCGGTCGGGATGCTCGGTCTTGTCGTTGCGGCGGTCGTAGAGCATCTGCATCTCCTCGTCCGTGTAGTTCCAGCCCACATAGCCTTTCGACGGGTAGCAGAATTCGTTGGTGAGTTTCACGTAGTCGTATCCCGACGTGATGAAGTCGGTCGAGGTGGTGTTCCACGACACGCCGTAGCGGCCGTTGTAGTTGACTTTCAGCGTGCCGGCCTTACCGCTCTTGGTGGTGATGAGCACCACGCCGGCCGAAGCCTTGGCGCCGTAGATCGAGCAGGCCGAAGCGTCCTTGAGCACCGATACCGATTCGATGTCGTTGGGGTTGACCTGCGCCAGCGACGCTTCGATGCCGTCGACGAGCACCAGCGGGCTGCCGCTGTTGAGCGATACCGCGCCGCGGATCTTGACGTCGTAGTTCTTGCCTTCGATCGAGCCGCTGCCGAGCGTCAGCAGCAGCGACGGATCGGCGCCCTGCAGGGCGGCGGCCGTATTGGTCACGGGACGGTTGTTGAGGTCCTTGCCGCTGATGGTGCCCACGGCGCCCGTGACGTTCACGCGCTTCTGCTGGCCGTAGCCGACCACGACCACCTCGTCGATGGCTGCCGAGCTCTCCACGAGGGTAATGTCGATGGCGGCGTAGGAGTTGACGTCGACCGTCCGGGGCTGGTAGCCGATGAACGAGATGACGAGCTTCGCCGGAAGCTTGACGTTCTCCAGCGAGAAGTCGCCGTTGCTCATGGTCGTGGTGCCGTTGTTGGTGCCGTCCACGATGATCGTGGCGCCCGGAACGGGCAGCCCCAGATTGTCTTTCACCACGCCTTTGAGCTGGTTCTTATCCGCGGCGAGACTCTTCGGGGCGGCCTTGGTTACGGAGATGCTTTTGCCCGTAATCGTGTAGGAGATGTCCTGATCGGCGAAGATCTGGGCCAGAACCTCGTCGATCGACGCGTTCTGCGCCGAGATGCTGACGCGGCGCTGCATGTCGACGCCGGCCGATTTGATGGCCACGGAGTAGTTCTCCCGCTGATTGAGGGCTTCGATGGCCTCCTTGACCGTTACATTCGTGAGTTTGAGGTCGATCGCCTGTGCCAGAGCCGGGCTGGGAAGCGCCAGCAGGCAGAGTGCGAACAAACCCACGATCGCACGCGCATGGAAAAGTGCGGTTCGATTGTAAAGTTTTTTCATAGGTTGAAGTTTTAATGTTGTAGTTTTTGTTGCTGTTTCGCGGTTATTTCTTTCGGGATATGTAGATCACGTCATTGCGTTCGCGGATGGACATAGATTTGTCGGTGTTGAGCGTGCCGAGGATCTTGAGCAGCGACTCGTTGTTGGTGAAGAAGGCGTAGAAGCGCACGCCGGCCAGTTCGGGATCGGTGATGATGATTTTCTGGTCGAAGCAGCGGGCCAGCTGTGCGGTGATGCCGTCGAGCGACTCGTTGAAGAAGTAGAAGCCGCCGCCCGTGGCGCGCGATTTATAGTTTTCGCTCTGGAAAGAGGTCATTTCCAGCGCTCCCGTCAGGCGGTCGTACTGCGCGACGTCGTTGCGGACCATGACGACCTCGTCGTCGCATTTGTCGCTGTTCACGTCGAAACGCACGCTGCCCTCGACCAGCGCCACTTCGACCAGCTGGTCGCTGTTGTAGGCCCGCATGTTGAATTTGGTGCCGAGGACTTCGACCTCGACGTCGCCGGCCGAAATGACGAAGGGATGCCGCTTGTCGTGCATGACTTCGGCGTAGACCTCGCCGTCCACGAAGATTTTGCGCTGGCGGCCGTTGAAGTGGGTCGGATAGGTTACGCGGGTGCCCGAATTGAGCCACAGGAGCGTTCCGTCGGCAAGGCGCAGCTCGCTGCGCTGGCCCGCCGGCACGAGCACCTCCTCCCATTCGGGAGTGTGCGCGGTCTTGGTGTAGAGGAGCGAGACCGCGATCAGCAGCGGGACGATCAGCACGGCGGCGATCCGCTGCGTCCACCGGACGACGGTCGTCAGACGGCGTGGTGCGGTGCGCGCCGGAACGGAATGGCCGATGCGGCGGCAGAACTCTTCGAACGCAGCCTGCGCCAGCGCGGGGTTTTCGCTCCGCACCTCGCCGAGCAGGGCGCCGAGCAGCCGGTCGGCTTCGGACGAATTGCCGTTGTCGGCGAACCATTGCTGGATGCGGACCTCCTCGCCGTCGTTGCAGCGGCCGTAGAAGTAATTCCGGACTTTATCTAATGTCGGTTTGTTCATCTCTTCATGCGTTTTATCGGCGGCCCGATGCTGCCGGTTACTACATAAAGAACAAACGAAAGCCCCGCACTACGTAACGGGGCCGGAAGATTTTATCGGGGAAAATTTCAGGGCAGGATGTCCAGAAAGACGATGATGGCCGGAATGATGTTGAGGTATTTGCGCAGCTCCTTCAGCGCCAGCTCAAGATGCTTGTCCACGGTGCGTACCGACAGGTTCAGTTGTTCGGCGATCTCCCTGCTCGGCATGTGCTCGAAACGCGACATGCGGAAAATCTGCTGCCGCTGCGGGGGCATCTTTCCGACGATGATCTCGACCTGCTCGGCAGTCTCCGCCAGATCGAGCTTCTCCTCGATCTCGTTCCGCGAAGGCAGGTTTCCCCCCCCCTTGCTTTCGGTCTGCGCGATAGCCTCCTTTAGGGTCGTGAACGTGCGGCTCTTGGTGCGGAAGTAGTTGTATATCTCGTGTTTGGCCAGCACGAAAAGGTAGTTGCGGATGGATTTGGCCGCATCCAGCTTTTCGCGGTTCAGCCAAACTTTCATGAAGATATTCTGCGCGATGTCCTCCGCAACGGCGGTCTCTTTGGTCATGCCCTTGATGAAGGCGAAGAACGTCGGGTAGTATTTGTGGAACAGCACCTCGTAACCCGCGATGTCGCCGCGGATGAGCTGCCTGAGCAGGTCCTGCTCTTGCGGATCGCAATTGACGAAGGTGTTATAAACGGATTCTTTCATTATCGGGACTACGTTCCGGAAACAGCATGCCTTTCCCTGCAGCACTCGGATCTGCTCTGAAAAAAGAGGGTGGGTGCGGAAGATGCTATGACGAAGATAAGCATAATCTTTCGAAAAACAAGCGGCAATCCGGGGAATTAACACCCCGGTCGCCGAATTTTAACGGGGCTGCAACAATTCCCCGAAGATACCTATTTTTATATATAAAGGGCCGCGGGAGTGCGCAGTGCGGGGCGGTTTATCGGGCGGTCTCTTGGTCGAAGACCGCATCGAAGGCCGCGCGCAGACGGGCTTCGTCGCGGATCAGCGCCCGCAGTTCCTCCTGTTTGCGGGCGTTGTCCGATTCGGGAATCCAGAGCCGGAGGTAACCGCCTTCGGCGTACTTTTTCCGCAGGTGCGCAAGACAGCGTTCGAAGTGTCCCTCGCGGTCGAGTGCGGGGCAGTGGGACAGACCGTACTGCACCGTACGGCGGAGCACGGTCGCGGGGTCGATGCAGCGGTCGGCTTCGGCGACGATGCGTCCGTAGATCGTGCGGGGAGCATGGTCGGACGAGGCCCGGTGGTCCTCGACGGCGTCGCGCATGACGGCCAGCTGCTCTGCGGTGAACCAGCGACGCAGCTCCGTGTCGGCGAGCAGGATTTCGCCCGAATGGATGTGGTGCAGTTCCCGGCCGCGGGCCAGCCCCGTGTCGTGATAGGCAGCGACGGCGTAGATCATGTCCGCATCGACGTCGTAATGCCGCGCCAGATCGAGACTCTGGGCGATGACCGTGCGGACGTGGTCCGTGCCGTGCGCCGCGTCGAAGGATTCGTAACGGGGGATGATCTCCGTTTCGATATGGTTTTTCAGCTCTTCGGATGGTTGCATGGTGCAAAAATAAGCATTTGGCGAGAAGTGCGGCATTGGAAAGATATTAAAAATTTTTAGTTTTGTTCGGGCTTTTCATTATCTTTGCAGCGGTAAAGTTAGGGAAAATGAAGTCGGAAGCGGAATTGAAGGCTGTCACGCAGTTCGTTGCGGAGTATGCCACCCGGCTGATGGGGTCCGGAGTGCATACCTCGCGCGTGGTGCGCAATACGAAACGTCTGGGCGAGGCGCTCGGCGTGCGCGTCATGGTGTCGGCCTTTCAGAAAGTGGTGACCTTCTCGGTTTACGACGACGAGAGCGGACGGGTTTACAGCGAGGTGGCGGACATTCCGCCGCTGCCGATCAGCTTCGAGCTGAACTCGGAGCTCAGCGCCCTGAGCTGGGACGCCTGCGACCTTCGCCTGTCCCTTGCAGAGATTCGGCGCCGCTATGACGAGATCGTCGCCCGGCCTCGTCTGGACCCGATTTTCACACTGATTCTCGTCGGACTGGCCAACGCATCCTTCTGCCGGCTTTTCGGCGGGGAGTGGTGTGCGGTAGGCATCGTCTTTACCGCCACGCTGCTCGGATTCTACCTCAAGCAGCGGATGCAGGCCAAGGGATTCAATCACTATGTCATCTTCATCGCGTCGGCCTTCGCGGCTTCGATGTACGCTTCGGTGGCGATGATTTTCGATACGACTTCGGAGGTCGCCATCGCCACGAGCGTGCTTTACCTGATTCCGGGGGTGCCGCTTATCAACGGCGTGATCGACATCGTCGAGGGGCATGTGTTGAACGGTATCGCCCGCCTGACGTCGGCGCTGATGCTGATCGTCTGCATCGCCGTCGGACTGGCATGTACCCTGATGATCGTTAAAAACGGATTGCTATGACGCTGCTCGCCATTCTTTCGGACGGATTTTTCGCCGCGGTGGCGGCTGTCGGATTCGGAGCCGTGTCCGATCCTCCGATGCGGGCCTTTCCGGCGATCGCCCTGCTGGCCGCCGTGGGGCACGCCCTGCGTTTCTGCCTGATGGACACAGGCGTGGATATCGCTTCGGCGTCGCTGTGCGCTTCGGTGGCGATCGGTATCGGAAGCCTGCTGTTGGGAGGCCGTATCCACTGCCCGATGACGGTGCTGTTCATCCCCGCGCTGCTGCCGATGATCCCCGGCATGTATGCCTACAAGACGGTCTTTTCGATGATTATGTTCATGCAGAATCTCGACGATCCCTCCGCTGCGGGGTATCTGGCGGCCATCGTCCGCAACGGATTCGTTACCTTCAGCGTGATTTTCATGCTGGCTGCGGGAGCCGCCGCGCCGATTTTCCTCTTCAACAAACGCGCACATTCGCTGACACGCAATAAAAAACAGATTCGCAGCTGATTATGGAACTCTTTTGGCAAACTATCGCAGACTACAATACGATGACTTGGCCCGTGCAGGCGCTCATCGTGCTGGCGGCCGTCGTCCTGACGGCGCGTCTCTATCTGCGCCCGACGCACCGGGTGAAAACCGCAATGAAATGTTTTTTGGCGTTTCTCAATGCGTGGATCGCCGTCGCCTATTACCTCGTGTCGTGCGATGCGCGGGCTTACAGCGGAGTCATGGCGTTTTTCTGGGGCGTCATGGCCGCCGTGTGGATTTATGACGCGGTCGTCGGTTACACGACGTTCGAACGGACGTACAAACACGACAAATTCGCTTTTGCGCTCTACCTGATGCCGTTCCTCTATCCGCTGATATCCCATCTGCGGGGACTGGATTTCCCGATGACCACCTCGCCCGTCATGCCCTGCACGGTGGCGATCTTCACCATAGGACTGATGCTCTCGTTCTCGAAGCGGATCAATCTGTTCGTCGTGCTGTTTCTGTGCCATTGGTCGCTGATCGGCTTTTCGAAGGTTTACTTTTTCGGCATTCCCGAAGACCTGCTTTTGGCGAGCGCGCTGGTGCCGGCGCTCTATCTCTTTTTCAAGGAGTATATCGACGTTAATTTCCGCCGCAACGCCAAACCCGATCTGCGGGTGATGAATATGCTGCTTCTGGCGATGTGTTCGGGACTCGGCGTCTTTTTCGCCGCGACCATCTGGCAGCAGCTCGTCTGAATGGCCGGATAATGCCGGCCTCCCGGACGTCTTCACCGGACCGGGGATAAAAAAATCCCTCCTTTGGTAAGGAGGGATTTGGGGTGGAGTGTCGGAATGGCCGCTAGGAGCTGTCCCGCCGACATCCGGTTATTTCGCGTACGAAACGGCGCGGGTTTCGCGGATGACGGTGATCTTCACCTGACCGGGATAGGTCATTTCGTCCTGAATCTTCTTGGCGATATCGTGCGAAAGTCCTTCCGATTCCTGATCCGAAAGCTTGTCGGCGCCGACGATCACGCGCAGTTCGCGGCCGGCCTGAATGGCATAGGTCTTGACGACGCCGGGGTATGACAGGGCGATGTCCTCCATCTCCTTCAGACGCTTGATGTAGCTCTCCACCACTTCGCGGCGCGCTCCGGGGCGTGCGCCCGAAATGGCGTCGCAGACCTGGATGATCGGGGCGATGAGCGAGGTCATCTCCACCTCGTCGTGGTGGGCGCCGATGGCGTTGCAGACCTCGGGCTTCTCCTTGAACTTCTCGGCGAGTTTCATGCCGATGATTGCGTGCGGCAGTTCCGGTTCGTCGTCGGGCACCTTGCCGATGTCGTGCAGCAGGCCTGCCCGGCGGGCGATCTTGGGGTTGAGACCCAGCTCCGAGGCCATGATGCCTGCGAGGTTCGCCGTTTCACGGGCATGCTGCAACAGGTTCTGTCCGTAGGACGAACGGTATTTCATCTTGCCGATCATGCGGATCAGTTCGGGGTGCAGTCCGTGGATTCCCAGGTCGATCGTCGTGCGCTTGCCGACCTCGACGATCTCCTCCTCGATCTGCTTCTGAACCTTGGCGACTACCTCCTCGATGCGTGCGGGGTGGATGCGGCCGTCGGTGACGAGCTGGTGCAGGGCCAGACGCGCGATTTCGCGGCGTACGGGATCGAAGCCCGAGAGGATGATGGCCTCGGGGGTGTCGTCGACGATGATCTCGATGCCCGTTGCGGCCTCCAGGGCGCGGATGTTGCGGCCCTCGCGGCCGATGATGCGGCCCTTGACCTCGTCGCTCTCGATGTTGAACACCGTCACGGCGTTTTCGATGGCCGTCTCGGTCGCCACGCGCTGAATCGACGCCACGATGATGCGTTTGGCCTCTTTCGTGGCGGTCAGTTTGGCCTCTTCGACCGTTTCGTTGATGTAGGCGGCGGCTTCGGTCTTGGCCTCGGCCTTCATGTTCTCGATCAGGATGTTCTTGGCGTCTTCGGAACTCATGCCCGAGATCTGCTCCAGGCGTGCGTTCTGTTCGCGCTGCATCTGGTCGACCTCCTCCTTCTTGTGTTCGAGGATTTGCAGCTGGTTCTGCATCTGCTCTTTCAGACGGTCGTTCTCGCGGAGTTTGTTTTCCAGTTCGCGCTGCTGGTTTTGCAGGTTCTGCTCGATCTGCTTGGCGCGCTGCTCGCTCTGGGCGATTTTCTGGTTGCGCTCGTTGACCTGACGGTCGTATTCGCTCTTGAGCTGTATGAACTTTTCCTTTGCCTGAAGGATGCGCTCCTTCTTGATCATCTCTCCCTCGGCTTCAGCCTCCTTGACGGCGGCTTCGCGGCGCTTGCGGATCGACGTCTTGATCACGAGGTTCGTTACGACCGCGTAGATTGCGACGGCGACCACGGCAGAGATTGAGGCAGCCAAAATGATACTATACATGGGTCTTTGCTTGTTTGTTTTTAGTTATTAATTAGGGTTTTAATTGTAGCCATAAAAAAACCGCATAGGATTCCTTAATCTTGTTTGACGAATCTGCCGATCAGTCATGTGTGGGGGCTCCGACAATCGCAATCTTCCAACGGTACGCCGTAACGTACTCCCCGTGAGGGTGGTAAGGCCTGATTTTGAAACGCCTTGAGTTGCCCCAATTTAGTAAATGTTCAGTTTCGCAAAGCTATAAGGAATCTATGCGGGTAGATTCTTGTATGTAAAAGAACGTTTTTCGAACGGTGCGTGTCGCTCCGGGCGGTTTCCGCCCTTTTCACCCCCCCCCTCTCGGCCTTCCGTCTGCGGAGGCCTTCGGCCGGTTACTTTTTCGGGTCGTTCAGATACGCATCTATTTCCGTGCCGATTTTTTCGAGCTGTCGGAGGTCTTCGTCGTCCACCTCCCGGCTCTGCCGCATTCCGACGTTCGCGATGGCGAATTTCAGCGCGGTCATCGACAGGTAGTCCTGGTCGTTCCAGTTCTTGATATTCTGTTGTTTTATCAGCGCGAGGTAGCTGTTCACCTCCCGTTCGGCAAGCCGGTACATCTCCTCCTTCCCGCTCTCGATGTTGAACGGATAGCTTTTGCCTGCTATTTTGAGGGTTATTGCCTGTTTTGCCATTTTTTCGTTTCGTTTATTCCGTCGTCCTCTTCTCCGGCCTTCCGGCCGTTTTTCCCGGGGCCGTTTATTCGGCCTCCTGCGTCGTCGGGGCCGCCAGCGGCTGGCCCAGCAGCGCGATGCACTTGTCCACCTCCCGCATAAGACGGTTGACGCGCGCCCGCGCTTTTTCCCGGTTACGGCCTCCGCCCGCAAGCCCTTCGGTCAGCTGCATGCGCGCCAGTTCGGCATCCAGCTCCCGGACGCGCTCTTCGAGCGTGCGTTTCTCGGAGCGGAGCGTGTCGCGCTGTGCGGTCAGTTCCGCACAAAGGTCCGACAGCCTTTTGTGGTCGTCGATCAGCTGCCGCACGCGGGCTTCGATGTTCGTTATCACGCTCTTGTCGGCCATGACTTTCGGGTAAAGTTCCGGTTTACTTTTCAAAGGTACGAAAAAAACGCAAAAACGCAAAAAATTATTTTGCGGCAATCTCCCCGTAGAGGTCGTAGTCGGCGGCCGAGGTGACCGTCACGTCGTAGAAGTGCCCGCGCAGCAGGCGGCGTTCCGAGGCGGGAATCAGGATCTCCTGGTCCACTTCGGGCGAATCGTACTGCGTGCGGCCGACATACCAGTCGCCCTGACGCGAATCTATGATCACCCGTTCGGTGCGCCCCACGCGGCGGCGGTTGTTTTCGAGCGAAATCTCGTTCTGTAAGGCCATTACGCGCTCCGCGCGTTGCTGCTTGATCGTTTCGGGAATGTCGTCGCGGAGGTTTTCGGCTGACCAGGTTCCCTCCTCCTCCGAGTAGGGGAAGACGCCCAGCCGTTCGAAACGCACCTCGCGCACGAACGCCAGCAGTTCTTCGAAATCGGCCTCCGTCTCGCCCGGATAACCCACCAGCAGCGTCGTGCGCAGCGCCAGGTCGGGGATCGCCCCGCGCAGGCGGCCGATCAGTTCCATGGCCTCGGCCTTAGTGTGGCGGCGGTGCATCGACGCGAGCTGTGCATCGGAAATGTGCTGGAACGGAATGTCGAGGTACTTGCAGATTTTCGGCTCCGAGGCCATCGCCTCGATCACCTCGTCGGGGAACCCGGCGGGGTAGGCGTAGTGGAGCCGGATCCATTCGATGCCGTCGATGCGGCACAGGCGCTGAAAAAATGGGGACGCGAAGATATCTGCGTGGTCGCGGGTGGCGTCATTCCGCCGCAGGATTACGCCTTCCTGCAAGAGCGCGGCGTGGCGGCGATTTATGGTCCAGGTACACCTATGCTCGACAGTGTGCGCGACGTACTGAATCTGATAAGCCAGCATCATGATTAATGAAGCCACGCTGGCAGAAAGTATTCGCCGCTTACGTCAGGGTGAGCGTGCCACACTCGCCCAGGCCATGACGCTGGTGGAAAGCCGTCACCCGCGTCATCAGGCACTAAGTACGCAGCTGCTTGATGCCATTATGCCGTACTGCGGTAACACCCTGCGACTGGGCGTTACCGGCACCCCCGGCGCGGGGAAAAGTACCTTTCTTGAGGCCTTTGGCATGTTGTTGATTCGAGAGGGATTAAAGGTCGCGGTTATTGCGGTCGATCCCAGCAGCCCGGTCACTGGCGGTAGCATTCTCGGGGATAAAACCCGCATGAATGACCTGGCGCGTGCCGAAGCGGCGTTTATTCGCCCGGTACCATCCTCCGGTCATCTGGGCGGTGCCAGTCAGCGAGCGCGGGAATTAATGCTGTTATGCGAAGCAGCGGGTTATGACGTAGTGATTGTCGAAACGGTTGGCGTCGGGCAGTCGGAAACAGAAGTCGCCCGCATGGTGGACTGTTTTATCTCGTTGCAAATTGCCGGTGGCGGCGATGATCTGCAGGGCATTAAAAAAGGGCTGATGGAAGTGGCTGATCTGATCGTTATCAACAAAGACGATGGCGATAACCATACCAATGTCGCCATTGCCCGGCATATGTACGAGAGTGCCCTGCATATTCTGCGACGTAAATACGACGAATGGCAGCCACGGATTCTGACTTGTAGCGCACTGGAAAAACGTGGAATCGATGAGATCTGGCACGCCATCATCGACTTCAAAACCGCGCTAACTGCCAGTGGTCGTTTACAACAAGTGCGGCAACAACAATCGGTGGAATGGCTGCGTAAGCAGACCGAAGAAGAAGTACTGAATCACCTGTTCGCGAATGAAGATTTCGATCGCTATTACCGCCAGACGCTTTTAGCGGTCAATAACAATACGCTCTCACCGCGCACCGGCCTGCGGCAGCTCAGTGAATTTATCCAGACGCAATATTTTGATTAAAGGAATTTTTATGTCTTATCAGTATGTTAACGTTGTCACTATCAACAAAGTGGCGGTCATTGACTTTAACTATGGCCGCAAACTTAATGCCTTAAGTAAAGTCTTTATTGATGATCTTATGCAGGCATTAAGCGATCTCAACCGGCCGGAAATTCGCTGTATCATTTTGCGCGCGCCGAGTGGATCCAAAGTCTTCTCCGCAGGCCACGATATTCACGAACTGCCGTCTGGCGGTCGCGATCCGCTCTCCTATGATGATCCATTGCGTCAAATCACCCGCATGATCCAAAAATTCCCGAAACCGATCATTTCAATGGTGGAAGGTAGTGTTTGGGGTGGCGCATTTGAAATGATCATGAGTTCCGATCTGATTATCGCCGCCAGTACCTCAACCTTCTCAATGACGCCTGTAAACCTCGGCGTCCCGTATAACCTGGTCGGCATTCACAACCTGACCCGCGACGCGGGCTTCCACATTGTCAAAGAACTGATTTTTACCGCTTCGCCCATCACCGCCCAGCGCGCGCTGGCTGTCGGCATCCTCAACCATGTTGTGGAAGTGGAAGAACTGGAAGATTTCACCTTACAAATGGCGCACCACATCTCTGAGAAAGCGCCGTTAGCCATTGCTGTTATCAAAGAAGAGCTGCGTGTACTGGGCGAAGCGCACACCATGAACTCCGATGAATTTGAACGTATTCAGGGGATGCGCCGCGCGGTTTATGACAGCGAAGATTACCAGGAAGGGATGAACGCTTTCCTCGAAAAACGTAAACCTAATTTCGTTGGTCATTAATCCCTGCGAACGAAGGAGTAAAAATGGAAACTCAGTGGACAAGGATGACCGCCGATGAAGCGGCAGAAATTATCCAGCATAACGACATGGTGGCATTTAGCGGCTTTACCCCAGCGGGTTCGCCGAAAGCCTTACCGACCGCGATTGCCCGCAGAGCTAACGAACAGCATGAGGCCAAAAAGCCGTATCAAATTCGCCTGCTGACGGGTGCGTCAATCAGCGCCGCCGCTGACGATGTACTTTCTGACGCCGATGCTGTTTCCTGGCGTGCGCCATATCAAACATCGTCCGGTTTACGTAAAAAGATCAATCAGGGCGCGGTGAGTTTCGTTGACCTGCATTTGAGCGAAGTGGCGCAAATGGTTAATTACGGTTTCTTCGGCGACATTGATGTTGCCGTCATCGAAGCATCGGCTCTGGCACCGGATGGTCGAGTCTGGTTAACCAGCGGGATCGGTAATGCGCCGACCTGGCTGCTGCGGGCGAAGAAAGTGATCATTGAACTCAATCACTATCACGATGCGCGCGTTGCCGAACTGGCGGATATTGTGATTCCTGGCGCGCCACCGCGGCGCAATAGCGTGTCGATCTTCCATGCAATGGATCGCGTCGGTACCCGCTATGTGCAAATCGATCCGAAAAAGATTGTCGCCGTCGTGGAAACCAACTTGCCCGACGCCGGTAATATGCTGGATAAGCAAAATCCCATGTGCCAGCAGATTGCCGATAACGTGGTCACGTTCTTGTTGCAGGAAATGGCGAATGGGCGTATTCCGCCGGAATTTCTGCCGCTGCAAAGTGGCGTGGGCAATATCAATAATGCGGTAATGGCGCGTCTGGGGGAAAACCCGGAAATTCCTCCGTTTATGATGTATTCGGAAGTGCTACAGGAATCGGTGGTGCATTTACTGGAAACCGGCAAAATCAGCGGGGCCAGCGCCTCCAGCCTGACAATCTCGGCCGATTCCCTGCGCAAGATTTACGACAATATGGATTACTTTGCCAGCCGCATTGTGTTGCGTCCGCAGGAGATTTCCAATAACCCGGAAATCATCCGTCGTCTGGGCGTCATCGCTCTGAACGTCGGCCTGGAGTTTGATATTTACGGGCATGCCAACTCAACGCACGTAGCCGGGGTCGATCTGATGAACGGCATCGGCGGCAGCGGTGATTTTGAACGCAACGCGTATCTGTCGATCTTTATGGCCCCGTCGATTGCTAAAGAAGGCAAGATCTCAACCGTCGTGCCAATGTGCAGCCATGTTGATCACAGCGAACACAGCGTCAAAGTGATCATCACCGAACAAGGGATCGCCGATCTGCGCGGTCTTTCCCCGCTTCAACGCGCCCGCACGATCATTGATAATTGTGCACATCCTATGTATCGGGATTATCTGCATCGCTATCTGGAAAATGCGCCTAGCGGACATATTCACCACGATCTTAGCCACGTCTTCGACTTACACCGTAATTTAATTGCAACCGGCTCGATGCTGGGTTAATGGTTTGTCCCGTCACGATCTTCAGCAATATGCTGAAGCATCGTGGCGGTATAACGATGATTTCTGATTGAATAAAGATATTCCTGCATATACATCGGCCTGTGCGGCGCATCAAAATATTTCAGCGTTGCCGGATTCACCAGTCGCCAGGCAAAATGCGGGATCACCGTCAGAAAATGTCCGCGCTCCACGGCGCTGATTTTGGCCATAAAACTGTAGGGACGATAAATAATGGTTGGATTGATCCCACAAGGTCGCATATTCGCATCAATCATTGCTTCGAAGTTGGCCCGGTTCTGAAAGCGCATTTGTAGTCAGGGCAGCTCCTGAAGCAGCTCTTGCTCTTGACGCTCTTCATAACGGCGAGAAACGAGAAAGCCTAATCGCAGCGGTGGTAGTTCACTGATAGTCAGGTTTTCCAGTTCCTGAACTCGTGCAGATACATGCTGTGGGGAGATAATAAAATCTAACTGGCGGTCAAAAAGATTATCGATAACGCCGTTTTCGCTGAACTCAACTGGCTGGGCGGTCACGCCTTCATACTTATCTCCGAGACTAATCAACTGATCGAAAATAATTGTCGGATAAGTATTATCTATGCCAATCACAATTTCTCGTGAACGACGCCCTGAGTTATGGATTTCATTATCAATCGCAGAAAGCCGTTGATAAACCGGGAACAGTTTTTGATACAGTTCCTGTCCGGCTTTATTGAGGCTGATATTATTATCTTTGCGGGTAAATAGCGTATAGCCAATTTGTTCTTCCAGCGCGGCAATGCTTTTACCAAATGGCGAAGCCGTCATATGGATTTTTTCTGCCGCCCGGGCAATATTATTGGTTTGCGCTAATAAAATGAAATTGCGCATCTTTTTCGAAATAAAAATGTCCATCCCCCCTCCCCCGCATCCTTGTCCGCTTAACCGTTTCAGTCAGCCTATCCTTGATGAAACCGCGAGCAAAGATAGGTGATTACGTCATGGTTTTACAGAAAATTACAGAAAAAGGAGGCAATATCGGGTAAAGGCATTAGCCCGACGAATACGTCGGGCTACAAGTATTATTGTGCTGCAGGTGTTTTAGCGGGTTGTTGATCCACAGGTTCTAACTGGAAGACCACATCGATCTGATCATCAAACTGAATAGCGGCCTGCTCGTAAGTTTCCTGGGCGGACACCGGCGCGGCATCGGCTTTCATCATCCGCACCACTGGGCTGGGCTGATAGTTGGAAACATGGTAGCGCACGCTATATACCGGCCCCAGTTTACGATGAAAGCCGTTCGCCAGTTCCTGCGCCTGATGAATCGCGTTATCAATCGCTGCCTTACGCGCTTTGTCTTTATAGGCATCCGGCTGCGCCACGCCCAGCGACACAGAACGAATTTCGTTAAGACCCGCCTTCAGCGCGCCATCCAGCAAGGAATTCAGTTTGTCTAACTGACGGAGCGTGACTTCCACCGTTCTCACAGCGCGGTAGCCTTTAAGGATACTTTTACCATCCTGATAATCATAATCTGGCTGGGTGCGTAAGTTCGCTGAGCTGATATCTTTTTTCGCGATCTGATTGAGTTCAAGGAAGGAAATGTATTGTGCGACGCGCTCATCTGCCTGTTTCTTGGCAGTAGCGGCATCCTTTGCGGCCACATTGACTTCAATCGCAAGAGTGGCAATGTCTGGCACCGCATCCACGCTTGCCGTACCGGAGGTGACAATATGCGGTCCATCCGGCAATTCGTTAGCCTGCGCTGCCATCCCGCTAATACCCATTAATGCCGCCAGGGCGATAACTTTGAACTTCACGTTAGTCTCTCCGTGTTAATTGACTTGCCCAAAATTCAGGACCTCTGGAGGCAAGCTTAGCGCCTCTGTTTTATTTTTCCATCAGATAGCGCCTAACTGAACAAGGCTTGTGCATGAGCAATACCGTCTCTCGCCAGCTGCAAGGCTATAAACCACATGACACATCCCACTACCAGATTGATAATGCGCTGTGATTTTGCCGTGCGCAGGCGCGGTGCCAGCCAGGCTGCGAGAATAGCCAGACCAAAGAACCACAGGAAAGAGGCGCTAATTGTCCCGAGCGCAAACCAACGTTTTGGTTCGACGTCAAGCTGCCCGCCAAGGCTGCCCAGTACAACAAAAGTATCCAGGTAAACATGCGGATTCAGCCAGGTCACTGCCAACATGGTGGCGATAATTTTCCATCTTCCTTGCTTCAGGACTTCGGCACTGGCTAACTCAATATTACTGCTCATCGCTGTTTTAAAAGCGCCAAAACCATACCAGAGCAAGAAGGCTACGCCGCCCCAGGTGACCAGCGCCAGCAACCACGGCGACTGCATCAATAACGCGCTGCCACCAAAAATCCCGGCGCAAATCAGGACCAAATCGCTGATAGCACAAAGTAAGGCAATCATAATGTGGTACTGACGACGAATGCCCTGATTCATCACAAAAGCATTTTGTGGACCGAGCGGTAGGATCATAGCTGCGCCAAGCGTAAGGCCTTGAAAGTAATAAGAAAACACGTTGGATATTCCGAATTAAGTATCTGATGCAGAGACTATATCGCGGGATTGTTATTAGCGGAAATTGATAATATTAATTGGCAATCAGAATAACTAATAAGAGAGAGGCCAGAGAGTATTATCTGGCCTCAGCGTTGATTATGCAGCTTTGTCTTCTTTCACCCGCTTAAAGTTCACATCCATTTGCGGGTACGGGAAGCTGATACCGGCGGCATCAAATTCACGTTTAATACGCTCCAGCACATCCCAGTACACGTTTTGCAGATCGCCGCTGTTGCTCCAGACGCGGACCACGAAATTAATCGACGATGCACCAAGTTCGTTCAGGCGCACAGTCATTTCGCGATCTTTCAAAATGCGATCTTCAGACTGGATAATATTGGTCAGGATCTGCTTAACCTGATCGATATCGGAATCATACGCCACGCCAATAATAAATTCGTTACGGCGAACTGGCTCGCGGGAGAAGTTAATAATATTTCCGGCAATAATTTTACCGTTCGGAATAACGATAATTTTACCGTCTGCAGTACGCATGGTGGTGGAGAAAATCTGCACACTCAGCACAGTACCGGCTACGCCGCCGAGGTCAACATATTCTCCGGCACGGAACGGGCGGAACATGACAAGTAACACGCCAGCGGCCAGGTTAGAAAGTGACCCCTGCAAAGCCAGACCAACAGCTAAGCCTGCGGCACCGAGTACAGCAATGACTGACGCTGTTTGTACACCCACGCGTCCCAGGGCAGCGATTAGCGTAAAGGCGATAATACCGTAACGGACTAATGCAGAAAGAAAATCAGCAACAGTGGCATCGATTTTACGGGAGATCATCAGGCGATTCACCGCGTTGGAAATCATCCGCGCGATAATCAAACCAACGATGATGATCGCGAGTGCCGCCACGATGTTTACTGCATAACTTAGCAGCAGCGCCTGGTTAGCTACCAGCCAGCTTCCCGCGCCGTTTATGCTATCGACAACATTCAAATCTTCCATTCAATATTCCTTTTCAACTGACTCAAAATGGAGAAATACACTCCGCCGCCTTATGACGGGCAGTCTGACAAGGGTAAACAATAAAGCATAATTTTGCCAAATAGATCACAGATTTCTCATCTGAATCACCTTGCTTTTGGCGAAAAAATCCCCGCAGAGCGGGGCTCAGACAGATATCAATGTGCGCTTTGTCATGCCGGATGCGGCGTGAACGCCTTATCCGGCCTACAAAAACCTGCAAATTCAATATATTGCAGGATACGTGTAGGCCTGATAAGCGTAGCGCATCAGGCAATTTTGCTTTTGGCGAAAAAAAGACCCGCAGAGCGGGCCTTGAGATAAGCAGAAAGGAATATCTTACAGAACGTCGATCGCGTTCAGTTCCTGGAATGCTTTTTCCAGACGAGCGATCATCGAAGTCTGACCGGCACGCAGCCATACGCGCGGATCGTAGTATTTCTTGTTCGGCTGATCTTCGCCTTTCGGGTTACCCAGCTGACCCTGCAGATAAGCTTCGTTCGCTTTGTAGTAGTTCAGAACGCCTTCCCAGGTTGCCCATTGGGTATCGGTATCGATGTTCATTTTCACTACGCCGTAGCTTACGGAGTCTTTGATTTCCTGAGCAGTAGAACCGGAACCACCGTGGAATACGAAGTTCAGGCTGTTGTGCGGCAGGTTGTGTTTCTTAGAAACATATTCCTGAGAATCACGCAGGATGGTCGGAGTCAGAACCACGTTACCCGGCTTGTAAACACCGTGTACGTTACCGAAGGACGCAGCGATGGTGAAACGCGGGCTGATTTTGCTCAGCTCGGTGTATGCGTAATCAACGTCTTCCGGCTGGGTGTACAGTGCAGAAGCGTCCATGTGGCTGTTGTCCACGCCGTCTTCTTCACCACCGGTGCAACCCAGTTCGATTTCCAGAGTCATGCCGATTTTGGACATACGCTCCAGGTATTTAGAGCAGATTTCGATGTTCTCTTGCAGAGATTCTTCAGACAGGTCGATCATGTGAGAAGAGAACAGCGGCTTACCGGTAGCTGCGAAGTGTTTTTCACCCGCGTCCAGCAGACCGTCGATCCACGGCAGCAGTTTCTTCGCGCAGTGGTCAGTGTGCAGGATAACCGGAACACCATAATGTTCAGCCATCTGGTGAACGTGATGCGCACCAGAGATCGCGCCCAGTATAGCAGCACCCTGCGGAACGTCAGATTTCACGCCTTTACCAGCGATAAAGGAAGCACCACCGTTGGAGAACTGAACGATAACCGGCGCTTTAACTTTAGCAGCGGTTTCCAGTACGGCGTTAATGGAGTCAGTACCGACGCAGTTTACTGCTGGCAGTGCGAAGTTGTTTTCTTTTGCTACCTGGAAAACTTTCTGTACGTCATCACCAGTGATTACGCCAGGTTTTACGAAATCAAAAATCTTAGACATGTCTCTTGTCCTGTATCGTCGGGCCTTATACTCGTCATACTTCAAGTTGCATGTGCTGCGTCTGCGTTCGCTCACCCCAGTCACTTACTTATGTAAGCTCCTGGGGATTCACTCTCTTGTCGCCTTCCTGCAACTCGAATTATTTAGAGTATGAAAAAATGCGTGCTCTAAAAGCGCGCTGAAACAAGGGCAGGTTTCCCTGCCCTGTGATTTTTTACTTCTTAGCGCGCTCTTCGAGCATCGCTACTGCAGGCAGTACTTTACCTTCCACGAATTCGAGGAATGCGCCGCCGCCAGTGGAGATGTAGGAGATTTTGTCAGCAATGCCGAACAGGTCGATTGCTGCCAGAGTGTCGCCGCCGCCAGCGATGGAGAACGCTTCGCTGTCTGCGATAGCGTTAGCCACGATTTCAGTACCTTTGCGGAAGTTCGGGAATTCGAACACGCCAACCGGACCGTTCCACAGAATGGTTTTCGCATTCTTCAGGATTTCAGCCAGTTCCTGAGCGGAAGCATCACCGATATCCAGGATCTGCTCGTCAGCTTTCACATCGTTAACAGATTTCAGGGTAGCCGGTGCAGTTTCAGAGAACTCGGTTGCTACGCGAACATCAGACGGAACCGGGATGTTGCAGGTGGTCAGCAGACGTTTAGCTTCGTCAACCAGGTCCGCTTCGTACAGGGATTTACCCACATCGTGGCCTTGTGCCGCGATAAAGGTGTTAGCGATACCACCACCTACGATCAGCTGGTCAGCGATTTTAGACAGGGAGTCCAGAACGGTCAGTTTGGTAGAAACTTTAGAACCACCAACGATAGCCACCATCGGGCGCGCAGGTTCTTTCAGTGCTTTACCCAGCGCGTCCAGTTCAGCTGCCAACAGCGGGCCTGCGCACGCAACATCAGCGAATTTACCGATACCGTGAGTAGAAGCCTGCGCGCGGTGAGCAGTACCGAATGCGTCCATTACGAACACGTCACACAGTGCAGCGTATTTTTTGGACAGGGTTTCGTCGTCTTTCTTCTCGCCTTTGTTGAAGCGAACGTTTTCCAGAACAACCAGTTCACCTTCAGCAACGTCAACGCCGTCGAGGTAATCTTTAACCAGACGAACCGGGTTAGACAGTTTGTCTTTCAGGTAGTTAACAACCGGCAGCAGAGAGAATTCTTCGTTGTACTCGCCTTCGGTAGGACGACCCAGGTGGGAAGTTACCATCACTTTTGCGCCTTGTTTCAGGGCCAGTTCGATGGTCGGCAGAGAAGCACGGATACGCGCATCGCTGGTTACTTTCCCGTCTTTTACTGGTACGTTCAGATCCGCACGGATAAATACACGTTTCCCAGCAAGATCCAGATCGGTCATCTTAATTACAGACATGGTGAATCCTCTCGTTGATTCTAAAAGTTTTGCAGACGCTGCTTGCGTCTTACCTGAAAGCAACAGTAGCCATAGCTAACGTCGTGTCGAGCATTCGGTTAGCAAAGCCCCATTCGTTATCGCACCAGACCAACGTTTTGATCAGGTGTGCGCCACTGACCCGGGTTTGGGTGCCATCGACAATGGCACTGTGCGGATCGTGGTTAAAATCTACAGAGACCAACGGCAATTCCGTATAGTCAACTATACCATGAAATGCACCTTGTGCTGCTTTTTGCAGCAACAGGTTGACTTCATTGGCTTTTACAGGTTTCTTCACCGTCACGCTTAAATCGATTGCCGTCACATTTATGGTTGGCACACGTACCGCAATCGCTTCAAAGCGATCGTTAAATTGCGGAAAAAATCGTGTGATACCGGCGGCCAGTTTAGTATCGACCGGAATGATCGACTGGCTGGCTGCCCGGGTGCGACGCAGGTCAGGATGGTATGCATCAATAACCTGTTGATCGTGCATGGCGGAGTGAATTGTGGTCACAGTGCCGGACTCAATACCGTACGCATCATCTAACAATTTGATGACGGGAATTATGCAATTCGTGGTACAGGAAGCGTTAGAAACGATGCGGTGTTCCGCACGAAGTTGATCCTGATTGACGCCGTAAACAACGGTCGCGTCGAGATCGTTACTGCCAGGATGTGAAAAGAGCACTTTTTTGGCCCCGGCGGCAATATGCGCTTCGCCATGCTCGCGGGAGCCATATACGCCGGTGCAGTCGAGGACTACATCAACGCCAAGTTCACGCCAGGGGAGCGATTGCAGTGAACGTTCATGCAATACGCGGATGGCGTCATCACCAACAAAAAGTTGATCGCGTTCCTGTCGTACTTCCCATGCAAAACGGCCATGGCTGGTGTCATATTTCAACAAATGCGCCATGCCCGCAGCATCCGCCAGTTCGTTGATTGCCACCACGGTAATTTCCGCCCGGCGTCCGGATTCATACAAAGCACGAACCACATTACGCCCGATGCGACCGAAGCCATTTATCGCTACGCGTACGGTCATAGATCTCCTGCAAGGTTTTCCCTGAGCAAATTTGCCAGACAGAGTAATCCAGCAAATCGTCCGGGGAAACCTTACCTGTCGCAAACTGCGACTGATTGGTTAATTGTCGAACATTTAATCGACTGAAACGCTTCAGCTAGGATAAGCGAAACGTGGAATAAAAGGAATGATTGTCCAGTCAAAGAAAGCAATTATCTGACTTACGTCACGTTTTCAGCCCCGCCCCTGTGGAATTTATTCCACTTTGCAGAATCACGAATAAGCGTAGCAAAATCTTTTCGTTGTGCCGTCACAAACCCTGACTTATATCAGAATATGACTGATGCAGCGTCGATATTATCCGCAATACGTCCGAGTTTCGGAGTACTCCAATGATGACATTGCCCTACCTATATTCTTCCTCCGCACGCTTTTACGCACTGCGCCTCCTCCCCGGGCAGGAAGTTTTTTCCCAGCTACACGCTTTTGCACAGCAGCATCAACTTCATGCCGCCTGGATTGCAGGCTGTACCGGTAGCCTGACTGACGTCGCCTTGCGCTATGCCGGGCAAGAAGGCACCACGCTCCTGAACGGTACATTCGAAGTGATCTCACTAAACGGCACGCTGGAACAGAGTGGTGAGCATCTTCATCTCTGCGTTTCCGATCCACACGGCACGATGCTTGGCGGTCATATGATGCCCGGCTGTACCGTGCGGACCACGCTTGAACTGGTGATCGGTAGCCTTGAGGAACTGGCGTTTAGCCGCCAACCTTGCGCGCTTTCTGGTTACGACGAGTTGCATATTTCCCCCGTTAAATAACTACTTTCAAAGAGGTTTTCTTATGGCGCGTAGCCACTTTTCCAGTCAGGCACTGGTGTTGATCGTTATATCTATCGCCATCAATATGATCGGCGGGCAACTGGCCAGCATGGTCAAATTACCTATATTTCTCGACTCCATCGGCACACTTATTAGCGCGGTACTGCTTGGTCCGGTGATCGGAATGCTGACCGGCTTACTGACCAATTTACTCTGGGGATTGCTGACCGACCCGATCGCCGCCGCATTTGCACCCGTCGCGATGGTCATCGGCCTGGTCGCCGGTTGGCTGGCGCGAGCGGGTTGGTTTCGCACCCTGCCAAAAGTCGTTGTCAGCGGCGTGATTATTACGCTTGCGGTAACGGTCGTCGCTGTACCGCTGCGTACTGCGCTGTTCGGCGGTGTCACCGGTAGCGGAGCCGATTTGTTCGTTGCCTGGATGCACTCGATGGGGCAAAACCTGGTGGAGTCGGTGGCGATTACGGTGATAGGCGCGAACCTGGTCGATAAAACTCTTACAGCGGTGATTGTCTGGCTTTTACTGCGCCAGCTGCCGATTCGCACCACGCGCCATTTTCCGGCAATGGCTGCCGTGCGCTAAATGCATCCATTTACCTCATTAACACTATGGGCATTGGCGGCCTGCACCACGCTTATCCTGCCCGCGCAGACCATTTTGCCGATCTATAGCGCGGCGACCTTTTTTTGCCTTATTGCGCTAAAGGCCACGCGGCGGCGGGCAAAATATGTCGTCTGGCTGATGTTCTCGCTGGGAGCCGGGCTGTGGCTGGTACACGGTGGCTGGCTAACAGAATGGCTAAGCGGCACGCCGCGTTCGCCGGAGCGTTGGACGCATGCTATTACGCTCTGGTTGCGGATTCTGGCGATTGTTTCAACCTCACAGTTGTGGATGCAGTACGTCCCCGTGCAATGTTTTATCCGCGCTCTGTTTGCTTCTCGCCTGCCGCCAGGCGTCGCTTATCTGTTTGCCGGGCCGTTATTGGTCGTTGAGCAGTTAAAACGGCAATTAGCGATTATTCATGAAGCGCAGCGTGCCCGCGGCGTGCCGCTGGATGAGGGCTGGTATCAGCGTTTACGTGCGATGCCCGCGTTAATTATTCCGCTAACACACAATGCGCTAAACGATCTTGCTGTCCGTGGTGCGGCGCTGGATATGCGGGCATTTCGGATCCACAACCGACGAACAACGTTGTGGGCACCAGCCGATAGCACCCTACAACGCGTAGCGCGTTACACCATGATCTTGCTGATGCTGACAGAATTCGGAGCGTGGATATGGTTACGTTAGAACAGTTCCGTTATTGCCCGACACACTCAACGCATCCTCCGTTCTGTTATGACTTTCACTATGTCAAACCGGGGATGGTCGCCATCTTTGGTGACAACGGCAGTGGCAAAAGTACGCTGGCACAGCTGATGGCGGGCTGGTATCCGGACTTTCTGCCAGGAGAGATAACAGGCACGGGGACGCTCCTCGGTACGCCCATTGGGCATCTCCCGCTTAATGAACAATCCGCCACCATCCAGCTCGTCCAGCAATCGCCCTATTTGCAGCTCTCCGGCTGTACCTTTAGCGTGGAAGAAGAAGTTGCCTTTGGGCCAGAAAATCTGTGTCTTGCTGAAGCAGAGATTATGGCGCGGATTGATGCCGCCCTGACTCTGACCGAGTGCCAGCCGTTGCGCCATCGTCACCCGGCAACACTCTCCGGTGGAGAGACACAGCGCGTGGTCATCGCCTGCGCCATCGCGATGCAGCCAAAGCTATTAATTCTTGATGAAGCCTTTAGCCGCCTGACGCCGCAGGCCAGCGAAATGCTGTTGCAGCGCTTACAACACTGGGCGTTTGAACGTGGTTCGCTGATTATTCTTTTTGAACGTCATCGCACACCTTTCCTGAACTACTGCCAGCAAGCGTGGCAATTGCAAAACGGAGCACTCCAGCCACTATGTTAACGTTAAATCAGATATCTTATCGCTGGCCTGGCGCGGCAACGGATTGTCTTTGCGACATTTCTCTGCAACTCAAACAAGGTGAATGGTTGGCGCTGACCGGTGACAATGGCGCAGGGAAATCGACGCTGTTACGAGTAATGGCAGGTCTTCTTACGCCCACAGCCGGTACGGTTATGCTGCAACAACAGGCGATGAAAAACCTGAAAAACCGCCAGCGCGCGGCAAAGATTGGCGTACTGTTTCAGGAAGCGGAAAACCAACTTTTTCACAGCACCGTCGCTGACGAGATCGCATTTGGTTTGAAACTGCAAAAATGCCCGGCGGATGAAATCACTCAACGTACCCATGCTGCCCTGCAATGTTGTCAGTTAGCAGACACTGCCAGCGCGCACCCGTTGGATCTGCATAGTGCGCAGCGACGGATGGTCGCCGTCGCCTGCCTGGAAGCACTCTCTCCGCCACTATTGCTGCTGGACGAGCCGAGTCGGGATTTTGACGAAAATTGGTTGAGCGTGTTTGAAAGCTGGCTGGAGAAGTGCCGCCAGCGAGGCACGAGCGTGGTAGCAATCAGTCATGACGCCGCATTTACCCGGCGTCATTTCTCTCGTGTGGTGCGACTGGAAGATGGTGTAATCAGGAACGTTAATCCACCAGACGATATTCACCCGTAGCGGTCATCATTAAGGTCAAATTTGCAGGCAGACTCTCTTCCAGCACCCGGCGAACATTCGGCCCGTCGGTACGGTCATAAAAGGCTTCTGCATCTGCCAGCGATACCCCTCCCGCCAGCTTGCGCCCCACCAGACGCTCCCGCAACGCAGTAGCTGGCGCGTTGATAAAGATCGAGAAATCACAAAATTGCGCAAGCTGGCACCACTTCTCGTCGTCCAGCAACAACCAGTTTCCTTCGACGATGACGAGTGGTGCGGTAACGTGCAACGCATCTTCAACAGGATCATGCTTTTGTCGATCGTACTGCGGCCACGTACAATCCCCTTCCACCACCTGGCGCAGATTTTCCGCCAGTTTCGCAACGTCAAATGTCTCTGGTGCGCCTTTGAAGGGGCGCAATTGATGCGCGTCCAGCCAGCTATTGTAATGGTGAAAACCATCCATCGGGAGCGTCTGAATAGCGGGCAGCTCCGGGTCTTGTTGCGCGAGATATTCCCAGAAGGTGGTTAGGGTAGATTTACCCGTCCCCGGCGGAGCGCAAAGAAAAACCACGGTTCGGCGCTGCGGATTTACCGTCTGTAAGGCCGCCAGCATACGCAGCAACGGTTTATGCACGCGTTCTATCTCTTCATCATGGTACTGCGCTTGCACGTTCAGCCCATTCACCGTTAATTCAATTTTCACGGCGTTAATTCCTTTAAGGTTGTCGTTACTGCCAGCGTCAGCGCCGTTTTGACCATCCCGGTAAAACGCACCTCTGACCAGACGGCGAAATCGGCGAACTTCATCGCTTTCAACGCGTCATAGAAAGTCGCATTGCGGGTTATGCTATTGACGTTGCTGATAAAATTCCAGGTCATGTCATCGGCAAATCCGGGCGTTTCATCCTGTTCGTTCAGGTAATGCCAGAACTGGGAAAAATGGGTGATATCGGCGTACAGCCATTTATCCATTTTTCCCAGCGCATAAATCAAACGCAGTGCAACATCAATATCGTCAAGCGGGCCGCTTTGGGCGAGTAACGGCTTCACTGCATATTCGACGATCTCTTCATCGTTATCGACAAACAGCGACGGCAGAAACTGGCGTATCCCCTAGAGCAAAATTGAATGCGCAGTATTCATAAATGAAAATAAATTGTCCTGTGCGTCCAGTTGCTCAAGCACATCATCTTCTGTCAGCGTCGCCATTCGTCTTCCGATAGATCACCATTAATGCAGGGAGTCTATTATATTACACGTTTGGTCCGCGCCGCCGATCAGTAATGTCTGCGTCCGCACCCCATTCGCCGTCTGTTGGATACCGTTCACCAACTCGCCGCCCGTCACGCCCGTAGCGCTAAAGAGGATATCGTTCCCCCTCACCAGTTCATCGAGCGAGTACACACGGTTAACGTCAACGCCCATTGCCTTGCAACGCTTGCGCTCCTGCTCTGCAATCTGCCGATTTTCCGTGTAATCCCCTTTAGCCTGACAAAAGTCAATCAGCTCGGCCTGCATATCCCCGCCTAATGCTTTAACGGCACAGGCAGAAATCACGCCTTCCGGCGCGCCGCCGATGGTGTACATCACGTCGTAAGGATTATCCTGCCAGCAGGTCAGCACGCTGGCGGCGACATCGCCATCCGGCAGGGCAAAAACTTTCACCCCCAGCTGTGTTGCTTCCTCAATCGCGGCACTCAGACGCGGTTTATCCAGCGTAACCATGCGCAGCTTGTCCAGCGGTTTACCTAACGCCCGCGCCACGTTACGCAAGTTGTCCGCCAGAGGCAAAGACAGATCAATCGCCCCGGCAGCCAGTCGATTAACAACCAGCTTTTTCATATACATATCGGGCGCATGTAACAGGCTATCTCGAGGGGCGAAAGCCATGACCGCCAGCGCATTGCTCTGCCCCATCGCCACCATCCGCGTGCCTTCAATGGGATCAACCGCGATATCGACTTCTGGCCCATCGCCTTTGCCCACCTCTTCGCCAATCCACAGCATCGGCGCATGGTCAATTTCTCCTTCGCCGATAACCACTCGTCCACGAAAAGCGACGTCGTTTAATGCCTGGCGCATCGCGGTGACCGCCAGGCCATCAATTTTATTTTTGTCGCCACATCCGGTTTGCGGCCAGGCAGCCAACGCTGCCTGTTCCGTAACGCGAAATAATGGCCACGCCAGGGACATCATTGCGCGGCCTCCCCGATATCAACGCCAAATTGTGCCAGCAGATATTTCTCGGCCTGTTCATTCCAGATGCCGTGCGTTTCCTCAACCAGCCGCGCCAACTCTTTAAACAGCGGATCGGTTTTGCCTTTTTCGGCAAAATCGGCAATGGCAGTGAGCGGCATGGTCACGCCGTTATAAATGAGTTTTTTACCGCCAGGGATATCCGGCAGATTGAGCACGGTTTCTGGCACCGCATCCAGGCCACCGATATGGGTCACCATAAACGACGGCTGTAACTGCCCAGTGGCGCTAAGGGCAATTGCCTCTTTCATGTCGTCCGTTGAACCGCCGGATGTACCGACGACGTGCGTGCTGTTGTAATGAACGTTGTAGAAATTAAACGGCACTTTGAAGTTTTTATCCGTCGGCCCGGCAAAGAAGTTCAGACAGCCATCTTCCGCCAGTAATTCATCAGCCATCTCAACGACAGCAGGCACCGCCGCATAAACAAAAATGTCATCGAACCCGGCATCTCCTGTCAGCGCCCGCAGCATCTGGACAGGATCGCTCATCCCTTTGGTATTCACATACACCAGCTCAATGCCTTTACTGGCCGCCAGTTCCACCGGCAGCAGCTTCTGTACCTGCGCCAGACGTTTGTCGTCGATATCGACCACCACCACCCGCGACGGTTGTATGCCGCCGTTAATGGCGTAATCGATAGCGCCAATGCCCATCGGACCTGCACACGCCAGCAGTGCAATATTGCCGCCAGGTTTGACGCCCATGCGATGCTCATAAACATATTGCGTGGTGTGATAATTGGCATGATAAGCACCAATAATGCAGCACATAGGCTCTGCCAGCGACGCCGCAGCAAAATAAGAGCCGTGATACGGTAATACGCAGCCCAAATTAATGGCGATTTCGGGAATAATCATATAAGTGGCATTGCCGCCAAAATATTCGTAGCTGTAGCCCGCTGAATATCCGCTTGGTAACCCCATCGCCGGTTGCAATACAAAACGCTGGCCTTTTTTATATTTGCCAGTGAGATTTTTACCCACTTCGACAATAACCCCAGCACATTCATGCCCGGTAATGACCGGATGATTTTCTAAATCGTCGGGTACGCGTTTATGTTCACTACCGAGTAACGCCGCTTTCCAGGTGGATAAACAGACGCTGTCAGAAATCACACTCACCAGTAATTCATTATCGGTAATTTCTGGCAGTTCAAATTCGCGCAGACGGACATCCCGCTTGCCATAAATAGCAGCAACTTTGGTTTTCATTTTTACCTCTGTAATCAGTGTTTATGTTCGGCGGTTAATTGATTAAATAAAGTGTCGAGTTTTGGATCGCCAATATAGTTATTAATCAATATCAGTGGTTTATCCGTCACACGTTTCACGCGCCCTTCCAGACTGGCATGAGTAACGACGATATCCGCATCCGCAGGCACGTTTTCTATGGCGTAATGTTTTACTTCAATTGCCAGCCCCGCTTTTTCCAGGCGTTTACGGAAGGTGGTCGCGCCCATCGCACTGGAGCCCATCCCCGCATCGCAAACAAAGGCGATACGCTTAACCCTGCTTAACGAGAATGCACCCTCTTGTTTCATCGCCTTAACCGCATTGGCTGACTGAGCAAACTCATCTTCGCTCTCCGTTTCCACCGTTTTTTCCATCTTCAGTATCAGCGAAGTGATAGCAAAGGACACCAGGGTACCTACCGTAACACCGGCAATTGTCGCCAGGAACGAACCTTTCGGCGTCAGCGCCAGGTAAGCAAAGATAGACCCCGGACTTGGGCCAGCCACCAGACCACCGTCCAGTAAGTTAAACATCCAGGTGCCAGACATACCGCCCGCAATCATGGCAATAATAGTCAGCGGCTTCATCAGCACATATGGGAAATACAGTTCGTGGATCCCACCGAGGAAGTGAATAATCATCGCCCCGGGCGCAGAACGTTTACTCATCCCTTTACCAAACAAGGTAAACGCCAGCAGCAGCCCCAGGCCCGGACCTGGGTTAGAGGCCACCATAAAGAAGATGGATTTACCGTTAACCGAAGCCTGTTGCATTCCCAGCGGATAATAGACGCCCTGATCGATCGCATTATTAAGGAAAAGCACTTTCGCCGGTTCATTGATGACTGACAGCAGAAGCAGATAACCCGCATGTACCAGCGCCTCAATACACTCTTTGACGAAAGTATTGGCAATTAACACCGCCGGGCCGATCACTTCAAAACCCAGCAGACAAAGGAGCATCCCCGCGATACCTAATGAGAAGTTATTGATAACCATCTCAAAACCGGCAGGTATGCGTTTTTCCAGTGCCTTATCAACATATTTTATGACCAGACCACCGAGCGGCCCCATAATCATTGAGCCAAGGAACATCGGGATCTCTGCGCCGACGATCACACCAATAGTACCTATTCCGCCCATGACCGCGCCGCGTTTACCGCCGACCAGATGACCACCGGTAGAACCAATCATCACGGGCAATAAATAGGTAATCATCGGGCCGACAATTTTGGCAAAATGTTCGTTAGGCAGCCAACCGGTGGGAATAAATAACGCAGTAATAAAACCCCAGGCAATAAAAGCACCAATATTGGGGATGACCATTGCAGTCAAAAAGCCCCCAAAAGCCTGGACCTTTGCACGAGCAGACTTGTTTTCCATAATATTATCCTGTAGAGGAGAGAGTAATTATCCGCGGCTGATAATGTCCGCTAATTGTTTTTCTGATGATGCTGTTAAGAGTTGTTCGATTATTTCTTCTTCGCACAGTAATTCACTTAACGCCTGAATAGCGCCAATGTGCGAATCGGCATCGGCAGCAGAGAGTCCGATGAGTAATTTAATTGGTTCGTCATTCCCCGGAAAATAAACACCTTGTTCAAGTAATGTCAAAGACATCCCGGTTTTAAGCGCCCCACATTCCGGTCGCGCATGAGGCATTGCCACGCCTGGTGCGAGAATATAATAAGGGCCATTGTTAATGGTGGAATCTTTAATTGCCTGAATGTAATTCTCGCTGATATAGTTTTTATCCAGCAATGATACCATCGAGAAATCGATAGCTTCCTGCCAATCTTTTGCTGAATGTATAACTGAGATTGATGATTCTGGAAAATAATCACTAAGCCGCATAAATTATCCTTATTTTATTTTTAGGGTACCGTCCGGCGGTAAAAATAAAATACTCGTGCGGTTTAATGAAAGCAATTGAGCAGGGAAACCGGTGTTTTGAAAACAGTGAATTATTAATTTCTTATATA
>OGWT01000441.1_pt1 | contig 33428 bp, 27 predicted proteins | sample 1576101 | NCBI WGS metagenome assembly OGWT01 (sample SAMEA3541481, study PRJEB24748) | human gut metagenome | biome: human gut; feature: human-associated habitat; material: faeces | place: China | collected 2012 | reverse complement strand
TGCTTTGGCTGAGGGTACAAGTATTATTTCCGAAAGCGTTTGGGATAACCGTTTCCGCTACGCTGAGCAGCTTGTAAGAATGGGCGCTCAGATTCAGGTAGACGGTAAAATGGCTGTTATAGAAGGTGTAGAAAAATTAAAGGGAGCACCTATAAAAGCTACTGACCTTCGTGCCGGTGCCGCTATGCTTATTGCCGGACTTGTGGCTGAAGGCACAACTGAAATAGAGGATATTGAGCACATTGAGCGTGGATATGAAAACTACGTTGAAAAGCTCACAGCTCTTGGCGCAGACATCAAAAAGGTTCGTATCCCCGACCAGTTCAGCGCTTCAAATGCAGTATAATAAATGATACAGTTTAAAACTAATGTATCTGTTCTATATCACATATAAAAGGGTGCTCACGTACCCTTTTCTTTTTTGTCAATTGGGAGGTCATTTATTTGTCAAGGTTTTCACCCCTTTTCTCTTCCAGCAGCGGAAACTCAATATTTTTCGGCTGCGGACAGGGAGGAATACTTATAGATTGCGGAGTTACCGCAAAAAGGCTTACGGAAGCTCTTGAAAAAATAGAGGTAAGTCCGGAATTTATAAAAGGTATTTTTGTCACCCATGAACACAGCGACCATGTTAAAGGTCTGAGGGTTTTCGCATCACGACATAATATCCCGGTTTATGGCACACACGGAACCATCACAGCCCTTGAAAATGCCGGAGTAATAAACGGCAAATTTCCTGTAAATGTTATAGATGAAAGGGGAGCTTTTGCAGCAGGAATGGAAGTAAATATGTTCCGAACCTCTCACGACAGTGCAGAAAGCTGCGGATACACAATAAAACTTCCTGACGGAAGAAAGGCTGCTGTATGCACCGACCTTGGAGTTATGACTGACGAAGTAGAGAAAAGCATAACCGGCAGTGATTTAGTTGTTATTGAATCAAATCACGATGTTTCAATGCTTCAAAACGGTCCTTATCCATACATACTGAAAAGAAGAATACTTTCCGATAAAGGTCACCTTTCTAACGATGTGTGTTCACAGACGGTTACTAAGCTTATTGAAAAAGGAACCACAAGATTCATCCTCGGACATCTGAGCAAAGAGAATAACTTCCCCGACCTTGCATTTCAGACCACAGCCTGTGCCCTTGCAGAAAAAGGCGCACAAATCGGTAAAGACTGTATTTTGAAAGTAGCTTCTCCTGAATGCTGCGAAAAAGCTATGATATTTTAAAGAGGTTAAGTTATGCTCAATGTAAATATTATATGTGTCGGAAAACTTAAAGAAAAATATCTTCGTGATGCCTGCGGCGAATATACAAAACGTCTTGGAGCCTTCTGCAAAATCAACATAATTGAAATAGATCCCTCCCCCCTGCCGGACAGGCCTTCCGAGGGCCAGATTGAAAATGCACTTATAGCGGAAAGCAAAAAGATTTTGAGCAAGATTCCCTCATCTTCTTATACCTACGCCATGTGCATTGAGGGAAAAGAGCGTTCATCTGAAGCACTGAGCCGTGAAATAGCTGCACTGCCTGTTAGAGGCATAAGTTCTGTTAACTTTATTATAGGCGGTTCTTTCGGGCTCGCTGATACAGTAAAATCAGCTGCTGACAATAAGCTTTCCATGTCACCTATGACTTTCCCCCATCAGCTTGCAAGGGTGATGCTTCTGGAACAGATTTACAGAGCTTTTCAGATAAGCTCCGGTGGAAAATATCATAAATAAGCCTAAAACATATAAAAAAGACCGGTTTAAAACCGGTCTTTTTTATTTGCAGATTATTGATTATTATGCGTTAGCTTTGCGGAATTTCTTTCCTGCATGCTCATTATCAAACTCGATAATCCAATCTACCATATCGCTGATTGACTGTTCAACACTCATGGGATTGTAGCCGAGATCATTACGTGCTCTCTCAATGCTAAAATTGCAGTTTGAAATAAGCTTTCTGATTGAATAAGGTGTAAACAAAGGTGTCTTCTTAGCGAGGTTATAATACATCTCTGCCAAGGGAGCAACTGCCTTTGAGAAACCATAGCTGAGCTTAATCTTAGATGTGGGAATACCTGTCTTCTTTCCAAGAATGTGAAGAAGCTGGTCAACTGTGACAACCTCACCTGTAAGAATATAGCAGGAACCTGCCTTACCCTTATCAGCAGCAGCATACATTCCGTCTGCAACATCTCTTACGTCTACAAAGTTATAAGCTCCGAAGTTAAGAGAAACAGGGAACTTACCGCCCATGTACATTCTTACCATTTCACCGACATTTGATGTCTTGAAATCGTAAGGTCCGATGCATGCGCCGGGATGTGTTACAACAGTCTGGAGCTCCTCGCTGTTGTTGTCAAGAACATACTGTGTAGCAACAGCCTTTGTCTTTGCATATGTACCCTCAAGAATATCGGGATTAAAGCTGTCGATTTCTTTCATAAGCTCATTTCCGGGAAGAGGAGGAATAGCATCAACTGATGAAGCATAAACAAGCTTCTTTACTCCACATTTGCGGCATGCCTTTACGACATTCTTTGTACCGTCAACGTTGACTTTCCATACTGCGTCTTCATTACCGGAATTTATTTCAATCATTCCTGCAAGATGATAAACCACATCAGCGCCCTCAAAAGCCTTTTCAAGGCTCTCAGGATCTGTTACGTCACCATAACATTTCTCAGCGTCTATTCCATCAAACACCGAAGAATCCTTACGGATAAGTATTCTAACCTTCTCATTCTCTGCAACAAGTTTTTTCAAAAGAGCATATCCGATATGACCGGTAGCTCCTGTAAGAACTGAAATTCTCTCAGACATTTAATAAAGCCTCCTAAACTTAACATCCTCTTGTACGAACAACTCGAGCGTTGTCCTTATTTGTCAAATATTATACTATGAAAGTACAAAAAAAACAATAAATTGTTAATCAATAATCAAACAATTGGCACAAATAACATTTAATACATGTGTTTTTTGTCATAATAAACATTTTTAATGTACTGCCGTTTAAACCATATTGACAATTTAAGCCATTGCGGTTAAACTATTTGTTGTGAAAAGGTTTAAATTTAATAGTTTGAAAGTGCGTATTTTTGTGAGAATAGAGAATAGAAAATGCACCCTCAAAATCTGGGGGTGAATTCTGTTCTTTTTTTGTTATAACCGGCGGTTTCAATTTTTAAAGTTTAACCTAAAATTAACGGAATGGAGTGGTGAAAGTGGCAAAGTATGTTCTCGCCCTTGATCAGGGTACAACAAGCTCCCGTGCAATAGTATTTGACAAACAGGGCAATATTGTTGCAAAAAGTCAGAACGAATTTAAGCAGATCTATCCCCAGAGAGGATGGGTTGAACATGATCCTATGGAGATCCTTTACACTCAGCTTCAAGCTGTGGCATCAGTTATGATCACAGGCAAATTTGAAGCAAAAGACATCGCCGCAATCGGTATAACAAATCAGCGTGAAACTACAATCATCTGGGATCGTGCAACAGGAAAACCGGTTTATAACGCAATTGTATGGCAGTGCCGCCGTACAGCTCAGATGTGCGAGGAACTGAAAAAAGAAGGTCTCGGAGATTATATTAAAGAAAAGACCGGTCTTTTAATTGACGCTTATTTCTCCGGAACAAAAATCAAATGGATTCTCGATAATGTACCCGGTGCGAGAGCTCTTGCAGAAGCAGGCCAGCTTATGTTCGGAACAGTTGAGACATGGCTTATCTGGAACCTTACGGGTGGAACAGTTCATGTAACCGACTATTCAAATGCATCACGCACCATGCTCTTTGATGTTGACAAACTCTGCTGGGATGAAGAGCTTTGCAAAAAACTCACAATTCCCATGGGAATACTTCCTGAGGTTGTTCCGTCAAGCAAGATTTACGGATATGTCAAAAAAGGTGTTGTAGGTCTTGAAGCTATTGAAGGCGTGCCGATATGCGGTGCAATCGGTGACCAGCCGGCAGCACTTTTCGGTCAGGGCTGCTTTAAAGCAGGTCAGGCAAAGAATACATACGGCACAGGCTGCTTCCTGCTTATGAATACAGGCAAAACAAGAGTTCATTCAAAGAACAATCTTCTTTCCGGCGTTGCATGGGGAATTGGAGATAAAGTAGAATACGCTCTTGAAGGAAGCGCATTCAATGCAGGTTCTGTTATAAAGTGGCTTCGTGATGAGCTTCATCTTATCGATACAGCTCACCGCTGCGACGAACTTGCAGAAAGCGTTCCGGATACTAACGGCGCATACTTTGTACCGGCATTCACAGGTCTCGGAGCTCCTTACTGGGATATGTATGCAAGAGGTACAATAGTCGGTCTTACACGAGGAGTAAATAACGCTCATATCGCAAGAGCAGTTCTCGAAAGCATAGCTTTCCAGATGACCGATTTACTCGAAGCCATGCAGAAGGATTCAGGAATACCAATTACCGACCTTCGTGTTGACGGCGGCGCAAGCGTCAGCAACATCATGATGCAGATTCAGGCAAACTTTATTCAGGCTGAGGTAAACAGACCCAAGACCGTTGAAACCACTGCTCTCGGCGCTGCATATCTTGCAGGTCTTGCAGTAGGATTCTGGGAGAGCACAGAGGAAATTGAAAAGATCCGTGAAGTTGACAAAATCTTCTCTCCCGATATGGAAAAATCCGTCAGAGATCATCTGTACCACAACTGGCTTCGTGCCGTTGAGAGATCAAAGGGCTGGGCTGAGGAATAAAAAGTTAATAGCGCAGGAAAATAAAACAGCTCCCATATTGAAATTTAACGGCTTTTGCTGTAAAATTTATAGTAATTGTTTTCTTTCCGACAAAAACATAACCGCAGTTGTCTTTTTGACGATAACTGCGGTTATTGCAGGTAAAGATAAATTTTATAGCATAATTTTGGAGGTTGTTTTTAATGGATTACGCAAAAGAATCGTTAAAGCTTCACTACCAGTGGCAAGGAAAGCTTGAGATCAAAGCCCGTGCTACTGTAAATAACAAAGAAGAGCTTTCACTGGCATACACTCCCGGTGTTGCACAGCCCTGCCTTGAAATTCAGAAGGATATCAATAAATCCTATGAGCTTACAAGACGCTGGAACATGGTTGCAGTTGTAACCGACGGTACAGCAGTTTTAGGTCTAGGCGATATCGGTCCAGAAGCCGGTATGCCCGTTATGGAAGGCAAATGCGTACTTTTCAAGGAATTCGGCGGAGTTGACGCATTCCCTCTTTGCGTAAAGTCAAAAGATGTCGACGAAATTGTAAACACCATCGCCCTTATTTCAGGCTCTTTCGGCGGAATCAATCTTGAGGACATCTCCGCTCCCAGATGCTTTGAAATCGAGAGAAAACTCAAGGAAAAGACTGATATTCCGATTTTCCACGATGACCAGCACGGCACAGCAGTTGTATGCGCCGCAGGACTTATAAACGCTCTCAAGCTTACAGGTAAAAAGATTGAGGACTGCACAGCAGCATTCAGCGGAGCAGGAGCAGCCGGAGTTGCCATTGCAAAGCTCCTTACAAATATGGGCATGAAAGATATTTTCATGTGTGACAGAAAGGGCATTATTTGCGCTGACGATGAAAGCCTTACCCCTGCAAAAAAGGAAATCGCCGCTTTCACAAACAAAGAGAGAAGAACAGGCTCTCTTGCAGACGCCATGAAGGGAACCGACCTTTTCATCGGCGTTTCAGCTCCCGGCATTGTCACTGAGGAAATGGTAGCTTCCATGAACGACGACGCAATTGTAATGGCAATGTCAAACCCTGTACCGGAAATCATGCCCGACCTTGCACGCAAAGCCGGAGCAAAGGTTGTCTGCACAGGACGCAGCGACTTCCCCAACCAGATTAACAACGTGCTTGCTTTCCCCGGCATTTTCAGAGGCGCTCTGGACGTAAGAGCAAGCGACATCAACGAGGAAATGAAGATTGCCGCAGCAAAAGCAATTGCTTCCCTTGTTTCCGACAGCGAGCTTTCAGCTGATTATATTATCCCCAAGGCTTTTGATGAAAGAGTCGGCAGAACCGTTGCAGCCGCAGTTGCAGAAGCTGCAAGAAGAACAGGCGTTGCAAGAATATAAAAATTATTCTTTAAACAGTTAAAACCATATATATTTCTGAAAAGCAGAGCAAAAAAGCTCTGCTTTTTGCTTTTTATTCATTTTATAGGAATATTTCACATTTTTTCAACTTTGACATTTACTGTTTTGTGTATTATTATGCATTTGAAATTAAATATTTTTAGCAATTGAATTTAATCACAAAATATCAATTTTGGAGATGATTCCAATGGGAAAGTATTCATTTATTTAAATCGATGTAAAACAGTACAGGATATTCGAAAGGAGTAAAAAATATGAAAAAAAGCGCACTATGTTTATCAATATTGCTATTATTATCTTTTCAATTAAGCTTAACAGCGTTTGCCACAGATAACACAGCACCTATAGGAGGATTGACTCCTGAAGAAGAAAAACAAACCAATGAAGAAATTATTCAAGAAGTATTGAATGATCCAACAATATCAGATGAAGCAAAGGCAAGTGTTATTGAAAAAATTACGTTTGTTGCAAAAGAAAAAAGTCAAGCTTGCAGAGCACCAGTATATGAGAGAGTAGTTACGTATTACCCAAAAATGCAAGAAGACAGTACAAAATGTGCACCTGCCACTATTCAACAATCTCTTGAAGTATATAACGGTTATGGATGTCCTTTAGAAAGTCAGACTACAATACAAAATAAAATAGGAAAAGCACCTGGATTGTCAGCAGTCCTTGATTATTTGAATAAGCACCAGAAAAAAACGGTACTTGTAAGAAAAAAGGTAAATAGCATGGAAGATATAAGGGGATGTATTGATTGGAGCTATCATCACTCGTGTCCAATAATATTCACTTTTGCTGCTGACACTACATTTTGGTATTATAATACACAAGGTCATTTTACAAATATTGCAGGTTATAGTTATTCAAATTATTTAATAATTGATCCATTTTACTTTGTAAAATATGTACCATCAAGTAAAGGTAGCGAGGGTCGCTATTGGATATCCGGTGATAAAGCATGGCGCGCAAACACTATGCTGTTTGGAGTAGGAAATAATACTATTGGATGGTAAATTTCATTAGCGTATATTTAAAACAGGGAGGCTTTATTATGCGTTATGTTAAAATCACTTTCCTCTTCATTCTTTGCATAATTTTACTTTCGTTTGTCCTTTGCTCCTGTTCCGGTAATGAAAATAACGAATTGGATACATCTTCTCAAAAGGGTTCACAGCAAAACAATACACAGTATTCTTTTGAGATAACCGATTTACAAACCCGAGCAAAACCGATCTTAAACAAAGTTTTTGACTATACAACTGAATACAATATAGGCGTTGTAGATTTTAACAAAGATTCTTTCTTCATCTCTTATAGCTCCGGTATGGGATACAACCGCAGCCCCGCTGTTTCTCATGCTGTTTATGACATTGAAGCCGATTCATTATATGAAAGCGGTAAAACATATAATGAAATAGCAAGTTCGGGAGCAAATGTAATTGTAAACGATTGTTTGTACTTCTGGTATAACGCTACAGATAACATTGGAAATGAGGTAAATAAACTGGTTATGGCTGACGGCAAAAACAGATCTCTGAAAGCCATAGCGGAGAAAAAGTATTCCAATCAGCTTTTGCGTCTTGATAAATTAAACGAAAATGAATTTGTCACCAATTACTGCATAATGGATGAGAAAAGCAATTCGACTGTAATAGAGGCATATAATGTTCAGGAAGAGAAACTGCGAACCCTGTTCACCCTTAAATACACCAATCTTGAGGATCAGCCAGACAGCAGCGGCATAGTTTTAGAAACTATTTGCGCAATGGATAATAAAATATACGGCATAGGCAGGGAAAAGCATAATTACCAATATGAATGTTATTTTTATATTTTTGACACTGAAGGCAACCTACTGAAAAAAATAAACGCTCCCGCTCTAGCGGAAGCCTTAGAGGATACTATTCCTCTTCGCCTTCAGGTAAGCGGCAATTATTTTGGAGTAACGGACTATCAATTGAAAGCCTCCCTTTACAGACTTGACGATGATAAAATCACCTGTATGATATATCCCAACGAAGGTTATAAATTTGCCTTGGGAGCGGAAAATTTCTATACATCCGAAAGTGTGCCGTATTTTTATTACTATTCTGATTACAGTTCTCTTACAAAAAAAGATAACAGAACATTATATGTTTTTGACACTGCAAGCGGCAATACGGCAAAAGCTGAAATAAAATTCGACGATAACTACCACTACCTGAACTACATTTCCACTGACGAAGAGGGTAACCTCCTAATTTGCTTCGATAAGGACTTCAGTAAATTTGATTACAAATACTACTATCTTGACAACATGAGCATAAAAAATTCAATGAAAACCTAATGATAAGCAGTATACATTTAAAACAAATGCACTCTCCGTTAAACTTTAATCCCCTCCTGTATTTAATAGCAGGAGGGGATTTTTCTATTCTTTTATGTACTTTTTGTCTTCTTCCGGAATTCCGCCGTCATCAGAAATATAACGCTCCACTTTCATTTTAAGGTTGTATTTTTCTCTGAGCACTGTAATATCTTTCATCATTTCAGAAGCATGATGTGCATCAATGGCGGCCTGATTTTCCCAGCTGTCAATGAGCAGAACAGTTTTTTCGTCATCCATGGGAAAAAAGTACTCGTATTTAAGATTCCCTTCCTCCTCCCGAATTTTGCTTACTACTCCCTTTGAAACCATTTCCTCGGCGAATTTTCTGGCGTTATATCCTTCACCGCTGTAATAAATATTTACCGTAATTGACATATTAATTCTCCCCTTTAATCTGAGCTTTATCTCCTTACATATGCCACAATCTCCGGGTCGGCACCCATACATCCGTATTGGCACACAAGAAGATATTTGTCATCTGCCACTATACCGTAACATCTGTCACTTCCCGGTATCTCTATCTGATTGCCTAAATATATATCGTTATCTTTGAGGAGCTTTACTTTCTGTCCGTTGGGCAGTTCATATTCGAGATTTACAAAAAATCCGTTGAGCAGATTGAGATCATTTACCTCCAAACCACTTATTTTAAGTGAATTAAATTCATCTATAACTTTTCTTTTAAGCTCTTTAAAGGCTTCCATTCCGTCTTTTTTAATACAATGAGCGGCAATACACTTTCCACCAAAAGGTCTACCATCTGTCTCAATGCATCCACCGCACTGAGCTTTTCTTTCACACTTATTACAGCAGTCAAGTCCGCAGATTGATTTCACAAATACGCCTCCTCATTTATGATTCAGTTTTTATATTTACTCTTCGCTGTTATCTCTTTTTATTATCTCCATAACCCGCTGAGCCTCTTTTAATAGCTTTGGCTGAATAAGAGGATATGTCCAGTTTTCCGGCAGATTATCAAAAAGCTTTACCTCTTTTATTTCCAGTGCCGGCAGTTCTCCGAAAGTGAAAATATCCGCAAAATAGAGCATACCGAAATTTTCTTCTCCGTCCATTGTGACGGAATAAGGGCTTATCTGATAAAGATCAAAATCCTTTGCTCCTGTTTCCTCCCAAAGCTCTCTCCTTGCAGCTTCGTCCGGGTGTTCTCCCTTTTCTATATGTCCGCCGGGGAACTCCCATGTACTGCGGTCTTTATGACGGCAGAAAACATATTTTTCATCGGATTTTGAAATTATCACAGAGTATTTATATCCCTTTTCAGTGGCCGGAACTTTCCCGAAAGATACCTTTACCTTTTCCGCTCTTCCGATTTTCTCCCTGACAAAAGGCGGATTCACTTGGTTTATAACAATTTCACTGTATGCATATACCTTTCGGTAAGCGTTGCCCCAGGTTTCTCTTTCCCTCCACTTTCTTATTTCTGTCATATCAAATTCAGCTACGGCGATTGTTTCCTCTTCACCCAGCATCATTATTTCATTATCGGTATAATTGCCTTTTTCATCAAAGGTCATAGGCGTATAAGCGCAGGAGCAGCCCCATTTAGAGCCGGGATAATTAGCCATGATAATTCCCGTCATATTCTCAAAAGAGCGTGTACGGAGCTGTGAGAGCCTTGCAGGGTTCATGTCGCAGGCATTGGGCACAAGAATTATCTCAGCTCCCTGCAACATCATTACACGTGCGCTTTCGGGGAACTCACGGTCATAGCAAATCATTATTCCCATTTTAATTCCGCAGAAATCTACGGTTTTAAATTCCTTTCCGCTTTCCAAAAGTCCCTCAAGGGAAAAATCACAGGTGTGAACCTTATCATATCGGAGAATAATTTTTCCCTGTTTATCTACAAAAAAGGCGGTATTGGTCTTTCCGCTTGTTCCTTTACAAAGACAGGTAATTACAACTCCTGTGTTAAGCTCCTTTGCTTTACAACAGAAGGCTTTTATCTCTTCACCCTCAGGCTCCCAGGTTTCGGAAAGCCAGTTCTGCCGTTCTTTTTCACATTCTTCTTTAAGTGGCTCGTCAAAAGCCTCTTTAAAAGGAGGCGCATATCCGTTTGACCACATTTCGGGGAACAGCACAATATCTGCGCCCATTTTTGCGCCCTGTTCAAAGTATTCGAGTCCTGCTTTGAGGCTGTGCTGAGAATTATTGGGTTTTGTATTTTTCTGCACTACGGCAATACGAAGTTTATCCATATTTTCACTTCCTTTAAGAAAAAAGCGGAGCTCGGGGCTCCGCTTTAATTTTATTATACACTTTTATCAGCCAAGTACAATAGCCTTGACAATATCGCCCATCTGTGAAGTTGAAACTTTCTCAAAGCCCTCTTCATAAATATCGGGAGTTCTGGCTTTGCCGAGAGCCTCATTTACTGCCTTTTCGATTGCGTCGGCAGCTTCGCTCTCATCAAAGGAATAGCGGAGCATCATTGCGGCGGAAAGAATTGTAGCAAGGGGGTTTGCTATGCCCTGACCTGCAATGTCGGGAGCTGAACCATGGATAGGCTCATAGAGTCCCATTTTTCCGTCAGCAAGGCTTGCAGAGGCAAGCATACCGATAGAACCGCTTATCATTGAAGCTTCGTCTGAAAGGATATCACCGAAAATATTTGAAGTTACGATAACATCGAACTGACCAGGATTTCTCACAAGCTGCATTGCGCAGTTGTCAACATACATATGGCTGAGCTCAACATCGGGATACTCTTCGGAAATTCTGATAACTGTCTCTCTCCAGAGTCTTGAGGATTCGAGAACATTTGCCTTATCGACACTTGTAAGCTTTTTATTTCTCTTCTGAGCCATCTGGAAAGCAACTCTTGCAATACGCTCAATTTCGGGAACTGTATACATCTCTGTATCATATGCGGCAGGAGAACCATTTACCTCTTTTCTTCCTCTCTCGCCGAAGTAGATACCGCCTGTAAGCTCACGTACAACAAGGATATCAAGGTTATCGCCGATGATGCTGTCCTTAATGGGAGAAGCTGATTTAAGGGGCTCGAAAATCTGTGCAGGACGAAGGTTTGCATAAAGTCCCAGAGCTCCTCTTATTCCAAGAAGTCCGGCTTCAGGTCTTTTGTTTCCGGGAAGTTTATCCCATTTCCAGCCGCCTACTGCGCCTAAAAGTACTGAATCTGCCTTTTTACAGGCTTCAACTGTTGCTGTGGGGAGTGGCTCGCCTGTTGCGTCAATAGCGCATCCTCCCATAAGCTGATAGTCATAATTCATTTTAAAGCCGTATTTTTCACCTGCGGCATCAAGTACCTTTATAGCCTCGTCTACAATTTCGGGTCCGATTCCGTCGCCCTTAAGGACAACAACATTATATTCTCTCATTTAACTCAAATCCTTTCAGTAATAATCAGTGTCTTGAAACGTAGCGGTTAATTGCGCAGAGAACGCCTCTGATTGAAGCGTAGTTGATATTATGTGACATACCTACGCCGAAAACATCGCTTCCGTCGGGAGCTTTAAGCTGAATGTAGGAAACAGCCTTTGCGTCGGAACCGACTGATACTGCGTGCTCAGAATAGTCAACAAAGCGATAACCGTGAATTCCCACATGGGAAAGTGCATTGAAGAATGCGTCAATAGGTCCGTTACCGCTGCCCTGAATATTTACAGGCTCGTCGCCATTATGCTTGAGTGCTCCCTCAAAGCGAACCTTTGGTGAAGTGTTATTAACGGCATTTTCTTCTGTAAGCTTATGGGAAACAATCTGATAAGGTCCGTTTATTTCAAGATACTGTGTGCTGAAAATCTCAAATACTTTCTGGGGACTGATTTCAGTACCTGCTGCATCGCATACAGCTTTAACAGCTGCACCGAACTCAGGATGCATTGCCTTGGGAAGCTGATAGCCAAAGACATTGCTCATAATAAACGCTGCGCCGCCCTTACCGGACTGGCTGTTTATACGGATAATGGGCTCATACTCTCTACCTACATCTGCGGGGTCAATTGGAAGATAGGGAACCTCCCAGTACTCTGTGCCGCTGGTCTTCATGTACTCTTCGCCCTTATTGATAGCATCCTGGTGAGAGCCGGAGAAAGCAGTAAATACAAGCTTACCGGCATAGGGCTGACGGTAGCCTACCTGCATCTTTGTTGTACGCTCGTAAACTTCTCTTACCTTATTGATGTTGCTGAAATCAAGTTTCGGGTCAACTGCCTGTGTGTACATATTAAGAGCAAGAGTTACTATATCAACGTTACCTGTTCTTTCACCATTTCCGAAAAGAGTTCCCTCGATTCTGTCGGCTCCTGCAAGAAGTCCAAGCTCTGCTGCAGCAACGCCTGTTCCTCTGTCGTTATGAGGATGAAGGCTGATTATAGCGTTCTCTCTGTTCTTAAGATGAGTGCAGAAATACTCAATCTGATCGGCATATCCGTTAGGTGTGCTGCCCTCAACTGTTGAAGGAAGGTTCAGGATAAGCTTATTGTCGGCATCTGTTTCCAGAGCTTCCATAACAGCTTCACAGATGCGAACAGCGTTATCCATTTCAGTTCCTGAAAAGCTTTCAGGTGAATATTCAAAACGGATATTGGTTTCGCTGCCATTTGCTTTCATTTCGTCTGTAAGCTCTTTGATAAGCTTTGCGCCTTTAACGGCAATATCGATAATACCGTCCATATCCTTTTTAAATACAACCTTTCTCTGAAGAGTTGAGGTTGAATTATAGAAGTGGACTATTACGTTTTTAGCTCCTGCAATAGCGTCAAAGGTCTTGCGGATAAGGTGTTCTCTGGCCTGAACAAGAACCTGAATTGTAACATCGTCCGGAATATGTCCGCCGTCAATAAGTGTTCTGAGAATTTCATACTCTGTCTCTGATGCAGAGGGGAAACCTACTTCAATCTCTTTAAATCCGATATCCACCAGGAGTTTGAACATTTCAAGTTTTTCCTGAAGATTCATGGGATCAATAAGTGCCTGATTTCCGTCACGAAGGTCAACGCTGCACCAAATAGGTGCATGGTCTATAACCTTTGAGGGCCACTGCCTGTTTTCAATTTTAACAGGTGTAAAGGGAATGTACTTTTCAAAACCTTTTTTCATTGCTGATTTCTCCTTTTCCTACGCAAAAAGTTAGTTCACCTTTCACGGGGCGATGCTAAACAAAAAACCCGCCCCCTACAACGGTATAGGGGCGAGGATAATATACTCCACGCGGTACCACCCTACTTCAGCCGCTTTATGCGGCTCTCATGGACCTCCAACAAGGTCCTGACCTGTAACGCAGTCATACGTCCTGCCCTATGATTTCAAGCAGGCAACTCCGGAATGAGCTATACACAAATATTGCGGCGCCGTCTCACACCAACCGACGGCTCTCTGATGCTCGCGCAACCTGTCTTTTTTCCTTCACAGTCTTTATGGGTAAACCATATGCGAATTTTTAAATTGTAAGTATTATTATAAAAATCTTTTTCTTTCTTGTCAACAGTATAAACGGAAAAATCTTAGATGTAAATTTTATTGAAAATTACACAGCGCTTTTTACATACAAAAACGGTCAGACCGTTTAACAGTCTGACCGTATACCGCTAAAACTATTTAGTTTTATTTATCCTTGCGAGCTTTCTTTGTAACGATAACTGCTCCGCCTGCTACTGCTGCAAGTGCAGCGAGAAGTGCAACGGGAAGAGTGTCACCTGCAGGAACTGTTGTTTCATCATCAGGTGTTGTATCGTCTGTGGGAGCTGTTGTATCAGGATCAACAGGAGCTGTTGTATCAGGATCAACAGGAGCTGTTGTATCGGGATCAACAGGCTCAGTTGTATCGGGCTCTGTTGTATCAGGCTCGATAGGAACAAGCTTAAGGATAGCATCTCTTATGAGAAGCTCTGCATAGTTGATTTCTGTCTGAGTGATTCCGCCGTCACGATAGAGGTCAACAGACTCCTGAAGGAGTGCAAGAGATTCCTCTGTGTAAAGATCTGTACGTGCAAGCTTCTGCTCAGCTTCCTTAACTGTCTCGTCAAGAGGACGCTGGTCAAGGATTGTGATTGTGTAAGTGTACTTCTCAGTTGCTTCTGTCCAAGGACCATGCTCTGAAACAGCAGCACCGTTGTACTGATAATCAACGTTCAGATCTGTCTTAATAACCTCAGCGTCTCTTGAAGCAGCTTTATCACTTGTGAAAGTTACCTGTGCTGTGTATTTATGAAGGTTATTAATAGCTGCTCCACCTACACCATGAAGAACTTTTCCGTCTACAGGATTTGAATTGTTAAGCCATACAAGCTCATAGTTACCAAGTGATCCCTGTGTATCAACAAACTTAATACTCTTAAATCTATGGCTGTTGCCAACGAAGTTTACAAGATAATCAAAGTCTGTTGTAAACTGGAAACGCTCTGTATCATTCTTCTGAATGAAAGTATAGTTTACATCATTTACTCCCATAGAAATATAGTTGCCTGTATCCTTGAAAGCATAGTAATCTGTGCCGGTAGCATTGATAGCTGCCTGACGGTCAGCCTTTATAGCCTCTCTGTCGATAGGCTCAACTGTAACACCGGGAAGAGTCTCAAGGTTTTCTACTGCACGGAGGATAAGTGCCTCTGCAAAGTTAACCTCAGTCTGTGTTGCACCGGGAGTCTTGTATGTCTCGATTGCCTTTGAAAGAGCTTCACGAGATTCTGCTGTGTAGGTATCCTTATCAGCAGCAAGCTTCTCAGCTTCTGCAACAGTATTAGCAAGGCTACGTGCATCGATGATTGTTATTGTGAAGGGGAACTCAGCGATATGACTATTTTCATCATAATCAAATCTGGGATCATCTGCTATAGCTGCTGTTCCGAGTGAATGGTAATCGACTGTCAAGACAGGTTTGATTACGAGAGACTCTCTTGAAACAGACTTGTCGCTTGTAAATGTTGCTTCAGCTTCATACTTGTACATATCATTGATAGCTGCAAGGCCTTTGCCGAGAACAACATCCTTCTTGGTTGGAAAATCGTTGAGCCAGTTAAACTGAAGGTCTTTCATACCTTCTGTGTTTGCAAAATAAACATTGTCAAATCTGGCACTGTTTCCTACGAAGTTTATCATCATATTGTAGATTGTTCTGAAGGTAAACTTCTGATTGTCCTCTGTCTGGACAAATGTGTAGTTGATTCCGTCAACACCCATTGAGACATAGTGTTTCTGATCAGCAAGAGTGTAGGAATCTTTTCCGTAGTTGACTTCGTCAGCTGCGAAAGACGGGACAAGAGCCGCAACCAAAACTGTGCAGAGAATAGCTACTGACACAATAATGGAAACGATCTTTGTCCACTTTTTGCTTGTGGTCTTCATGTTTACTTCCTCCTTTTTATACTAAACAGGGACTTTGGCCCTCTGTTTTACATAAATAATATCAATAAAATTATTGACAATTTGTAAAACTACAAATTTGCTTTTTATTAAATAAACATCTCCGTTTTGACAACAAAAGCATATTTATTAATATCTTTTATGTAAATTGTACACATATTATAGAACCAAGAGGAAAATTTGTCAACCGAATACTGTAATATTTAAATGGTAAAATATGTAATAAATAATTGACAACATATTATAAACTAAAATTACATTTGTTAAATATATGTTTATCTAAAACATGTATGTTTTTAATCTTTTTGCCTTAAATATTATTTAATTTTACTTTAATAGGCTCGCTTTCTTCGCCCCATGAATCCACAGCATAAATTTTTATATATGCTGCATTTTCCGGAATATGTCCGGTAAGACGTAATTCTTCCTTTTCAGGCATTTTATCGAGTCCAACCATAAATGATGAGAAATAAATGGTTCTGTCAGCAAACTGAGTTTTGCCATCCTTTTTGAGCACATGACCGTCATAGTCTGTTTTCTCAAAACTCAGCTTGTTGCTGTCAGCGTCAAAATATTCAATGGCGTATGAATGAACAAAATCGTCATCCTTTGCTGCGGTAAATACAACATTCGTTATGGGCTTGCCTTTGCTGCTTACCGTTTCATATATTTCCCCGTATGCATCAGCTTCAAACCACGGAGCTTTGTTCTCCGCTTTGCGTTTTTCTTCAGTATACGTGAAAGAAGCTTTATCACAGGGATCATTTATTATACAGCTGTCCTTTATCTTCTCTCCTGTTACAGCATTGAGTCTGTCTATTTTAACTCCGCCTTCATCAGCATACATCATCATGATTGCAGGAACTTCGTCGGCTATACTCTCACCATATGCATCACAGGGAACACTGCCGTTGAATTTGCCTGATTCAAGTTCAATATAATCTATGCTCTGTGTATTAATTGCCGTAAACTCTCCCTGATAAATAGATCTTTCATCAAGAAGAGAATAATGTGAATGTCCTGAAAATGAAATAACCTGAGGATAGTCTTTAAGAACACTGTATATATCGCTGTTTCCCCATTCATCACTGCCGTAAACGGAATTTTCCGGATTAAGGTGAGTTATTACAAATACAGGCTTATCAGGTGACTGCTTAATTGCGCTTTCTATTTCCTTTCTTGCCCAATCGGTATTTGTATAGGATTTATCATAACTTCCGTTCTCAGAACTCCAGCCTATGAAATGATATCCGTTAACCACCTTATGACTGAATGGATGCTCTCCGGTATATTTCATAAATCTTTTCTGCATTTTTGCAGGAGTAGGAATATCAAATCCTTTGTTTAAAGGAGGAAGCCAGTGATCATGATTTCCCATAACAAAAACAGGGACAATATCCTGATCGCTGAAAACTTTTTTATATTTTTCCTGAAAGGATTTCCAGGCTTTTTTTGTACCTACATCAGTGAAATCTCCGGCATATATCAAAACATCCGCTTTATTTTTCTTTACAAGCTCCAAAGCTTTTTCGACTCTGTCCGTCCATTTTGAAGGCTTACCATCACCGGGAAGCTGAGAGTCGCTTATAATTCCTACACGAATACTCTTTCCGTCACCTTTTGTAAAGGACTGTTCCTCTTTTAAATATGGTTTTGACCAATAAAAATGGATAACTAAAATTACCACTGCAACAATTACCGCAGCTGCCAATAAATAATACATAGAAATACCTCTCCATTAATTTTTTCATGGGATATTATGACACTGCATTTTATTCAAGTCCATACCAAAAACGGGAATTTACGGCAGAAAAAAGAAGCTCATAATTGATTCTTTTTATATACAACGCAGATTAAACCTATGCACATTGTTTTCTTATTGACACCTATATATATTGTATAGTAAAATTAAAGGCACGTTTAAAAATCATCTTGAGGAGTGTTGCACACATGGAGTGGATACAGCAGTTTCAGCTAGTCCTTACAGATGCTGTTGGAAAAGTCAACAGCTTTTTATGGGATTTTGCTCTGCTCGTTCTTCTTTGCGGAACAGGTATTTTTTTCACACTGCGCCTGCGTTTTATTCAGGTAAGAAAATTCGGCGCATCTTTTAAGGCTACTTTCGGAGCCATCAAGTTTAAAGGTGAGGCTGCTGACGAAAGCGGTATGTCCTCCTTCCAGTCTTTGGCTACCGCAATAGCCGCACAGGTCGGAACAGGAAATATTGTCGGCGCTGCCACAGCTCTTATTGCAGGTGGTCCCGGAGCAATTTTCTGGATGTGGATGAGTGCTTTCTTCGGCATGGCTACAATTTATTCCGAAGCAGTACTTGCACAGAAATTCAAAACTGTACGAAACGGAGAAGTAACAGGTGGTCCTTCCTTTTACATAAGGGCAGCTTTTAAGGGAACATTCGGAAAAATTCTTGCTGCTATCTTCTCTGTTCTCATTATTTTCGCCTTAGGTTTTATGGGAAATATGGTTCAGTCTAACTCCATAGGCGATTCCTTTAAAAATGCTTTCGGTGTAGAGCCTCTTTATGTAGGTATTGCAGTTGCTGTTTTTGCCGGAATTATTTTCCTCGGAGGCGTAAAGAGAATTGCTTCCGTTACTGAAAAAATGGTTCCGATTATGGCAGTGTTCTATATAATCGGTTCAATGATCATTATTATAGCTAATTTCAAAAACATCCCTGATGCATTCAGACAGATTTTTGTAGGAGCTTTCTCCCCCTCTTCTGTTTTAGGCGGTGTTATCGGTATCACAGTACAGAAGGCTATGCGCTACGGCGTTGCAAGAGGTCTTTTCTCCAACGAAGCCGGTATGGGTTCCACACCTCACGCTCACGCTATTGCCAAAGTTAAGCATCCCTCTGAGCAGGGTATTGTAGCTATGATGGGCGTTTTCATCGACACATTTATAATCCTCACCCTTACAGCTCTTGTAATCCTTACAACAGGCGTACTTGATCTCGGTATGAGCGGAACAGTTGACGCTGCCGGACTCGCACAGGAAGGATTCAAATCCATATTCGGAAACGCAGGCTCAATCTTTATTGCAATCTGCATGCTGTTCTTTGCGTTTTCAACTATTATCGGCTGGTATTTCTTCGGTCAGACAAACGTTAAATTCCTGTTCGGTAAAAAAGCTGTTATCCCCTATACTGTTTTTGTTCTTATATTCATTGTAATCGGCTCTTCACTGAAAGTCGATCTTGTATGGGCTCTTGCAGACTGCTTCAACGGACTTATGGTTATACCAAACCTTATAGCCGTTCTCGCTTTAAGCGGAGTTGTAGTTAAGCTTACAAAGGATTTTGAAGAAAGCTCAGGCACAAACGCTTTAAAAGCTAAGGCAAGAAAAGAAACTAAAGAATAAGAATCTGTGATTTTAATTAAGGCAAAACGCATCGGATAAATCCGGTGCGTTTTATTTTTCGGTTATAACCGCAGCAATTAAATGAATACTATTTGAGGATATTTATTTGCTATTGCGTATTTTAACTTTTTTGTAACCATTGTGTTATTGAAAGAAAAGCTTACTGATGATAAAATTATTTTGCTAAAATCTCCTTTGGTGGTGCGAAAATGAGAAAAAAAATCATATCACTAGTCTTAACAGCAGCGGTAATCATTTTGACTTTCTGTGCTTGCGGTCAAAAGGACGGAACCGGCAAAGCTTTATCCTATCCTGTTTCTGCCGAACCCACATGTCTTGACCCTCAGATAGCTACCGGTGATGCCGCTTTAACTACAGTTTACAATACAATGCTCAGTCTTGTAAAAATAGACAGCTCCAATAACATAGTTCCGGGAGCTGCCGCAAGCTGGGATATTTCTTCCGATAAATGCGTTTATACCTTCCATCTTAAAAGCGGACTGAAATGGCATGTACTCGACACAACAAACGAAATTATGGGCACTAATTTCAGCGGTGATTTAACTGCTTACGACTATGCTTTCGGTATTACAAGGACACTTCTCCCCGAAACGAAATCTCCTTTTGCAAAGGATTTTTATATAATAAAGAACGGTGAAAAGGTTAACTCCGGCGAACTTTCAAAGGAGAAGCTCGGAATTGAAACTCCGGACAGTCTGACTATAAAAATTACCTTAGAAAAACCCAGCGATGAGTTTTTATATCTTATGGCTACATCAGCTGCAATGCCCTGTAACGAGGATTTCTTTAATGCCACAAAGGGCAGATACGGTCTGGATGTAGATTATTATCTTTCCTGCGGAGCTTTTTATCTTTCCAAATGGAATCACGATGCTTCTATTATTCTCAGAAAAAACTACAATAAGGAAGATAAATTAAACGGAAGCTATACACAATTCGAATATGTAAAACCTTCTTCAGTCACTCTTTATATTCAGACCGGAGAAGAGAACATTGCCAAAGAGGTAAACGACTCAAAACTTTCTGCCGCATGGATAAGCAGTCTTTATGCTGGCGAGTTTAACAGCGAGGAACAAAGCGTTGCATACTATCCCGCTGAAACATGGGGATTCCTTATTAACGGCGGATACTCATATGCTCTTTCCTCTACGGATTTGAGAAAGGCATTTATGCTTGCAATGAGTCCTCTTTCCGTGGAACTTAAGGATGACGAAAAAGAAGCCGGCGGAGTTATTCCAGATGCCTGTCTTTTGGGAGGCAAATCATACAGAGAATCTGCCGGTAAAATCTCACTGCCTCAGACTAACACAGCCTATGCAAAACAGCTTTGGGACAGCGAACTTAAAAGACTTGGTATGAAAACCCTTGAGGTAACAGTAACCTGCACCGAAAGGGATGAAGAAAATGTCAGACGTATTATCGGACAATGGCAGGAAGTTTTCGGAATATCTTTCTCTGCAAAAATTGACGTTGTACCAATTGAAGACGTTATGAGCACTGTAAACTCAGGCGGCTATCAGATTGCCTTTGCTCCCATTGCAGCCTCAACAAGCCGTACAGACGATATTTTAAAGATGTTCATTAACGGTTACGGCGTTTATTCAGAAAACTATAACAAGCTTTCTGAGCAGGCTTTAAGTGCTGACAGCAGCGGAAAACTTTCTCTTACAAAGCAGTGCGAAGAATTTCTTGTACAGAACTTTTATGTTTATCCCGTTGTTTCAAGGAACAGAGCCTTTGCTCTTTCACCTGACTGTTCCGAAATAACTTACTCTTCATATTTGGGAGCCCCTCTGTTTGAAAACGGTGAATACTATGACTGATAAACTCTTTACTTTAACAGGCAAGAAGAGAAGTGCACTGCTTATCTTCCTTTGGTCCATAACCTTAGCGGTAATGTACATTATATTCGCTTTTTCGGCTCAGTCAGCGGAAGGTTCACAGGAACTCAGCGAAGGACTTCTTTCACGTATTCTCAGCATAATTCCCTTTGAAATTTCCCATGTGTTTTTAAGAAAAGCAGCTCATTTTTCTGAATATGCTCTTTTAGGCGCAGTAAGCTTTTGTGCTTTTTCATTTACATTAAAACGAAAAGCTTTTGTTTACGGGTGGATATTTTCCACAGTTTACGCAGTCACTGATGAAATACATCAGCTTTTCATTCCCGGAAGAGCCTGCCGAGTTTTTGATATGTTTATCGACAGCACGGGCGCTGCAGCAGGAATACTTTTTATATCGGCTGTATTCTTTATATTAAACCGCATATACAAAATCCGTAAAAAATCCAATTCATAACATATACAAAAACGGGAGTCTTTTAAAGACTCCCGTTTTAATTTATGCTTTCTTCTTTATAATGTAATATGTATAACTCATTGGTTTAAGCTTTACATAAAGCTCTGCATCGGCATTGGAATCAACAGAAACTGTTTCACTTATTTTTTCCTCTTTAACAAACTCTGCTTCTCCTATGATTTCCGTTCTAGCGAGCTCTCTTATTTCTTCATGGCCAACCACCTGGCTTCTGCCGTACCACTGAGACTCCGTTCCTTCTGCTTCCTTTTCAGTTTCAACGGGATATGGCGGAGCATATTCGCCATACACAGGATTTTTAACCTCTGTTATACTGCTGCCCTTATAAGGAGCCGGTATCTCATCTACCTTTACTATATTTGCATAATAGAGCGGAACTTTTATAGCCTTTTCGATTTCTCTGTCAGTCTGGTTGAACACTGCAAGCACGCCTCGGACTTCTCCGTCAGGTACTACATTGAGAATACAGTCGAGATCCTTTGTTCTGCCCTTGTCGTTTTCGTCAATGATAGGAGGCATAAAGTGAACCGTTGTTCCGTTTATAACGTATTTGTATTTTTTATAAAATGCCACCCATTTTTTCAGCATGGCTTTACTTTTATCGTCGTCAAAAAGTCTTTTTCCTCTGAAACAGGGCAGAACTCCGCTCATAACGTGCTGGAATACGGACCACTCATAGTCAAACAAATTTTTACCCAAAGGTGCAAAGGATGCCGCCTTACCTCCTCCGTGGTAAACAGAAAGAGGTATAAAGCTCCAGCCCATTGACGGAATTTTTCCGAATGTACCCTTGTAATTATAAATTCTTGAAGAGATAAGCTGATGCTTTCTCGGCTCCGAGAAGGCAATTTCCTCATAGCCTATACCTGTCTTGTTGGTTCCGTTCAGGAACATCCAGTCAGGAGTATTGATATACACATTGCGTTTTCTGAACTCTTTGAAGACATCCTCAGTTGAAAGCTTCCACTGAAGATAACGGCTGTCGGAAAGGCCTTTGTGAAGATGGGTTTCGCCGCCCTCGCACTGATAAAAATGATATGGTCCGTCAATTTCTATTGCATTCGCTCCGGTTGCATCATAAAAATTAAATATATCTTTCCAGTATTGCTTTGACCATTCTGTCGCAAGGCATCGCATTATTTTGCCCTTCGGATCTGCATAAACATTACATTCAGGTCCTCTTACAGGGCGATAATTCTTTACAATGGCAAGGGTATATCCGCCTACTCCAAGACCTTTGCTTTTACCGTAATCATATATATCTTTATGCTTTTTAAGGTATCCGTCACGTCGGCTTTCAAGATTTACCTTGCTGCCGAAGGACTGAATTAAAGAATCAAAACCAATTTCAGATATTTCATCCATAGCCTTTCTGAGCCTGAAAGAATTATCAGAAAGAATATGATATATAAACGGACTTTCAAGTACCCACGGCGCAATATGTCTGTACATCTGCTTTACTTCAATCATCTTCTGTTCATAGTATTTTGCAGTGTGTACAAGCTCATAGCTGCGAAGACCTGTAAAAGTTTCTCCGCTATTTACATCGGCATCGGGTCCTACATCAAACATCATGCGAAGTACACCGTTTTCATATCTTACGGAAAGAGTTCTGTTGCTGTTAAGGGCACATCCACCATTATAGCTGGTTTCTCCGTAAAACATTGCATATTCTTTTTCAGCTATATGCAGAACATCATTTGCATATCTGTTTATAACTACGGTTTTGCCGCTTTTGTTTACTATATGCAGCCTTTTGCATATTACAGGGATATCATCAAATATCTCATAAATAACATGATACTGAAAATTTGCATCCTCATAAATAAGCTTAATGCCCTCTCCCTTTGCAGGATACGGCATTTTTTCCGTTGCACATTTTGTAGGCTCATAATGAACATCGGCTATGGTAGCAATTCTTTCTGCTTTTACAAACTCTGTATCCTTGTAAAAATCAATCACTTTTCCGTCAATTGTAATTTCAATATCATTGCCTGTTTCATTAAGATATTCCCTGTTCTGCTCCTGGTTTTTAAGGGAAACCGTTCCTTTTTTGACATCCACTGTTCTGCTGATAAGACCGTTTTCAAGTGTAATTACATCACCGTCAACACCGATCTGACTGCGATGCTTCTCACCTGAGATAACCCAATATGTATTCATCTTCTGAAATTATCCTCCCGTTCACAAAATATATTTATGTTTCATTTGCATATATATTTGCTTTAATGAATACTTTAAATATCCTTTTAAGGTTTTATTCTTTCCAATTATTGACATGAAAAAAATTTATACTATAATTGTATAAGTCATCATTTTTAACAGCAGCACTATTAAAGTTATTGTTTATTATACCATTTGCAATAGTCTGCTGAAATATCAAAAACAGAAGTAATTAACGTTTTAAAATACCAAAAACGGCAAACAGAAAGAAGTATAGGAAATGTACCGAGCAAGAAAATTTTATATCCTTGATAAAATCGATAGCTTTTCTCCTGATCTGCTCTCTGTATGGGATGTTACCACAGACGGCAGCTATGAATACACCCGCACCGCTTATGAGAAAAGTTTTTATCCTAAAAACACCCTTGCACTTATCCGTATTCTGAAAGGTACAATGTGTCTTATCTGCAACGAAAGAACAATCTGCCTGCACAGCGAGGAGTTTATTATTCTGCCGGTTTCCGAAATCATAAGTTACTGCTCTCATTCTGATATTCTGAACTACTATTGGTTTAATTTTACTGCAAAATCAGTTCCGTTTTTCAGTCTGGGAGAAATATATAAAGCAGACATTAAACAGGATGAAATTTCACGGATGAATGAAATCTTAAGTTTTGAGGAAGATGAACTTGATCCATATTGCCTTAGCCTTGTAAACACGCTGTTTAAGGAATATTTTTATCGGTTTATTTTATCCCTTAAAAAGAGTGAAAATGAAAGCACCGAGAATTTTGCAAAAATCATACAAAGCATGCGTGACAGAGTCACCGAAAACATTTCCGTAAAGCAGCTTGCGGAAGAATGTCATATGAGCGAAAGAAGCTTCCGCTCAATGTTTGCAAAATACACCGGAGTTACCCCAAAGCAATATCTGATTAAAATCAAAATGCAGAATGCAGCTCAGATTTTACAGACAAGCGATTTTTCAATAAATAAGGTTTCAGAAAAACTGGGATACTCATCTCCCTTCCAGTTCAGCAGAGATTTTAAAAAATACTATGGTGTTTCACCTAACAGTTACAGAAAAAAAGATGAAGAACAGGACTGAAAACAATCAGTTCTGTTCTTCTTTTCATTAAAAAATTAAAGCTTCTCTGCTTTGTAAGTTCAGAGAAGCTTTTTTGAAAGTATGAAAAAGTAAACCGCTTAACGACTTACTGCCAAGGGTAAATCAGTCATTTTCCTTATAGTAAAGAAGGCAGTGGCAATAACCTGTAAAATTAGGATCCTTTATCTGATCCCTGAACTCCTTGCACATACATTTTGTGTCTTCAGTTCTCTCAAGGCGACAAGGACAGTAACCGCCGGTTTTCTCAAGACCTTCTTTTACAGATTTTACTATTTTCTCATTTTCGTTAAGTCTTATTTTCATAAAACCATAATCTCCTTTTAGTACACAATACCAAGCTCATCACAGTTGGCCAGATGAGTATCATAATCTGCTGCATAAAGGGCTTTGCCGTTTTTAATTGCAAAATACAGATAATTTGTATCTGCCGGGTAAAGAGCTGCTTTTATGGACTCCATTGAGGGATTGCAAATAGGTCCTGCCGGGAGAGCCTTGCAGCGCTCTGTATTATAGTAATATCTATAGTCATTATTCTTGCCATATATTTCATAAATTACATATTCAACATAATTTATTGTAGCATCGCACTGAAGCTGCATACCATCTTTAAGACGATTGTGAAGAACAGAGGCCACTTTCTCTCTCTGATCTTTAGTCTGGCCTTCCTTTTCCACAATGGAAGCTAATGTAAGGATTTCATGCATTGAATAGCCAAGCTGTGCCGCACGGGAACGCATCTGTGAAGTTATAGAAGATTCCATTGCACTTAAAAGCTTGTCCAAGACCAGCTCGGGCGCTTCGTTTTTATAAAACTCATATGTATCGGGTTTGAGATATCCGTCAAGTTTAAAGCAAACATTAGGCTGTTTTGCAGCAGCAGCTACAAGAGGATATTTTGAAAAATCCATGTTCTGTGATGCATCGATAAATTCTTTAGAAGAGCAAACGCCTTTCTCTTCCAAAACCCATGACATTTTTACAAGTGTCATACCTTCTGTAAGAGTAACCCTGACAGTATTTGATGTAGGAGCTTCGTCGGAATCACCGTCATTGTTTGAATCACCACTTCCGCTGCCACTACCGCTGCTTGTACTCTTAACATCCCCGCCGTCTTCATCATTGGGTGGGAAAGGTACATAGGGCTCATCGGTGGTTTCGGAATTTATATTTGCCTCAGTTGTTTCCCCTTCATCTGTTTCTCCGCAGGCAGCCATACCAAAACAAAGAGTTATGGCAAGAAGACCTGCTACCATTTTTTTAAACATCATTAAATCTCACCTTTCGTAAAAAGACATAATGTGACATTTACCGCCGCTTTCACATTATACTATATATGCTTAATAATAGCAAATCACACTAAGGCCGGGGCAATATCTCAGAGCAGAGATTCTTGTCAATAATCTCTTCAACATTTTCATATCCGCAATTATAAGCAAAGGTGAGCTTTGCAAAAGCTGCCTCCTCCGATATATTCTTAAGGGGTATAAGTCCGCTTTCCAACAGTTTTACGCCTGTTTCATAAAACTCACCGGACGTATATTTAAATGAACAGCCGTAAACGGGTATTCCCTTCTTTTTACACCTTAAAATAAACTCACAGGCTGATTCGCTTTCTCCCACTGCACACGCTGTTGCAGAATGGTAAAGGCACTGAAGCACTGCACAGGGACGGTTTTTCTCGCTGAAATCAATGAGAGAATAATCAAAAGTGGGATATGCCGAAAGAACAAGGACCGAGTTTTTAATATTAAAGGAATCCGGACTAAAATCAAAATCATCTTTCGGGAGTTCTTTCATATATTTGTTTTTGATAAATATACCGTTTTTTACTTCCCCGAAAGGTTCTGAGCCGAAAGATGAAACATCGTCACTGTAACAATCTGCTCTTCTCACTCTTGAAGCCAAATGTATAATATTTTCTCCCTTTGCGTTTCTCCACGGCACATAAACCTGACCGTTTTCAGCTTCTCCGCTGCCCAAAAGGGCTACTGCCGAAGCAAAATTATAAACGCCGTTGCTTCTTTTATCCTCAAGAGGATAATTTGCGGAAACTACCGCTATAGGACAGGGAAGTTTTCTTAAAACAAACGCCGCTAATGGAGCTGAAAAAGCAAGGGAATCAGTTCCGTGAGTTATTATAAGTCCGTCATAACCTGAAAGATTTTCAGAAAGAACAGCGCTGAGCATTTCAGAAAGAGTATTTTTACCTAAATTTTCACTTAATGTGTTCATTATCCTTTTTACGGTGAAAACATGATGTCTGCCGTAACGCTGACAGTAAAGCTGAGTAAGCAAAGACGAGGTTCCCTCATCTGCGCTGATTACTCCTCCTGATACACTGCTTCCTATAGTTCCTCCTGTAAGTAAAACAAGAATTTTCACACACATACCCCCTTATTAATGAAACATCCTATGTAAAAAGGGAAATTTGTTTTCCCCTTTTTGAATTCCTATAAAATATCGGTTTACTGCTTCTCCGCAGTCTCTGATGTAATACTGTAAATATACTGTAACCAATTTTCCGTAACTTTTTCCGGAGATAATCTTTCCCTTATTTTTACGGCATTTTCCGAAAGTTTTGCCGAAAGAAAATCATCCTCTGCAAGTTCACACATAGCGGCGGCAAGTCCGTGCACATCGTCAACTTTAACCAGTATTCCGTTTTCAACATTGGTTATAAGCTCCGACGGACCCATAGGACAATCTGCTGCAATAACCGGCATAGCACAAGCCATTGCCTCAATAAGGGCATTGGGCATTCCCTCAAAACGTGAAGAAAGGACAAACATCCTGCCACCCGATATTTTTTCACAGGCGGATTTATCCGCTCCGGGGAAACTTACTTTTTCAGAAACCCCAAGGCTTTCCGCAAGCTCCTCGAGACTCCCGTGAAGTTCTCCATCACCTAACACTGTAAGTGTATAATCACTGTGCTTCTCTGAAAAAACAGCAAAAGCCTTTAAAAGCACGTCAAAGCCTTTTTCAGGAACAAGTCGTCCCATTGCATAAATTACTTTCTTACGCTCTTCAAAAGGAGTTATTTTATCCGGCACATTTCCAAAAATTCCGTTTGGAATTACTATTCCTTTTTTTGCGGCTCTTTTGGGATAATACTCCATTGCCGCCTTAGTCTGAAAAACATAACCGTCGGAAAAAGATGCTGAGATCTTCTTTATGAGTGAATAAGGAAAAGCGGAAAAATGACGGTACGGATTGCTCCTCTCGCTTCCGATTGATTTAGTGCCCGTAAAAGCACAGGCAAAAACACCATAAGCTGCCATCAGGCTGCTCATGGCTATTATAACATCAAGTCCGAGGTTTTTCATCACTCTTCGCAGATTGTAAGCTTTTTTTAAACTTTTTTTAATTTTTCCGTCCTCTTCATCGCTGAATCCCAAAGGAAAAATCTTTATTTTACCGTCTGCATCATAAAAATTTTCCCCGTCGTGAAGGGTTATTACAAACACTTCATGTCCCAAATGCGCCATACCGTTTCCTAAAGCGACGGTGGCACGTTCTGCACCGCCTACCGCTAAAGAGGGTATCAAAAAACCTATCCTCATTTTTCTCACCTCTAAACAAGATTTTCTTTATACCAGTCAATTGCAAGCATTATGCCTTTCTTAAAATCGTAATCCGGTGAATAGCCCAGCTTTTCACGTGCCTTTGAAATATCGGCGTTTGAATGCTTTATATCACCTTTTCTGTCAGGGCCAAATATAGGTTCAATGTGTTTCCCGAGAATTTCACAGAGGAAACTATATATATCAATAAGATATTCCCTTTCCCCGCAGGCAATGTTATAAACCTCTCCTGCACATTCTGACGGGGCAACACAGGCTTTGAAATTTGCTTCAATTACATTTTCAATATAGGTAAAATCCCTCGACTGCTTTCCGTCACCGTTTATAGTGGGAGCTTTACCTGATAAAATAAGACTTATAAACCGTGGCAGTACAGCTGCGTACTCTCCCTCCGGATCCTGCCGTCTGCCGAATATATTAAAGTATCTCAGGCCATAGGTATCAAGGCCATAAAGGCTTTTATAGAGCTTTCCGTATTCCTCACCGGTACGCTTTGTAACAGCATAGGGGGAAAGGAGATTACCTTCACACCCTTCTTTTTTCGGAAGTCTTTCTTCATCTCCGTAAACAGATGAGCTGGAAGCGTAGACGAACTTTTTTACTCCCTGTCTTTTTGCCGCTTCCATCATATTAAGTGTTCCCTTTATATTGATTTCTTCATAAATCAGCGGCATTTCAATGCTTGCAGGGACACTTCCCCATGCAGCCTGATGAAGTACAAAGTCTGAATTTTGACAGGCTTTCATACAGGTATCAAAATTTCTTATATCTCCCTCCAAAAGCTGAAAGTCAGGATGCACAAGAAATTCCTTTATATTTTCTCTTCTGCCTCTGGAAAAGTCGTCAAGGCATATAACTTTACATCCTTTTTTCAAAATAGCTTCGCAGAGATTGGAGCCAATAAAACCCGCTCCTCCGGTGACGATAAATTTTGTACCCGCCGGAAACTTAATATCATCATATCCCATTTTCCTATCTCCTTAAAAACGCCAGTAAACATATCCGTTTTTCTCAAAATCTTCTTTTTCAAAAATACCCTTTATATCGGCTACAACTCCGTTTTTGCAAAGCATCTTTTCAAAGTTTTTGGAATCGAGTTTTTTGAATTCTTCATGAGCAACAGCAATAATAAGGGTATCAAGATCTTTAAGCACATCAGAATCTTTGAGGTCAATACCGTATTCATGCCTTGCCTCTTCCCTGTCCGCAACGGGATCGCAGACAATGGGTTCAATGCCGTATTCTTCCAGCTCTCTCACAATATCGATAACTCTTGTGTTTCGTGTATCAGGGCAGTTTTCTTTAAAGGTAAAGCCAAGTATTCCAACTTTTGCACTTTTTACATTGACATTGTTTGCAATAAGCTTTTTAACTGTTCTTTCCGCCACATATTTTCCCATGGAATCGTTTATACGCCTGCCGGCAAGAATAACCTGTGAGTCATATCCAAGTTTATTTGCCTTATAGGTAAGATAGTAAGGATCAACACCTATACAGTGTCCGCCTACAAGCCCCGGCTGAAATTTCAGGAAATTCCACTTTGTACCTGCCGCTTCTATAACGTGCTTTGTATCTATACCCATTTTTTCAAATATAATTGCAAGCTCATTCATAAAGGCGATATTTATATCACGCTGGGAATTTTCAATTACCTTTGCAGCTTCCGCAACTTTTATGCTCTCAGCTTTATAAACTCCCGCAAGACATACCAGTGAATAAACCTGTGCCACCTCTTCGAGAGTCTCTTCATCCATACCGGAAACTATCTTTACGATTGTTTCAAGACGGTGCACCTTATCGCCGGGATTTATCCTTTCCGGAGAGTAACCGACTTTGAAATCTCTGCCGCATTTAAGTCCCGATTCCTTTTCGAGAATAGGAACACATATCTCCTCAGTGACACCCGGATAAACCGTCGATTCATAAACTACTATGCTTCCTTTCGTAAGATATTTACCTAAAATTTCACTGGCGCTGATGACCGGTGTTAAATCCGGAGTTTTATCTTCGTTTATGGGTGTGGGAACCGCTACAATATGAAAACTTGCCTCTCTGAGCTTTTCGGGATTTGAGGTAAATTCCACCGAACAGCTTTTAATTTCCTCGTCGCCTACTTCTCCTGTGGGATCCTTTCCGCTTTTATACATATCTATTTTCTTTTCATTTAAATCAAAACCTATTACCTTTATCTTTTTTGAAAAAGCTACCGCAATAGGCATTCCTACATATCCGAGTCCCACAAGGGAAAGCTTTTTTTCTCCTTTTACAATTTTCTCATAAAGTGACATTTTGCCGCCTCCATACAATAATTTGTAATTATTATTGCCGGACAAAGGGGCTTTTTTTCAGTGTTTTCGGTATTTTTAATAAATCTGTTACAAGCTTTAAAAGCTTTATTATTGCATTTATTTGAAAAAATTGGTACAATATTATGGAATTATTCGGTAAAGGAGTGTCAGCAAATGATTTCACCGTTCAAAAAGTTTTGCTACCGTACATATCAGTTCGGTATGAAACTGGCAGTGAACATTTTCGACTGGAGCGAGCCCGAGCTGCTTTCAGGAGTCGGAAGTGTTAAAAAGCTGCCTGAGTTTGTCAAGGCAAAAGGTATTACAAACGTTTTGGTTGTAACCGATAAAGGCCTTATGGGACTTCACCTTTTGGATCCTCTTTTTGAGAACCTTGACAATGTCGGCGTAAAGTACACCGTTTTTGACGGAGTTCAGCCGAACCCCTCAATTCAGAACATTGAAGATGCAAGAGAGCTTTATCTCAAGAACAACTGTCAGGGACTTATCGCTTTCGGCGGCGGTTCACCTATGGACTGTGCTAAGGCCTGCGCTGCAAGAATTGCAAGACCCAATCTTCCCGTTCCGAAAATGAAAGGCGTTCTTAAAGTTATCAAGAAGATTCCGCCTCTGTTTGCAGTTCCCACAACTGCCGGAACAGGTTCAGAAACAACCCTTGCAGCTGTTGTTTCAAACCCTGCAACACATGAAAAATATGCAATTAACGATCCGGTTCTCCGTCCTAAATATGCGGTTATGGACCCTGAACTTACAGTTGGACTTCCTCCCCACATCACCTCAACAACAGGTATGGACGCTCTTACCCATGCAGTTGAGGCTTACATCGGAAGAAGCAACACAAAAACTACATCCGCTTATGCAGAAAAAGCTACAAAGCTTATCTTTGACAACATAGAGGAAGCCTATAATAACGGCTCAAACCTCAGAGCAAGAGAGAATATGCTCATGGGTTCATTCTATGCAGGAATGGCTTTCACAAGAGCTTATGTCGGATATGTCCACGCAATCGCCCACAACCTCGGCGGATTCTACGGCATTCCTCACGGTCTTGCAAACGCTGTTATTCTCCCCTATGTTCTTGATTTCTTCGGAGATTCCGCAGCAAAGCCCCTTGCAAGACTTGCAGCTATTGCAGGAGTCGGCAGCGATTCCATGAGCGACAGCGAAAGAGCAAAGGCCTTTGTCGCAGCTATCAGAGAGCTCAACCGTAAGATGAACATTCCCGAAAAGTTTGACTGCATCAAGGAAGAAGACCTCGATACAATCATTCCACGTGTATTTAAGGAAGCTCATCCTCTCTATCCCGTTCCGAAATTCATGGACGCTGACGAGTGCAGAGCTCTTATTCACAGATTTATGGCATAAAATTTTACTGAAAGAAAAATACCGTTTCCTATTCGGAAACGGTATTTTTTATTGCGTTATTAAGTTTATTAAAGATTTAAGCCTTTTGGTTTTCTTCAGTTGACTTTTTCTTTCTGTGAATGATAAAACGATTTATAGGATATGTCCATACAACAGCGACAGTAGCCACAATGGGTTTTACAAGAATCTCTCCTGCTGAACGCCAGCCGTGCTCTATACAGAAATTAAGCAGCGCTGTTCCCATCCATGTGGTTGCAAAAATTGTGAAAACAACCATGACAATATATAAGAATATGCTCAGCGCCGGATTTGCATCGGCCTTAAAAGTAGCTTTTCTGTTAAGAATAAAAGCTATGGCATAACCTATTGTTGTTGAAATAAGGAATGCCCACATGTATCCGATACCCTCATACTCGAAAATCAAAAACTTAAAGGGTTCGGTATTCATATTCTTAAACACAACGCCCTGGAGAATATAATAAATTATCAGCTCAATAATCGTTGAGGACATACCTACAATTGCAAATTTTACAAACTTCCAGATTTCAGCGTGCTTTGAGAGAAATGCACTTATTTTGCTGTTTTCATTTTTACTCATCTTATTCACCATGCGGTAATTTTCACAGAAACTGTCAAAGCTTCAGAATACCGCAAATCCTTTCTTTTTCTCAATCAGAAAATAAATCCAATTAATGCTATAACTGCGGCTATTCCGAAAATAGCTATTACGGCTTTTATTATCATAGGTATTGCGGCATCCACTGTTGTAGGTGCATATTTAAAAAGGAAATCCCTTACAGGCATCTGTACCTTTCTTCCTATTAATTTACGGAAGCTTAATGTGCGAGTTTTGTAATCAGCAGGATTTTCTTCGCTGAACTCAAAAATTCGAACAGCTCTCTTTGTGCCCTCACCGTAAACATTGAAACCTGATGACGGAGTATATCCCAAATCTATTCCGTCATAAGTTCCCACAAAATTGTTCTTGTGATCATGTCCTACAAATATAGCAAAGACATCGCCTTTTTCTTTCATCGCCTCAAACTCTCCGGTATTGACATCGGGAATTGAGGGAGGCTCAAGCATAAAGTAGTCGCTATCCTTCATCACTTTTTCTTCGGGTACATAGTATTCGTTCTTATGTGTTCTGAAAGCTCTGACAGCATTTTTATCATGCTTTCCGACTCTTCTGAGCACATTGTAATATTCACTTACGGGAATGTGCTGGAATACTATTGATGGAACATATTTTCCTGCCATTTCTTTAAGAGCTTCTCTTGCAGACTTATACCACTCTATCTGCTCAGGGGTAACAGCTTCGTATCCGCCGCCCTTTGCATCTCCGCCT
>OGWT01000413.1_pt1 | contig 34482 bp, 20 predicted proteins | sample 1576101 | NCBI WGS metagenome assembly OGWT01 (sample SAMEA3541481, study PRJEB24748) | human gut metagenome | biome: human gut; feature: human-associated habitat; material: faeces | place: China | collected 2012 | reverse complement strand
GGATTGTGGTTTTATACATCTAACCCCTCTCCTCAGAAACTATCGTTTCTTCGGTCTCTCCCCTATATTTTACGTTGCAAAATACAGGGGAGAAATTTAGAATATTTTATATTATCGTATAGAAAACTCGTCGGATTGTAACGAAATAAAAAATGTTCCACCCTCCTCCTCTGCACACGAATATGCGATAGGGGCTATCCCATATATTTCCTTTTACAACTGCTTCAATCGAGCAATCGTATCGATAGGATTATCCGAGTGGAAAACAAAACTACCGGCAACCAATGCATCGGCCCCTGCCTCAACTAATTGCCGACCGGTATCCAAATTTACCCCGCCATCTATCTCTATAACCGCATGCGAATTTCTACGAGCAATCATCTCTTTCAAATCCCTCACCTTATCCAATATGCGAGGAATGAACTTCTGCCCGCCGAAGCCGGGGTTTACCGACATCAGCAAAACCAAATCGACATCTTCGATAATATCTTCCAACAAGGACACCGGTGTATGAGGATTCAATGAAACTCCGGCTTGCATACCTGCTGCATGTATCTGCTGAACAACCCGATGAAGATGTGTACATGCCTCATAATGAACCGTCATGATAGCTCCGCCCACACGCTTGACTTCTGGTATAAACTTTTGAGGCTCGACGATCATCAAATGCACATCAAGAGGTTTTGCACATCGCCGATTCACAAATTCCAACACCGGAAACCCGAAAGAAATATTCGGGACAAACACACCGTCCATCACATCGATATGCAACCAATCGGCGGCACTAGCATTTATCATATCTATCTCACTGTTCAGATTTCCAAAATCTGCCGACAACAACGATGGAGAAATTATCACACTCATATTTTTTACGTATAAACGATTTTTTCGGTATCATACAGACACTCCGTCTGCTTTCGTATTTCACACAAATATAATACAGAGCAAATACAGAACAGGTCTGTTGAGTTTCAACGAATCTTAACTCTCGTCAAAGGTAATACAAATGAGAGCAAAAACAAATTTATTTAGCATTACAGATAGCTTCCATAATCACATTTTATACAAACGCAGAATTATTCGATATATCCTCGAAAAAAATATTGAGAAACTATCTAATTTACTTTATAGAGTCTATCCATTTGCTTACGAACTTTTCCGCTAACAGATAGTTTATTAAACAAATAGTCTTGATTTTCAAGAGCCGATACAATATAAAGGTCTTCGCCTTTGGAATATTCATTAACTTCGTCAATCGCCTGAACCATTCCTTGTATATCGCCTTTCGGAATTTCTCGGGTGTATAATGTCACTCGCCTATCGCCTTTTAATAATTCATACGTAAAATTCTCACAAGGCAACTCTCTAAATTCATACCCTTCTTCGAGCAGCAAGTTGGGAAAATAAAATATATCTTCCCAACTACATGCCAATAAATTATAGTCTTTTTTCTCATCGAACCATTTTTTTACTGCAATTCGCTTACCCTCTTTTACCGTTTTATATTCATGAATATAAAACGGGTAAAATAAATTCCCGCTAAGTAACATATACTCGTCTAATGTCGGTATCAGTTGACCTACACCCACTCCTATCGTGACATGATATTTCGTATAATTTTCCCTACAAAGTTGGACATAAGGACCTAATTTCGCATCCGAATCAGGAACATTTCTCCACGGCGAGTCGGGAAAGTCTATTCTTATACCGAGGCATAAAAACAAAACTACGATAGAAACTATACCGTACTTTAAAACCGGTTTCCCTTTGACCCTCTCATATATCCACCTCATAGCATAGACGCTTATGAGAGAAACAAAAGGAATCAAATATAAATAATGTTTAGGCGCACACCCTGTATAACGAAACATAAAATGAATGAGAATAATAGGAATCAACGCTATCCCTATAATTCCAAACTTCTTTTCCCGGAAAAGGACAACCAAACCCATAGGGACAAAAACAAAATTGAGAATCGTATAAAACGTAAATACCGCAAACTTTACTTGCGAAGCGAAACTGTGTGTTTCATTCATACCGTTATAACCGGTCAATGCGGTTAAAGGGTTTGCCCGCAGCCCCCAATATCCAATCGTCACAAATAGAAGTATGAGAACAGCTAAAAATACCGATCTCGTTATACTCTCTTTTACACTCTTCCTTTGAAATAAAAAAATAAAAAATACCACTGGATAAACTATCAAGATATCTATCCTATATAAAGGAGCGATTACCATCAACACCATTGCCACATAAAACTTTCCATCTAATAACCTGTTTAGAGCGCAAACAAAAAACACAGCCGCAAAAATCGCCGAATTGGGATACATCGAAATGGCAAAAGACTCTGGAATAAGAAACAGAGAAAGCAAAATAAATATTTTTCTAAAAGATGTAATCCGATAAACGAAATTCACACTTTCCACGATAAATAGAGCCCCGCATATGGCAGACAGCAAACAATAGATTTGTTCACATGTCAAAAACGGAAATATATATTTGAATCCTACCACCGTATAGGTTACCAACGGTTGCATTTCATATAAATAAGAATATACTGGCGGGAATGTAAGTCCCTGATTATACATGATATTACACCCCGCAATAACATGCATACTATCTGATTCATAACATGTCAACGGGAAAATACCTATACATATCCATATAAAAAACAATACTAAAACAATAGGATAACTATTACGGGACACAAATTTCCAAAAAGAATCGAAGAAATATTTCCAATTACTATAAACCGACATAACTATACTATAAATTTAATAATTATAGCCCTATTCTATAATATTAAACAAATATATGAATCTCGTTATAATAATGGAAATTAAATAGTGTCAATTTTTTTACCACCACGGCTACTACAAGAAAAAATGAAGCGACAAAGCACTATTAAACAATATCTTATCCTAACACAAACTTTTCAAAGGAACGATAAAACGATCACCCACCAGAAAATCGACACAATAAATAATATTTAAATACAATATTTTAGAATAAACAGTATCTAAAATTCAAAAAAGTAGTATATCTTTGTTGTTATTAAAACTAATTTAGTTTTATCACAAGATCTTACTAATATTAAAACACATGAAAAAGAACCTTACGCTCTTCGTTTTTATAGTGATAGGAATTTTCTCCGTCACGGCCGCGGCTCCCAATTGGGGCGTAGCCGACACATTGGAACACTACGAAATAGGTCCCGGTATAGAGTATATCAAAATCAGATACGAATCGGTTCCCCTCACACTGTGGGCGACCACTATCGACATGACCAATCCTTACAATGTAATTGAACAAGTACAATCGAACAACTCCGTTCCTGATTTAAAACGGGAATTGGTACAAGACATGTCAAAGCGGCTAACCACCCCGGGGCATAAAGTATGCGCGGCCTTCAATCATGACTTTTTCAGTTATGACGAAGGCGTCTGTATCGGACTAAACATTAGCAACGGCGTCATCTCTATGCCAGCAGGTAGCGGAAGATCGACATTTGCTATTACCCAAGATAAAACGGCATCGGTCTTTTTTCCCGTTCCAGAGTGCAAAGCAATTTCGGCATCGGGTGACGAAGTGACAATCGACCATTTCAACTGGGGCGCAGAAACAATCCGCAACGGAGATTGCGTCCTGTTCACAAATATGAACTCGCTCAATCTGGATGCCGAGGGAAGATACATAAAAATACGCCCCCGATCCAATTGGATCGTGAATGGGACTCCCACGGTATGCGATGTACTCGAAGTCTCGGATTTACCCCTACAAACTTCCGACACCGATTTTGTTCTATACCTCCGTAATACAAAACTGAATTCACTCCCCGATATAAAAGTGGGCGAAGGAATAACCATCTCGCAAAAATTAGTTGCCGGAAAATTCGGAACACCACCAGACAATATCTTACAAGCATTCCACGGATACCCCAGCATAGCCTATGAAGGAAAACTCCACGACGGAGAATATAATGACTTTGAAAACGGACGGGAATATGAAACTTCTTGTCGCACAATGGCAGGCATGTCACAAGATGGAAAAACCGTCTATTTCGTAGCTACGGAATTATCGGAAAATAGTACCGGTATCAACTGTATCGACATCGCTAATTGGATGCTGGCTCATGGAGCTTGGAATGTAGTCAATTTCGATAGCGGTGGCTCCACCGCCATTGTCGTCGACCACACCATGCTGAACCTTCCGGGAAGAGGATCTTTACGCCCGGTTATGGACGGAGTTCTCCTTGTTTCAACTGCTCCCGAAGACAATGGCGTGGCCCATTATTCATTCTCAAAAACACAATTAAATGTACCGATAATTTCCCTTGCACCCCTCACCTTAATTTCTCAAAATAAATACAAAGATGTGATCGAACGCAACGTAGAAGTAGAAGGTTTCGCATTCCGATGTGAACCGGCCGAATTGGGTTGGGTGGACAAAGGAGCTGTTTTCCACGCCGGAGAAACGGTCATGTCTGGCAAAATTATAGCCGAGAAAAACGGAATCACGGCCGAACTTCCCGTTTCGACCCGTCCGGTACAAGACATACATATAGCAGCCGATGAAATTCTCATAGACAGTGTACGTCCCTACCGAATCAATTTAGAAGGAAACATCAACGGTCAAGTATATACGCTCGACCCGGCCGCTTTCGCATGGACCTCGTCCAATCCATCTTGCTGCCGTATAGAAAACGGTATCTTAAAAGGAATAGAAAACGGAGAAACGTCGCTCGTCGGGACACTCGACACAATTACCGTCGGCTTAAAGGTTATCGTCGAAGTAACTCCGGAGACTCTTGTACACGAAAATTTCTCCGATCTATCAGACTTTCCTCTATTCTCGACCGTATCTAACACGCTCTCAATTTCTCACGAAGAATTACCGACCGGCTGGCCAAATGGAGCCGTATTGCAGTTCGATCAAAAAACAGGAAGAAACCCTTATGTAGAAATGGGTAAAAGTTATCGTCTATATAGTTTACCCGACTCAATCTCCCTACAACTGAATTTGTCGAAAGAAGCACTGGCAGCCATCAAACATATCCGTTTTGATTTCACGCATAAAAACGGAAAGAGCTACTGGCAACCCGAATATATTCCATCGGACACGGGCGATCAAACCATCGCATGGGCTTTCTCCAAAAACGGCATAGCTTTTCCCACTGAGGATTTTCCTCTCACATTAGATAGAATACGGTTCGTGCTAAATCCGGGCAGCCGTTCTGAAATCACGATTCCCCTGCGGGAACTCAAAGCCTACTATCCAGTCAAAGCAAGTTCCGCGATAAATAATGTACATATTGAGAATAATTTTGCATGGATCACTGCCGAAGGAGAACTTCGCCTCCACTATAATTTGCAACAAACCGGTAGTGCCGATATTTCTATTTGGACCACCGCAGGACAGCAAATTTCCGAATATATCTCCAACCGAGAACTTCCGGGAACTTATACCTATAATATCCCAGACCGATTCCTTTCTCCCGGAATATATATATTGACAATCCGAGCAAACGGAAAAAACCAAAGTCTAAAATTCAGGGTAAAATAAGATTGTTTTTTATCGATAAGGGATATTTCCATTGGAAATATCCCTTATCATTTATCTCAATGAAATAAAATTTTAACTCATAACAAATCTACTCACAAACGAGAAACAGGCTCAAAATCAATAATAAAGAAACTTTCCCCTTTAAACAATAAACCACAACAGCAAATTTAGAACGGGTTATTGGGCTCGGCAAAATCGTAAAATGTTCCATAATTACCACGACGAGGAGCCCCCGGCATATCCGGATAAAAATTAGGACATTCCTCCACCTTAGCCTTCAATTTAGCATAAATGGTCTTAATTTCGTTACTACACGTATCTATATCAATAGGATGCTCTTCCATAAAATCTGTTTTTGTATTATAGAACCGGCCATCCCAATAATATTTCCACTCAGTGGTGCGTGCAGCACGAGACGCATAAGGAGCCGCAGCCACAGGCCATAATGGATTATAGTGCATCAAAGAAATTTCCTTTTCAAGAGGTTTTTCTCCAACGATTTCCGGGAAAAGACTCACCCCATCTAAACCATATTCTTCTGGTACTGCTATACGCATGGCATCGGCAAAAGTCAGGAAAAAATCAGTAAAATCGACCAATCGCTGGCTTTCCCTCGGCTCTAATTTATCTCCCCAGCATATAATCAACGGGACAGAAGTACCTATACCCCGAGGGTCTCCTTTACCGCCTCGACGCAAAGTACCATCGGCCATTTGTGAAACAATACGCGTAGAAGTCCCATTATCGGACGTAAAGATAAATATCGTATTTTCCCATTGTCCATTACGTTTCAACCGATCGATCATGCGCCCCACTTTCTTATCAAGATAAGCTACCATATCTTTGAAATTAGCCGTATCTTTCTGAAAACGACCTGCAAAATCCAAATCCCAACTCTCTGAATCGGGGGTAGGCGTGTGCGGCGTATGTACTAAGGGAGTAGAGTAATAAAGCAAAAATGGTTTATCTGAATCTTTCTGTTTATCCAAAAATTCAAAAGCGGCCGATTCGAAACCATCAGGGCCATAAATCGAATACTCATAATGACCGTGATTATCCATCATACAATTGGCATAACGATCTGTACCAGTCGGACCATTGAATTCTTTATATACTTCAAGTTGAAACAAACACCACTCGTCCCACCCCAACCGGGTCGGCATCTCACGTGAACTCCCCAACTGCCATTTACCAAACATACCAGTCGTATAACCAGCCTGCTGTGCCAACTGCGAGAAAGTAGGCTCATCGTCGTTCATATAGCCAAAACAAACATAATTTTTATCGTTATACAATCCAGTCATAAGCTGTACACGAGAAGGAGAACTAAGAGGTTGGGCATGCATATTCGGGAAAAACAACGACTTTTCAGCCAAAGAATCGATAATGTGTGTATCATACGACACACCACCCATACAGCCGAAACACTCGGCCCCGATATCATCTGCTAAAAACAAAACGATATTGGGACGTACCCCATTTTCAATCGAACCATTTTTGTCAGTACAACCACTACCGACAAGTGAAAGCATCGAAAGCCCTGTGATTTGAAGTTTTCTTGAATTGATCATAATAGTTTTGATATAAGATTAAGATTTCCACAAAGATAAAGTTTTTTTTACACTTCATCGTTTACACTAAAAATATCTTATCCTCATACACATCTATTTATCCCTCCCGAGATAATCGATAACAAAACCGGTGATGCTCGAAACAAATATCGAGAATTCCAAATCGTACAAACCGAGCAATATACTCTATCGCCAACCGATAAGAAATATGAGCCAACCGGCTATATTTACTAACTGTTATTTCTTGATGTTCCGCCAAATAATCAAGTAACAATTGTTCTCGTTCGGTATATTTCACAAGAGTTCCCTGAGCGCTGTTTTTCTGTCGCCACACAGCCAAATGCACAGGTGTTGCCAATATATTCTCGTCGGCAATACGCACATAAGCTAAATACTTTCCGGTTTCGTCCTGCACTTGCACGGGCTTTTGTTCGGCTTTCGGAATCTCTGCAACAAGCACCGTTTTACCGTCCACTTCATAAGTCTGCACACTTATCTCCACATTAGGCCGGCAATAAAGTTTGGCAGCAGCCTCTATCATATAAATCTCTTCTTCCGAACGCACCCCGGCTATTCGACCGTTGTCCTTCACACCTATCAATAAACGTCCTCCGTCCGTATTGGAAAAAGCAGACAAGGAACGGGCTATTTTTCGAGCATCGGAAATCTCGAATTTAAAATCCTGCTGCTGGTGTTCTCCTTCTGCGATAAGTTGTTGTAAATACACCTTGTCGGAATTCGGTCTCATGGTTTACTCTATTTTTTCATTAACTGTTGCAACCGATAACGAAATCGTAGCCAAAATAGAAATCCGGCCGTAAACAGCCCCGCAGGAAATGCGACCCACACGCCTACGACACCTCCGCCCCATGTAAACCCACACAAATAGCCCACAGGTAAAGCAACTATAAAATACGAGAAAAAGGCAATCCACATCATGGGCTTGACATCGGTCGTTCCTCGCAAAGCATTGGCAAAAGTAATCTGCAAAGCATCTCCGAACTGATAAACAATCAGCGAAAATATCAACGAAGAAACAACTATCATAACTTCATGGTCTTCTGTAAAGCTATATATAATGGGAGTCCTCACCAAATAGAAGAATAGACTGGCAACAATGGCAAGCGATAAAATAATTCCCATTCCCGAATTTACAGCTCTACGCAAATTGGGGAAATCCTTCTGCCCCATAAAATGGCTGACCCGCACAGCCAAAGCAGCACCCATACCATAATATACCATAAACCCGATAGTACTGACCGAAATCATTATTTGATGGGCCGCCAACGGAATGCTGCCCAGCCACCCTACCATAATAGCACTCAACGAAAAGGCCGCAGTTTCCATACCCATTTGCAAAGCGATAGGCCACCCCAAAGCATTGAGTTGTATAAAATCATTACGATTGAATCGAGAGCGTAAAATCGCCTCCCTATATACTTTATACCGTCGCGCAACAGCAACGACCCCGATAAAGCCCAACAGCATAACAATACGCGAGACCAATGTACTCACACCCGCCCCGAACAAGCCCCATTCGGGGAATCCGAAACTTCCGTAAATCAACAAATAATTCCCGAAAATATTCAATGCGTTTCCACCCAATAAAATCCACATCGGTGTACGAGTATCGGTCAACCCTTCCGCAAACTGCCGGAAGCCGTTAAACAGCATGATAAACAATAAAGAAATCAGTTGCAAAACAAAATACGGACGTATGTGAGGCAACAATTCCTCTGGCTGTCCCAACTTATCGACAAAGCAATAGACCGTATACATTACAGCAGTCAACAATACTGCAACCGATGCATTAGCAGCCAAAGCATTACGAAATACTCGTCCTATCCCTTGTGTGTTTCCCCCACCCTGCAACATACCGATTAGAGGAGTCAATCCATAAGAAAAACCGGTCGCAAAGATGATTGCCAGATTGAATACATTATTCACGAACGCAGCCGCAGCCAACTCCTCCGTACTATGATGCCCGATCATTATCGTATCGGCCAAACCCAATATAATCATACCCAACTGTCCTACGACAATCGGTAAACCTAGTCTTAGCAAAGAACTAACCTGCTGTTTATAAGGGAGTAATTGCATTGAGCTCATATCATACAATCTTACAAAAATTAAATGAAGTGCAAAGATAATGCAAGGCAAGAGAAAGACAAAGTGAACTTGTTTACTTTTCTTTCTCTTGCCTTGCATTGCCAATCTTGGACTTTTGTCAATCGCTCATGTAAATCGAATACAGAAACAACTTCTATTCATTTCTCAGAATGAAAATCGGTATCTATCCGACAAATAGATAGATACCGATTGATAGAAAGTTGTCATAACTGGATTATGCTTAACTGACTTGAATACCGACTTTCCGGTTCAAAGTCCCCTACAAACTCACTTTATAACAATGATCATTTATATATACAAGGTAAAATCCGTGTATCGGTAAATCCAGTTCATGTTTGCCTATTGTAATTTGTCTACTAAGTATCAACTTACCCTCGATAGTATATATTCGGACAAGAGCATCTCGGGCAACCCCTACATATAAGATTCCGTTATGAGCATAAACTTTATCAGAGTCTATACCATCAACATTTTCGATGGAGGAAGAGAGTCGTACGATTTGAGGTTCTGAATACTCCGAATATACGTTGGGTCCCCAAATTCCTTCTTCATCTAACGAATAGGACCAAGAAGCTACAGAATAAAGATATTCATCGCTTTCAGAACCCGTAAGGTCGGTAAAGGTGTACGAGGTGTTATCGATACCTTCCACTTCGAACGATGCCAATGCAGAAGTATAACTCTCTCCGGCTCTTAGAATTTGCTTTACGAAAATATCATCGATAAACATTTTATCCGTTCCCGAGAAAGTAACGGTAAAATGAGTTTGAGCCGACCCATTAGTAAAATCTACGGAAAAAGAATGCTCTCCCACGGTTTTCATCAGATACTCGCGATGTTCTTTTTCACCTTCACAATAACTATCCACATAGACAGTATCGCCAGCATGAATCGCATACACATTCAGTTGCACCGTGTATTTGCCATCGTTACGAGACAAATCAAATTCGGGAGACGTGATTTTTCCTTCCTCAAAATCACGGTAGTAATTATCGATACCTATCATTCCTTTAACCGTACAACCCATATTGACACCCCAACCGGGCACTTTGCTATATTTATTAAGGTCATAATCATAAAAGTAACCGGGCCATTCAAATGTTCCCTCCGTGATCGTTTCTAAATCCTCGTGCACCAGCGTGTATTCTTCATCGGATCGGGCTGTATGTTTCAAAAAGTGGCGCACGGCATATCCCATTGCACGCTCAACAGGATACCATCGAGCAGTATATCCTGTATCGGTTATATCGGTCGGATCGGCTAATTCGGGCACTGGCATAGTACGAATGGGGACATACACTTGTACCTCGTTCGATTCAACAGAAGTGTATTTGTCATTCTTGGCTTTTACCGTGAAGAAATAAGTTTTTCCTTTTTCCATACCGGTAACTTGACATTCACATTCCGTCGTTTCGATATTCTCTGCAATATATACACGGTGTGTTTTCTCTTCATCGGCATAATAATAAGCAGACGTAAGATAAGAGGTTGCCGACCACACGGCATCCCATCGAGCGGTAAAATGCTCGAATGTTACATCTTTGGGTGAGATCGCGTGGGGTGAGCAAATATCGTACACGTCTTGTATGATTTCAATATCGTCTATCAGCCACGAATCGTTGTATGCCCCGATTTGTACATAGGCCAAGCGACTCCCCATACCGAAATTGTGCTGAAAAGGGACTTCGATCGTTTGCCATTGGTCGGTGATGGTGCATTTCTCACTCGTATAGTAGTTGTTACTGTATTGATCTTGCAAATAAAGGATAAGCGAGTCCTTCGTTTGGGCAATCGAACGTGCTCGGAATCGCAGTATGAAGTTACCATCGTCCAAACGCACATCGGTATACGGCGTTTGAATCCACCCCTGTGTCTCCCCATATGTATAGTCATCATAAGAGAGTACAGCGCAAACTCCTCCGGCTTGATGAATACCTCGTCCTTTCCACTGTATGCCGTGCGTGAACTCCATAGGAATCATTGCATTTCCTGTCGAAAGTTCACTCTCGGCAGGCGTGGATTCGGTTCCTTCGGTAAAAGCCGAAAAATCTTCCGATAAAATAGCGAGTTGCTCGCCACGAGCAGCATAAGCCGAAACAATGTTGACACCTAAGAAGATAGTCAAACAGATTGATGTAATTTTTTTCATAAGCAATAATATGATTTTATAATTAGGAAGTGTTCTCTATAATAATGAAGAAATAAGTTTTAAACAAAAGTAACGCCGATAATTCTTTATTAAAAATAATCGACGTTACAATTAAGCCATTATATTGTATTGATAATCAGACATTTTCAAATAGAATATTACAAACAATATTTGTTAAACACTAACTATCAACAATTTACACATCAAATAGTTCCTACCGATATTTTTACATTAATTTACTTTTAATCCGACTTTTCTGAGTACGGATAGCATTTAGACTTACTCCTTTGCAAACAGCACATTCTTTGGTATTAAGTCCGCACTTGACCAAACAACATAAAACCGCCTCATCTTGCGTTAATTTAGTATGTTTTTTCAAAGCATCGATATATTCATTAAAAGCTTTGTGTATAGACTGCGAGACCATCTGTCGTTCATCAATACTCAATACCGATTCCGATTTCGCCTCGATCATCGATTTCATATTTTTGTATGCTTTGGTTCGCATGAAAGATAAAGCACATACATCACCCTTTTTATCGATGAGTGATTGTAGTTCTTTTCGCTCGTTATCGACCTGCCGGGCGACGACATTCGATTCGCCCATATTCCCCTTTATATTACCCTCATCGCACTCGTGAGCTGTTTCTATCTTTTGACGCAACGCCTCCACCTGAGCTTTCCACGCTTTATCTCTTGACCTTCTTTTTTGAATATACAGAAATAAGATAAGCAAAGCTCCAATAATAACTACGGCAATCCAACGATAATATCGAGTTTTCTCGGTATAAAGAATCTGCTCCAAATCATATTGATATTCTGTCTCTCCCATTGACTCGGTACGATTAATTTTTTCAATAGAATCATTAGCAAGATTCAATAAATTTACACATTCTTCATAGAGCGCACCGTTTTTTGTTTCGAGAGCAACTTCGCAAAGCTGCTTATAGCTATTGGCCCTTGTATAAATATTGGGGCTTAAACTTCCTTGCCGGCTATAATGATATGCAGAATCATACTGTCCAGATAATAAAAACATCTTACCTATGGCAGAATACGTTCGATATATCAAAGTACTATCCTTAGACAGAGAAATAGCTCTATACGCGTGCTTTGTAGCCTGTTCAAGATCTTTGAGTTCTCCGTAAACGACCGACAGATTGTTATGAGCGGCTGTCATTTCCAAAGTATCCGAAGCAGCTTCCGATAACGACAAAGCTTCTTTAATGTATCCGAGTGCACTGTCGGGACTGTTCTTATACAGATAATCTTTCCCTACTTCCCGTAAAGCTCGAGCCGTATATTTCGTCGAATCGTTCGCCATACATTCTTTTAAGGCGATAGTATGCTCTTCTAATGCTCTATTGTACAGATGATGCGTACGCAGTAAGTTTCCGAGACGCAAATGCAACGCAACCGATAGATCCGAATTCGGGCTAGTAAGGCTCAATGCCCGACGATATAAATATGCAGCCGAATCGGGTTGAAAAGATTCTATTTCAATCCCATAGTCATATAAGCGTATTGCCTTTTCTTGATATCGATCACTGTGGCAAGCAAAAAAACAAAACAAAATGACAATATAACATATACGGGAATTCATGAGTGCAACTGCTTGGTATAAGTAACAACAACGAAAATCTTAGCAAAGATAATTTTATCGGCCGGGAAAATTATAAAATGTGAATTAAAAACAGCAAAAAAGTACAATTTATACAAATAGGTAAAAAGGTGACAATAAATACCCCAGCAAACCTAAGGTACAAATCGACTATGCCCGAACTCTCCTCGACAAACGAAAACCACCATCTATCCAGCCGGATAAAATAACAAAAAAAGAGAGAGCCCGATTTTTACACGATAAGCTCTCTCCTTCAATTTCTATTTCATCAATTCTTTCAGAACAATTTCTCTGGGTATTCACCGGCAGCAATCAACGCATGAATTTTGTCGACAACCGACTGCCTGTCGGCAGCATAAGTTACCCCGAACCATTTCGACGGAGTATCGAGAACCGTTACAGAGGCCTTACCAGTTTGAATCAAATCATTTACCAATAAAGGTATAAAATACTCAGCTTTAATATTATCTGCATTCTCTTTCAAGAACTTAACGAAATACTCTTCGGAATATTTGAAATAATCGGGTGTGAATCCCCACATATTCATCGAAACAGGTGCATTGTCATCGATAGCAGTCCAAATATCCCCTTCTTTAAACATCACCTTGCCGTCGCGACGTTCTATCTGAGTACGTTCTACAACCGATGTAAGATGTTTCTCGGCATTGGTCTCGCACACGCCACGAGCAACAGAACCGCTCTCAGACAGCGTATTTCCCACACGATAACCCACCATACAATACTCGTTTTTCTTTCCTTCCAGACCTTTCAAATAATCGGCCAAAATAGCAAAACTTTCGCGACCGTAGAAATCATCGGCATTAATAACGGCAAATGGCTCTTTAATTACATCTTTACCCATCAACACGGCATGATTAGTTCCCCACGGTTTAGTACGTCCCTCGGGACACGTGAAGCCCTCCGGCAAATCGTCGATAGATTGGAATACCAATTCACAAGGAATATGACCTTCATATTTAGAAAGAATCTTATCCTTGAAATCTTGCTCGAAATCCTTACGAATTACGAAAACGACTTTACCGAATCCTCCGCGTAAAGCATCGAAAATCGAATAGTCCATAATCGTTTCACCGTTAGGACCAAGACCGTCGAGCTGTTTCAGTCCTCCATAACGACTACCCATACCGGCAGCCAATACAAAAAGAGTTGGTTTCATAGCAGTTACTTATTTTTAGTTTTCCATGAATTGCAAAAGTAATTATTTTTTATGATAAAAATCAGCAATACACCTTCAACTTTCACCCAAGTGTTCCTAAAACAAATATTATCTACCTGTTAAACCCCAACGCTCAATAAAGAGAATCCATTTTGTTCACGAGAATAATGTTAAAAATGGAACGATAGGTCGAAAAAAATTCCTTTTTACTTTCTGATTTGAAAAAAAACATCTTTATTTGCAACGAATAATAATTATCGAATCACTCTAAATAAAGATTGCCTATCGACAAAACATTACGCTTGAATCAAAAAAAAGAGAGGTAGTAATGAACGATTTATTCGATCGCACCGACGAAGAACTGGTTGCGTTGTATGCCGAAGGTAATAATGGAGCTTTTGATGTTTTGCTTAAACGACATCAGGTCCGTACTTTCAACTACATTTATTATATTGTAAAAGACAAAGAATTGGCGAATGACATCTTTCAGGAAACTTTTGTCAAGGCTATCATGACTATCAAGCAAGGACGCTATACCGAAAACGGTAAGTTCCCTGCATGGATTTCCCGAATCGCCCATAATCTCATTATCGATTTTTTCCGACAGGAAAAAGCCGATAATTATGTTATCACCGATAATGAAAACATGGATATCTTTAATCGCAAAGAATTGAGCGAAGGAACCGTCGAAGATACAATTGTACAAAACCAGATCGAAGCCGATGTTCGCAAACTTATCAAGGCCCTTCCACACAGCCAGAGGGAAGTACTTGTCATGCGTTATTACAAAAACATGAGCTTCAAAGAAATTGCAGACCATACCAAAGTCAGTATTAACACAGCCTTAGGGCGGATGCGCTATGCCATTCTCAACCTGAGAAAAATGGCCGAGGAAAACAACATCGTACTGACATTATAAAAAAACAAGCAGGTACAGATAATAATTACAAGGCTACCGACGTTTATAATACATAAACATCAATTTTTATTAGCCTATGAAAAAAATCTCTACCTCTAAAAACACAACGAGAGTACAAAACGCAAAAGTATTACAACCAACGGCCTCGACAATCGATTTTATTAGGCAATTTGCCAGAGTATATTCATTCGATTCCCGATTGCCGGCCTCGTTAGGAGGATTGGTAAATAACTAAAAAGAAAAGGGGAGCAGATAATCTGCTCCCCTTTTCTTTTCTACTCTATTAACCTCAGTAAGAAAACTTTCCCGTAACCACTCCTTTTTTCTCCTCTTTTCTTTCTTTATATAATACTATAATTTTTTATAAAAAAAAGAATGTAAGTTTTCTTTTTTATCTTATAATATTAGTATATTAGCACTGCGATTTTCTTTATTTCTCATTACTCATAAAGCCCTAAACAACTGAATATCATGTAACAAAAACCATATTTAACACGATTATTGTCTCCATACTATTTTTCAGACAAGCTATACATTTTATTTTAATTTAAAGTTGAATGACATTAGTTACTCAAGAAGATAGTGATTTCACAAACATTTTTAGAAGTTCTAAAAATGGATTTATCCAGTTTGCATATTCCTATCTTGGGAACATGCAAGACGCAGAAGACGTAGTCATGGAGTCCTATATCCAATATTGGGAGAACAAGGACAAAGCGACGTTCCAAACTTCCAATATAAAAGGATACATCTTTACAATTATAAGAAACCGATGTATCGATATTCTGGAAGAGAGAAAATATTTATTACAAAAAAACGACGAGCTCTATAAACACATAATAGGTGAAATAGAACTCAATATATCCTCATTGAAAGGATGCGATCCCTCCGAACTATTCACCAGCGAAATAGAAAATATAGTAAACGATACTATCAAAACACTCCCTAATCGCACCCGTGAAATTTTTTACGAAAGATACCTCGAACAAAAATCCTACAAAACCATTGCCGAAAACTTCGGGATTTCGGTAAAAGGCGTAGAATTCCATGTCACAAAAAGCCTGAATGTCCTAAGAAAAAAATTAAAAGACTATTTATAAAAATTCCGAGCCACGCTGTAACGAAATCCGACTAAAATACCACGAAAACCAACCAACAAACTATAAAAACACAAATCCACACTTCATTTTTCTCAAAAAAATTTTATTTTATTACTAGGGATATACCCTGTTTTTCGGTTTATATAATGTATGGAAAAGAAAACATTATATAGATATTTCGGAAATTGCGCAACCGAAGAGGAGCGCATTCAAGTTTTGGAGTGGACAAAAGCCTCGCCCGAAAACCTCAAAGAGTTCTGTCGTGAACGCAACATATACAATGCCATTTTATTATCGACTGACAATATACAGCGTACCAAATACGACTTCCGCCGCCACTACCGTGCACAACTTCTACGTATTGCCGCCGTTGTCATACTATTGTTGTCGGTAGCATTCGGCAGTTTCTATCTCACGATGGGCGATCGCATCGTTCCCCTCTATTCATTGACCGTACCGGCCGGTAACAGCAATACCCTGCTCCTGCCCGACGGTACGAAAGTATGGCTCAATGCAGGTTCCACGATAAAATACCCCTCGTCGTTCTTGGGAATGCAACGCAATATAGAAATAGAAGGCGAAGCCTATCTCGAAGTCGCCCACAACCGTTGGAAACCATTTATCGTAAATACGCCTAACGGAAAAGTTAAAGTGTTGGGAACCAAATTCTACGTGACTTCCACACTCAAAGAAAAAGACTTCATGGTCTCGCTCATCGAGGGTTCTGTAAAAATATCGTCGGGCGAAAAAAGCGCGATGCTCAAACCCGGATACCGGGCACAATTCAAAGACGGCGAGTTCAAGCAATCGGTAATCCGCACCTTCGAAACCGAGCTGTGGAAAGACGGTATCTACTACTTTAAAGACAAATCGTTCGACGAATTGATGGAAGGATTCGAAAAATCTTTCGGTGTAAAAATCAGTATCGACAAAGACATCAAAAGCACCGAGCACTACACCGGTAAGTTCTATCGCTACGATGGCATTCAACATGCGTTGCAAGTTCTTCAACACGAATTCGATTTTGATTTCAAATGGGATAAAGAACTCAATACGATACAAATCATTTCTAAACATAAATAATTCCCGAAAGCCTATGAACACATAAAAACACACCATCTCTTGTCTATCATTTTAAAATCAACAATTTATTTATTTCAGTTACAAAACTTTTGAATACCACAAAACACACGTATGTATAGAAAAAGTTTAAAAGCAATTATTGCAGCTTTAGCACTGGCTTACGCATTCGAAGCAAGTGCCGATGCGTATTCACGCATATCTCTATCCGAGGCAAATACTCCGATAGACGAAGTTTTGAAAAAAATCGAAAAAGAAGCGCAGTGTCTGTTTGTTATCAACACCCAAGTGGACACGAAACGCAAAGTAAACCTTAACGTCAAAAATAAGACGGTCGGCGAAATACTCGATATCATGTTCAAAGGGTCCGATGTCTCTTACTCGATACAGAATCCCAACATCATGTTGTCGAAAAAAGTCGTATCTGCACAAGGAAATGTCGCTAGCGCAAGTGCAACGGCTCAAAGTGCCAACACGAAAATTATAACCGGTAACGTTACCGATGCCTCCGGCGAAACACTCATCGGCCTCACCGTAAAGGTTGCGGGAACCAGTGTAGCGACGGCAACCGACATCGATGGGAACTATTCTATCAAAGTGCCGGCAGGAAGCAACGAATTGGAATTTTCCTACATCGGTTACCAAACTATCAAACGTCCCATCAACGGACATGATAAAATCAATGTAGTGATGCAAGACAACACGAAGTTGCTCGACGAAGTCGTGGTCACGGCTATGGGTATCGCTCGTAAAGAAGAAACCCTTTCCTACTCGACGCAAACCGTCGGAGGCGATGAGTTCACTCGCGCCAAAGAGGCCAACCTCATCAACTCGTTGCAAGGGAAAAGTGCAGGTTTGGTCATCACGCCTAACTCCGGGGGAGCCGGTGGAGCCTCCAAAATCTTGCTTCGCGGTAATGCATCCATGATGGGTAACAACTCGCCGCTTATCGTTATCGACGGTGTGCCCATGCAAAACAACGTGGCCGGACAAATGGATATGAAGACCGGCGGTGCCACAATGATGGTCGACGGTTCGAAAGAAAGTAGCGATGCCCTCTCCCAACTCAACCCCGACGACATCGAATCGATTACCGTACTGAAAGGAGCTAACTCTGCTGCCCTTTACGGTAGTGCAGCTTCCAACGGCGTTTTGATGATTACCACAAAAAAGGGAAAAGAAGGCCAACTTCGTATCGACGTGTCGAGCAGTACGACATTCGAGACTCCTTTGAAACTTCCCAAGTTACAAAACAGATATGGAGCACAAATGTCCGGTTCGGTAGAAGGTGGTTTCACCATGGGTTCGAACAGCTGGGGACAACGCATGAATACCCTCGGCAACGAATATTTCGATCCTGCGAATTCACCCTACCACTTATCTCGAAACTCCTACGATGTAGCCGATTTCTATCGGGTAGGAACCAACTTCAACAACTCCATCGCATTGAGCGGAGGTACTAAAACCGTACAGACTTATTTCTCTTACGGAAACACCACTGCCAACGGTATCATGGAAACCAACAAATTCATGCGCCACAACATTTCGTTGCGCCAGAATTTCTCTTTTTTCAAAGACAAACTCAAAATCGATATTTCGGCGAATTACATCAATCAAAACACCAAAAATCGACCTACGGGAGGAACATTCTTCAATCCCATCTATCAACTCTACACCGCTCCTCGTAACCTTGACATGAACTGGTATCGTAAAAATTATGTCGATTACGATGGTGTGTGGAATTCAAATCCCTACGATATCATCACAAAGAAAACCGGTGCCAATGGTTTGCCCATATCTGTAATCGAAACGGCTCATGTGACCCAATTGACCGACCCTATTTACGGAAAGCAAGTCTGGTTCACCGATGCCATCAGCCTCAACAACCCGTGGTGGTTGCTCCATCGCATGACTAGCGAAGAAGAGATAAACCGGGTATTTGGTAGCATCGCTGCAAACTGGCAAATCATCGACGGTCTTAATTTGCAAGCCCGTATCAAATACGATTACAACGAGAGAAATGACGAAAACCGCCAGTATGCCACCACTTGGGGTAACGCTCAAATGATTGACCGAGGACGTCTGATTCTTGACCACACCAAGACACAAGATTTTTACGGCGATTTCATGTTGAGCTATAACAAAACATTCAACGACTTCACTATCGGGGTCAATGCCGGAGGTAGTATGATGAACTCCTCGGCGGATCAATGGATGATTACCCCTATCGCCAAATCGAACGGCCCGTACATCGAAGATTTTTCCGCGAATCAATTTATTCTAAAAAACATATACCTCAGTAGCAATGAAAACTTCGGTGGTATCACAACCAAGAACTGGGAGCGTTCCATCTTTGCCACCGCACAAGTTACATGGCAGGATAAAGTTACCGTCGAGGGTAGCTACCGCGACGACTGGTATCGCGCTTTCACACAATTCCGCGATATGGATCCCCATTTCGCCTACTATTCGGCCGGTGCTTCGGCGCAAATGAACAAGCTGCTCTCCTTGCCCGAGCAAATCAACGAATTGAAACTACGAGCTTCTTACTCCGAGGTGGGTAACTCTATCCCTAATAGTCTGTTCCTCGCTTCGTCGACCTACAATCCCGGTACCGGAGCCTACACCAATAGCGCAATCGTCAACTTCAAGGACCCGAAACCCGAGACCACAGGTTCGTTCGAAGCCGGATTCGACATCAGTCTGCTCGATCGCTCCATCTCTTTACAAGCCACCTATTATAACTCTATCATGAGAAACCAATATATGTATTATACGGGAGCTGCCGGTAAAACTATATATATCAATGGTGGAAAAGTGCGTAACCAAGGTATCGAGTTGACTGCCTCCTATATCTTCGCGCCCAACAACGATTTCAGTTGGATCACCAATTTCAATTATGCCTACAACGATAACAAAATCCTCACCGTGGCACGTAAACAAAACGGTCAAAAATATATCCACGAAATCGATATGGGTAACCTCAGCGGGCTGAAAGTCAAATTCGAAGAAGGAGGCTCCTACGGCGACCTCTATGCCGTCGGTTTTATGACCAAAGAGTCTACCGGTGAAATCGTCATTGACGATAAAGGCGCTCCCCTCAAACTCAACGGTCAAGCGACCGAATACCTCGGCAACATGAATGCCAAGCACACCCTCGGTTGGGCAAATACATTCAATTACAAAGACTTCTCCTTCTACTTCCTCATCGATGGCAAGGTAGGTGGCAAAGTCATCTCTTTCACCGAGGCATACCTCGATCTCGCCGGAACTTCTCAACGCACAGCCGATGCCCGCGATTATGCACTCAATAACGGTTTGTATTACACCTCGCCGAGAGGAGAAAAAACACCGGGAATGTATATCCCCGGGACAAACCAAATTGCAGCTGTGGACAAATATTACCAGACCATCGGTGGAGGTACTCCCGTCGGACGTAACTACGTGTACGATGCCACGAATTTCCGCTTGCGCGAAATTTCATTGGCATATACGTTCCGCAACTTGTTCGGACCTACCAAGAACCTCACGGTATCGGCCAATGCCCGTAACCTCTTCTTCTTGTATATCGATGCGCCTATCGACCCCGAGACCTCGTTGAGTACACAAAATGCTCTGGGCAACGTAGATATTTTCAGCATGCCCACCACTCGTTCTTTTGGTATCACTCTTAAAGCTTCATTCTAATGAAAACTAACATCATGAAAAAAATAAAATATTTATCAGCATTCGCTTTTGTCGTGGCAGCCTCTTTGACAGGTTGCGGCGATCCCCTACTCGACGATCTCGATCCCAATATCGAAGTTGGATCGGGCGATGTTTCCATGGCCGAAAGTTATGAACAAGCTGCCGGTATGTTTCTCACCGCTCAACAAAAATTGCACGATGTGGGTAATACGGGAGGGCCTCACGTATATCAATACCAGTTCAACCTCCATATCGACAATTACGCAGGCTATATGGCCAGCACACAAAATTTCGATGGCAAACTGCCTTCTACCTATCGTTACTTCGCCGATTTCTGCGATGGTCCCAAGTTCAGTTTTTTCAACGTGGCTCAAGCTACCTTGCCCGTGATGAGAGCAGCCAATAAGCTCGATCTTCGCGAATTGGGGGCGATGTGTAATATCATGTACTGTTTCTCTGCATTGGAACTCTCCGATATTTACGGACCTTTCCCATGGACCGACTACAAAAACGATGTACAAGAACCGCCGGTTACCTACGAACCCATGGATCTCATTTATGATTCATTGTTCGTCAATCTCAAAGATGCCGGTAAAATATTGAAGGAGTTTACTGAAAAAACATCGAAGGAACACCAAGACACCATCAACACGATTTTAGACAAATACGACAAGATCTGCGGCGATGTAAAAACTTGGGAACAGTTCGCCAACTCTATTCGTCTGCGTATGGCCATGCGTATGTCCAATGTCAATCCCGAAAGAGCCAAAGCCGAGGCTCAATCGGCTATCGACGACGGGCTCATTGAAAAAAATATCGAATACAATACGATGGTCAACAACGGAACTAATCACCCGTTGGCATTCATCTCCATTCTTTGGAACGATACCCGCATGAACGCCTCGCTCGAAAATATCATGAAACGGCTCAAAGTTCCTTTCTTGGAAAAAATATTCTTGAAAAACAACGATGACATTCGTGACATTAACGGCGACATTTCTTTACAAAGAGAAAAAGACTACATAGGTATTCGCTCGGGCATATCGTTAACCCCCCGGGACGACAACAACCAGTATACCAAATTCTCGGGCTTGTCGAGCGCATTCGCCAACTTTCCGCTCGCCATATTCCGCCTCTCCGAGCGTTACTTCCTACAAGCGGAGGCTGCATTACGCTGGAATATAGGAACGGTTTCTATCAATTACACCAAAGGGTGTGCCGCTATGTTCAAAGACTACAACATAGAACAAGCCGACGATGAATTCAAACAATACATGAGGCTGGAATCGGCCGATACGTCTATCGACTATGTCGATCCTCACGACTCGTTCAACAACGCCAAAGGACTGATTACCGTCGGTGTAAAACTCAACAACAACGATGATCCCAAAGTGAAACTAGAAAAAATCATTACCCAAAAATGGCTCGCCCAGTTCCCTATGGGACTCGAAGCATGGAACGACTTGCGACGTACCGGCTATCCTCGCATATTCCCGGTCAACGACATCGGAGACGGGTCGTTGGGTGATGGATCCATGATCCGCCGTATTCCGTGGAACATGACCGATGCGGCGGCTGCCCAAGATGTAAACGCCTCAGGTCTCGAAGCTCTGGGTGGACCGAACCTCATGCGAACCACGCTTTGGTGGGACATCAAAGACCCTGCCGGATTGGGTGATAACCGTCGCTGGGAAAACGGCAACTGATCTCCCGGTGAAAACCTCGTAAGTAACACTTATTTTTTTAATATTCAGATTATCTATCATTAAAATCAAAACAAAAGACATGAAAGCACCAAAATTATTCGTATCGATGTTGACATGTGCGGCTGTCGTGGGAAGTTTTGCCCAAAACATTCCTACCCACGACTCGTATGTTATGCCTTTCGAGGAAGGCAAACAGAGGAATTTCTCGGCCTACTTCACTCAATGGGATCCCCAGAACCCACTGTCCGAGGACGAGAATTTCTACATCTCCCGTGTTCCTTTGAAAAAACGTTTCGTCAATACGGCCACCCAAGTGGATCCTAACATGACCCAAGACCGCAAGTTCTGTATGTGGACCCCCATGGGTATATCTGACACCTATTGGCAGTCGTTGCCCCGCTATGTACTCGATGGCGACAACTTCAACTTATGGTCCTATGTAGACTCGCAAGGCGGCTGGTCTCTCCCGTATGTACGCGTACCGGGTGCATACAGCGACGTGACACACCGCAACGGTGTAGCCAACAGTGGAGGGCTATTGTTCTTCGACTCTTGGGGTGGCGACAACACCGAGAGCAACAACGTTGTAAATATGCTCGTCCAAAGGAACTACGATAATAGCTTCAAATGGGTGGAAAAATTCGTGAAATACCTCCGTTACTACGGTCTCGATGGTATAGGGTTCAACCCCGAGGGTACTGTGCCCAACGCGAGCGACTTGCAAGACTTCTTTATCGCATGCCGCGAATATGCCGAAAGCATCGGCTGGCAATTCCACGTTTACTGGTACAACTCGAACAACAATGCCGGAAGAATGGACTTGAACAACAGTCACGACTTCAACCAGTACAATGAAAAATGGACTTGGAAAAACAACAAGCAAGTAGTCGACATGAACATGCTCAACTACGATTGGAGCAGCTATGCGCCGGCTTCGGTAAGATATGCCAAACAAGTAGGGCTCAACCCCTACACGCTGTACGCAGGTTGGGATATCCAAGGCAACTGGTTGGGACGTGGCCGATGGACCGCTCTCCGCGACAACGAATTGTCCATCGCATTCTGGGGTAACCACACCACCAACATGATCTATCAAAACTCTTCCGAATTCGGATCGGGCGACGAAGCCGTACAAGCCTGCTATCTCGAAAAACAAGAGCAAGTATTCTCGGGCGGTAACCGCAATCCGGCAAAACGCCCCGCCATTAAAGACGGTATCGTAAGCTCGGCCGAAGCCGCCATGAAAGAATTCCACGGGATAGCCGAGTTCCTACCCGCCCGAAGCGTTTTGCAAGAGCTGCCTTTCGTAACCCGTTTCGGCCTCGGTAACGGCAAAACGTTCCGCAACGAAGGTAAAGTAACTTTCGATAACAAATGGTTTAACGTAGGTGTACAGGACTATCTGCCCACATGGCGCTGGTGGATCACCGACGACAACAACAACGTACCCGAAGACGGTATCGAATGCGGATTCACCTACGAAGACGCTTGGTATGCAGGTTCGGCTTTGCAAATGAGCGGAGCTACGAATGTGTCCAACGTTCGTCTATTCAAGACCAACTTTGACGTTGCCGAAACCGACGACATATCGATGACATTCAAATTGAACAGCGGTGAAGACACGCACATGAAACTCTTCTGGTCGTTCGTAGGCAGTGAAAATACCTTGCACTCTTGCGAAATTACCGGTGCTGTGGAAGGACAATGGACGACCTTCTCCAAGAAAGCCTCCGAAATCGGCATGAACGGCAATGTAGCCCTCATCGGTCTCAAATTCGAAAACACTCCTGCCAGTTACAACATTCTCATCGGTGAAATGGCTATCGTTCCGGCAAAAACTTTCTCTCCCGTAAAACCGGTCATTACCACCGATGAAAGCAATATCTTGAAAAAACGCACCTACAATTCGCTCGACTTCAAGTTCCATTGGAACTGCGATGATCCCACACCGTCCGACGATCCTTATATGCCGGTATATAACGAAGATGTGGACACTTGGTATTTCGAAGTATACGTTCAGGCAAAAGACGGTGAGCCCGTTCTCTGCGGAACGACCTCGTCTTGGGCACACTATGTAGTAGGCGCTCCGGTATCGGCAAACAACGAAGTCACAGATTACCGAATAGGTGTTTGTGCCGTGGCTCCCGATGGAAAAACGAAGAGCGAAATGACATGGACCAATTATCTCACCACACAATTGACACTCGTTAACGGTATCGAATGCAATAAGTCCGTCATTAAGGCCGGCGAAGAATTCAAGCTGTCGCTCATCGATCCCAACATGGAAGAACCTATGGTTTGGCAAATTTTCGATGCCACGGAAGGAACCGGTGGAAGCGCAGTGAAAGAACAAGAAGGTGGGACCTCTTTCACAACTTCCCTTCCCGAAGAAGGCTACTACGATGTAAAAATCACAGATAATAATTACGATGAATTTATTTATCGTGGCCTTATTCAAATCTCTCCCGAGAGCACGGGAGCCATACCTTCCATCACCGATTTCACGGCTTCTGCCACCGAATTGACACTAAGCGATGAAGGCACTACCGAGCCCGTTACCCTCAGTTTCACGGGTAAAAAAGGCGAGGGTACGGTTTCTCGAGGTTTGCAAGTAGACGACCCCTACATGTTCCGTATCCCGTCCGAGTTCTTGCCGATGAATCAAAACACCTATACCATCGGCTTGTGGATCAAACCCGAGAAATTCACATTCTCCACATTCGGTATGGGTTTGATCGAGCAACGCAACATGGATATCCACTGGCCGCACAACAACTGGGGTTCGCTCTGGGTAGACGTTTGGCCCGAGACTTACGACAAATACTCCCCCAGCAAAAAAATCTTGGACCGCAACATCGTCTCTTACACCATGTGGGGTGGAACAAACCATTCTTACGGGTTCAATTACAACTACAACAAACACGAAATCCCCAACTTGGAATGTTGTACCGATGGCAACGAATTCAATAGAGAATCGTACAGCTTGTCCGAAGGACAATGGACTCATATCCTCATCTCTTACGACGGCTCCTATCAACGTATCTACTTCAACGGTAAGAAAGTGGGTGAAAAAAGAGAAACAAAAAGAGATTATGAAGACCTTAACGGTTATACAGGATTGGTCAAAAAAGCCAATATCTACATCGGTGGTTCTCGCGTTTACTACGCCGGATTCACCGGAGTGATCGATGACGTTCAAATTTGGCACAAGGCATTGAGCGACAGCGAAGTGGAAGAGTCAATGAAAGGATACTACGGCAAGGAAATCCCCTCTGACCTGAAAGGTTACTGGACATTCGAAAACGATACATACAACAACGATGACAAAACATTCGAAAACTTGGGTACTCTCGAAGCCAGCGAAAAAGCATCGTATGTAGAAGTGAAAGGTGCCGGAGGTGAAGATACCTCGAAAAACGAGGAACACCTCTTGCCCGCCAACATCGCTATACAAGGTAACCCTGCCATATCGGGAACAATGCCTATCACCACGACTTCGGAATTTGCAATTGCCGATGCCGAAGTTAAAAATGAAGGCGACAACGCGACAGTTACTTTCAGCAAAGACGGTAAATACAATGTAACCTTGACACTGGTCAACGGTTGGGGACAAGACACCAAGACCAAAGAAGAATATATTGTAATCCTTCCCTCTTCGGGTATCGATGGCAACTTGGTAGACAACCTCACGGTATACCCCAACCCCTTCATCGAAAATGTCAACCTGCAATTCGCAGCCGACGGTAACTACGTTATCGACATCTTCGACGCACAAGGTCGTCAGGTAACTACCAAAAAGCACCAAGCTATGGCCGGCGAAATCTGCACGCTCACGGTAAATGCTGCCAAAGGCATGTACTATGTAGTCGTGTCGAAAGACGGCAAACGCGTGAAATCTTTCAAAGTGGTAGCCGAATAATCTACTTCACAGTCTCCGCGCCTTGTGCACGGAGGCTGTTGAAAATTCGGGAAACAAATCATTTGTTTCATAAATATTAGGTTTTCATGGCCACACCCCGTACCCGCCTGCCTCGTGTGAGTGCGGGGTGTTTTCAAAAAATACCACGGTTCGCCCCGATTTCGTCGGGATTTAATACACCCTACCGGTTTATATCGAAACTCGGAAAAACCATGAAACACAAAATATAGTCTGTATCTTTTTTATATCAAAAACAAAAGCTTTTTGCTTAAACACATTTAGCGATGAGAAACATATTCACCCTGCTTGCTTTGTTAGTATTCGGTACGATACTGAGTAAAAACCATGCTCAAACATACTCCATATATCCCACTCCGCAAAAAGTTGTCGAAACCGGAGAAGCTATCGAATTGACGCAACAAATAAATGTCATTTGCGAAAGTGGAATCGGTGAAGTGACCCGCAACCGCATGAAAGAAGTACTCGAAGAAGCAGGATATACCATCGCATTCTCCACAAACCCGTCGCAGACGAATACGAACCTCTACATAGGAATCAACGGCTCGGACGGTGCAGCAGACCGCTATGCCGTAGAAAACAATTTGCCCCTTGCCGTTTTTGACACGGGAGATAATAAATTCGACCCCTATCTCCTGCAAATAAACGATCTGCACCCTCACGGCGACATCGTCGTTCTGGGTAATGATAAAGGCTCCGAATTTTACGCCTTTGCCACGCTCGAACAAATATTGGAGCAAACCGGCGGTAACTCGATCCGTCAAATCACTTTCGAAGATTATTCACACACTCAATACCGTGGAATCGTGGAAGGATTCTACGGACACCCCTACTCGGTGGAAAACCGTATCAGTCTTTTTGAATTTTGTAAACGATTCAAAATGAACGTATTCGTGTATGGACCGAAATCGGATCCCTACCACCTCGGTAATTGGAGGGACGATTATCCTACCTCGCTCACCGAACAACAACGGTTTTTCGGTATGATTACCCAAGACGACTTGAAAACGCTGGCCCAAAAGGCCAAAGCCTGTAATGTCGACTTCATTTGGGCGGCACACCCGGGATTGGAACAAGGTATCAGTTTTGCCAACGAATCGTATATGGCTCCCGGAATCGATGCCCTCATGAAAAAATTCGATCACCTTTATAGCCTCGGTGTACGGGGATTTGGTGTTTTCATCGACGACATGACCTACACTCCCAGTGGGGACATGCAAGCTCATCTAGCCAACGAAGTACAAGTAAAAATACGCGAACGATACACTACCGACAACACCGACGACCAAGTAGCACCTCTTTTTTTCGTCCCCACGGCTTACGCTCTCAACTACGGAGCATCCTACACTCTAAACAACCTGAAAAAAGTCGATAGCGAAGTAGTCATCGCCTTTACCGGATACGACTGCTTCTCCAATATCCGCCCCTCGGCCATCGACGATATGGCCGGACGCGTGGGAAGAAATCCTGTCATGTGGTGGAACAATCCGGTAAACGACGATCATGACGACCGCATCTACATGCGGGAGTTAACAACTCACTGGACAATTGAAAAACCCGGTGCAATCAATACGCTCAACGGGCTTATTCTGAACCCGATGAACCAAGCACAGGCTTCGAAAATCGCCTTGTTCGGAGCGGCCGATTACAGTTGGAATCCCAACGCTTTCGACGTTCATAAAAACTGGGAAGAAGTATTTCACCGAATAGCCGATCCCGGCGATACGCAGACTGCCGAAGCGATCAAATGCTTCGCCCGCTTCTCGAACACGTTGGTCGAGGACGAAGAAATGATAACGCTCTATGACAATTTCATGGAGAAATTCGGCGGCGAAAGTTTCCCGCCGGAATCCGACAAGCTGCGAAACGAACTGGAAAATCTTAAACAGGCTTGCACGTACATCGAAACCCTAAAAGACAGTCCGCACAGAGATTACCGATTGATGTATGAGGACATTCGCTGTTGGAACGCCAAGTTGAAAAACATAAGTACGATAGCGCTCGACGCATTGGATATGCTCGAATATGGAAACTCCATGTCCCGCTCCGAAGGTTGGGAAAAATACCTACGATTGAAAAAACTATACACCGGTATGAGTTCCGACTCTACCTATCTCGTAAGCGCTCTCGAAGGATATGGAACTTCGACCACCGAAAAATTCTATGAAGTGAAACCGGGAGATAGCCATTTGCGCCCGTTCACAGACTTTTTGGTAGAAAAAATAGGAAACAGTATCCCCGGATTATGGCCGGCAAAAGACAGTTTGCAAATAATTACCAACATCGAGAATTTGCAAGGTGTAGAATTGACGGCTCAGAACGAAACGGTCCGATTAACCGGATTGAACGGACTCGATCTCGATAAAGACGAATACGTAGGTATTTATTTCGGAAACATCGAAAAAATAAATGTGGAAGAAATCACGGCCGACAAAACGCTTCGAGTAGAGATTTCGGAAAATGGAAAACAGTGGACTCCGATACAATTACCCATCAGAGAACAAAAAACCGCATATATCCGAATTAAGAATATTTCGGAAGAAGAAGTCGCCGTAGATTTTAACCAACTATCGGTTTCCCGTATCCTCACCTCCGTAGAAGTCAAAGCCGAGGCATCCACCAATATGTCACAATATCAATCTTACTCCATAAACAACGTCGTCGATGGAAATTCCTCGACATTCTTTTGGAGCAGCGAAGCACAAGCCGCAGGCGATTATATTCTTCTCACCTACCCTTCGGCTCAGCCCATTTACGAGATAAGCATCACATTTACAGAGACCGACCAGCTCTCAGGAACCGCAGCGATAGAAGTCTCCGCCGATAACAACCAATGGCAAACGGTAACCGAATTTACAAACGGCTATCTCGACTCTACCCGTTCGTTTACTTGCAATGCCAATGGACTCATGGCACGATATGTTCGCTTTATCATTCGTAATACCGTAGGTAGCTATTGGTTACAAGTAGCCGAATTTAAAGCGGATATGTCTGAAAAATACACCCAAACGACCGACCAAAGCGGAGTGCAAATAGCCACCCTCGCCGACAAAGACCTTTCGACCAACTACCAAGCTGGCGAAGCAGGATATATCGAACACCGTTTTATCGAAAATATAACGATAGAGTCGATTGAAATTTTCCACAATACCATCTTCGATTCCACTCGCAAACTCCCGTCAATATATGTCAACAATGGCTCCGAATGGATCGAAAAAGGGTCTTTGGAACCGTTGTGCACAGTCATAGACACCCATGAAATAGATACGGTAACAGCCGTGAAAATAGAGTGGAACAAAGAGAATATTCCCAATCTTTACGAAATACTTCCCGTTGGGACTCCTTATGTAGAAAAACCGGGGAAACCCACCGCCATAAATAACATAAAAAAAGACGGTCTAACCATATATACAAACAATAATCGGCTGATCGTACAATCGGACGATATGATACAAAATATAATTTTATTCGACTTAAACGGAAAAACAATAAACCATTTTAACGTGAATAAATGTATCTTTGAAACAACATTCGGCTCGAATATTCCACAAATATTAATCGTGCAAGTTATGCATACAAACGGGGATTTATCGACCTGTAAAATAATACGATAAAAGCAAAAAGATAGAACAAAAAGATCATCACATATAAACAAAGGACATGAAACGAACAACGCTATGGATAGGTTTGGGATTACTGCTTTTTTCAAGCTGTTCTAACCTCACAGAAACGCAGTTACAATACATCGACTATGTAAACCCGTTCGTGGGTACGGGAGGTCACGGACACACATTCCCCGGCCCCGTCGCCCCCCACGGAATGATACAGCCCAGTCCCGATACCCGTATATACGGGTGGGATGCCTGCTCGGGATATCACTATTCCGACAGCACGATAAACGGATTCTCTCATACCCATCTGAGCGGTACGGGCTGTGGAGACTACGGAGACGTTCTGTTAATGCCCACCGTAGGAAAACAAAACTATCGTTACTTGGGAGACGGTTGCCAACAAACCGCCTATGCCTCACCGTTCTCGCACTACAAAGAAGTGGCAAAACCGGGATACTATTCGGTAGAACTCGATCGTTACAACGTGACAGCCGAACTAACGGCGACACCTCGGGCGGCCCTGCACCGTTATCGTTTCCCCGAAAGTAAAGAGGCAGGATTTATCGTCGATTTGGATTACAGTCTACAAGGACAAGAAAACATCGATATGAAGCTCGCCTCGCTCAGCGATACCGAAATAGTCGGGTGGAAAAAGACCAAAGGCTGGGCGGAAAATCAATGTATAGGCTTTTACATGAAATTTTCCAAACCATTCACTTGCCATATCGTCGACACGGTCATCGATATCGTGCGCGATGGAAAATCCTGTAAATTGGAACAGAAAAAAGCACTGCTCCAATTCCCGACGGCACAAAACGAAGAAGTGCTTGTAAAAGTAGGTATATCGGCCGTAGATATAAAAGGAGCACAGCGGAATGTCGAAACCGAAATTCCATCTTGGGACTTCGACAGTATAATGACCGCTACACAAAATAAGTGGAACGACTACTTGGAAACCATTCAAGTCGAAGGTAATAACGAAACCCAAAAACAGATATTCTACACAGCACTATACCACACGGCTATACACCCCAGCCTTTTTTCCGATGCGGACGGGCGCTATCGTGGGCTCGACCAAATGATACATCAAACCAAACCCGGCAAAGAAATATACACGGTTTATTCACTATGGGATACTTTTCGTGCATTGCATCCACTATTGACCATCATCAAACCCGATTTAAATGAAAAATTGGTGATGTCTCTTATGCAAAAATACCACGAAGGGGGTATTCTGCCCATGTGGGAATTAGCAGGAAATTACACAGCTACGATGATTGGTTATCATGCTATACCCGTAATTGTCGACGCATATATGAAGGGATTCGACAAAATCGATGGAAAAGAATTGCTCGAAGCCTGTATCCGCAGCTCAGTATATGATACGACCGGTATTATCGCATCGAGCAGAATGGTCAACGGGTTGGTTCCCATTTCTAAATACTACAAAAATAAAATAGGTTATATTCCCTACGAAAAAGAAAACGAGTCGGTAGCCAAAGGTTTGGAATACGCCTATAACGATTGGTGCATCGCTCGATTGGCAGAAGAAATTGGCGATACGGCCACTTACGAAAAATACAAGGCACTCTCTAAATCATACATCAATTACTACGACCCGCAAACCAGATTCATGCGTGGTAAAGACTTGAAAGGGAATTGGCACGTTCCATTTAATCCCCGTTACTCCGACCACCGCAATGACGATTATTGCGAAGGAACAGCTTGGCAATGGGCTTGGTTCGTTCCTCACGATATAGAAGGACTTATCGCCTTGATGGGAGGTCAGGAAAAATTCATTGGTCGACTCGATTCTCTCTTTATCGCCGAATCTAAGATAGAAGGACCTCTCGTATCTTCGGATATATCGGGACTCATCGGACAATACGCTCATGGAAACGAGCCAAGCCATCACATCGTTCACCTTTACAACTACGTGAATCAATCGTGGAAAACTCAACAGTTGATCGATACGATTCTCCATACCCAATACTTCAACAACCCCAATGGATTGTCGGGCAACGAAGATTGCGGTCAAATGTCGGCTTGGTATGTGCTCAATGCGATGGGATTCTATCAAGTATGTCCCGGATCGCCCATATATTCTGTCGGTCGTCCTATCTTCGATAAGGTAACCATAAATCTACCCAATGGGAAAGTATTCGAAATTATCGCCAACAACAATTCCCTAACCAATAAATATATACAGAGCATTCGCCTCGATAATATCTTGCTCGAATCTCCTTTCTTCATGCATAGCGACATTATGAAAGGCGGAAAAATTGTAATGGAAATGGGGAACACCCCGGTCAAACAATAAACGAAATCAGATATTAACATCACATAATCCAAACAGTTATGAAAAATATGAATCGTTATCTCGCACTTGTGGCCTTGATAATCTCCTTAATCTCCTGCCAAAGTGAAGACAACCCAAACCGTTATGAATTAATACCCTATCCCAATGACATGGAACAGATGTCGGGACGCTTTTCTTTCGATGACGACACACAGATTTTTATTTCACCGGAATGTGGAGACGAAGTAAATGAAATCTTGGCTCGGTTTGCAGAACAATTCGGTAAAACAGCCGGCAAGGACCTAAAAATAGCCGAAAAAGGAGGCAAAAATATGATGATCGTAAAAATCGACACGACTATGAGCCAAGAGGCTTATCGGCTAAACATCAGCAAAAAGAAAATCGAAATAACCGCAGCTACGCCCAACGGCGTACGCTATGCACTACAAACCGTTAAACAACTCCTTCCGGTAGCGATCTATGGAGAAAGCCTCTCCGCAGATGAAAATTGGTCGGTTCCTTGCGCCACGATAAACGATGCTCCCCGTTTCGGATATCGGGGAATGCACCTCGACGTTGCCCGTCATTTCTTCACATTAGACGAAGTAAAACGGATTCTCAACGTAATGGCTGTTCACAAACTAAATACATTGCATTGGCATCTCACCGACGATCAAGGCTGGCGCGTAGAAATAAAAAAATATCCACGATTGACCGAAGTGGGCAGTATTCGCAACAAAACCATGATTCGTAAAGAATGGGATAACTACGACACTACCCCTTATGGTGGATTCTATACACAGGACGAATTACGTGATATGGTAAAATACGCCGCCGATTTGGGTATTACTATTATTCCCGAAATAGACCTTCCCGGACACATGATGGCGGCATTGGCCTCTTATCCCGAATTAGGTTGTACTGGCGGTCCGTATGAAGTTTGGAGACAATGGGGTGTATCTGAAGATGTGCTTTGTGCCGGAAATGATCAGGTATTGAAATTCCTCGAGGATGTATATGGAGAATTGATTGAAATCTTCCCGTCGGAATATATCCATGTGGGTGGTGACGAATGCCCGAAAGTAAGATGGGAAAAATGTCCGAAGTGCCAGGCACGTATCAAAGCATTGGGATTGAAGTCAGATCAGAGCCACAGCAAAGAAGAACGTTTGCAGAGCTATATCATAACCCGCATGGAAAGATTCCTTAATGCCAAAGGACGAAAAATTATAGGATGGGACGAAATTCTTGAGGGTGGACTAGCACCCAATGCAACTGTAATGTATTGGCGTACCTGGTGTGGCGATAAAGCCTATACTGAAGCTGTAAAACAAGGGCATGATGTTATTATGAACACCTTACAAATACATGTATTTCGACCATGCCTATGTATCTGACCGAACCAATGAACCACTCTGTCTAGCCAACCTAAACAATATCACAACAGACAGCATCTATAATTATGAGCCGGTTCCTGCAGGTTTCACGACTGAAGAACAGAAACACTTTATCGGTGTACAAGGTAATGTATGGACTGAACTTATCTCTACCTTTCCACATGTACAATACATGTCATTACCCCGTTTTGCCGCTCTTAGTGAAATACAATGGACAATGCCTGAAAAGAAAAACTATCATAACTTCCTGTATCATCTTCCACAGTTAATACAGATATACGACAATGAAGGGTATGAATATGCCAAACATCTTTTTAAATAATTCCACAGTCTTCTAACCCACAATTTATATTTTATAGGAGAAGGTCTGCCAATAGTTAAGCAGACTTTCTCTTTATAAATGTTACTCCATTCCTTCTTTACGATACTCTTGCGGAGTGACGTGATACTTATCCTTAAAGCATTTTCTAAAATATTTAGGTGAACTGAAACCTAACCGGTCAGATATTTCCATAATATTCAAATTCGGATTATTC
>OGWT01000411.1_pt1 | contig 34568 bp, 27 predicted proteins | sample 1576101 | NCBI WGS metagenome assembly OGWT01 (sample SAMEA3541481, study PRJEB24748) | human gut metagenome | biome: human gut; feature: human-associated habitat; material: faeces | place: China | collected 2012 | reverse complement strand
ATGACCAGAAGCCTTCGCCATACAGCAGGCACTTGCGGTAGCCCTCGATGATGTAAACCAGCGGGTTCAGCCGCATCACGCGCTGCAAGCCCGGCGACAGCCCGTCAATGGCCCACACGACGCTGGAAACGTAGAACAGCAGGCGCATCAGCGGCTGAAGCAGCTCGCCGAAATCGCGAAAGACCGCCGTCAGGCTGCTCGTCAGCAGTGCCGCGCCGATCAGCAGCACCCACGAAGCCGCGAGGTAATACGCCAGTTCCAGATAGTGCCACGTCACCGGCACGCCGCCAAGGAGCAGCGCAATCAGCAGAATCGCCATCGTCCACAAATGCTCGTAGTACGCACGCACAACCGCCTTCATCGGGATGATGGAGAGCGGAATGCGCACGTTGCGGATGATGGACGCGGCCTGCTGAATGGACGCGGACGCGCCGAGAATGGCGGAGTTGAGCGCCAGCCACGGCATCATGCCGCACATCAGCCACAGGTGATACGGGAATCCGTTTTTTTCCTGCGTTCCCAGCCCGACGGAAAAGACGAACCAGTAAATGAGGATTTGCAGCAGCGGGCTGAGCAAGTCCCACCAGCGCCCCAGCAGCATCCCCGCCCGCCGCGAGCGGTTCTCGTAGAGCGTCAGGCGCACGGTTCGCCGCAGGTTTTGGATGATTTCGCCCAGCGCCGTGCCAACCGCGTGTATCATCCGCCCGCCGCCTCCGCCAGCCCGTTCCGCTGAAGAAAATCGCGGAAAACGCGCATTCTTTCCGGGTACGCCTTGTTGAAATCGGTGTAGTCCGCCAAGTCGTAGTAGTATTCCAGCGGCTTTTCCAGCCGGAAATCCTCCATCGGCAGCGTCGGCAGACGGAACAGGCGGGTCATTTCGTCCATGCGGCTGTCCACCACCATCGTCAGCGCCGGAATGCCGCTCGTGATGGCAATCACGTTCCCGTGGAAGCGGCTGCCGAGGGAAAAGTCGTACTGCCTAACCCATGCCAGCCAATCCTCAATGTGGAAGAAAACGTGCATTTGCCGCTTCAGCCAGTCCTGCAAATAGCGGAACTGGTACTCGTCGCCGCAGCAGTTTTCCAGCGTCAGCGGGAATGCGTTCTGCTCCACAAAGCCGAGGTCGCGGTTCGCGCAGAAGGTCAAAAACTGCCGTTCCGGGTCGGACAGCGTGCCGTAGAAGGTGCGGAAGTTGCAGCACGCGCGCATGGCGGGGTCGAACGGTTTCTTCTCCACGCGAAACTTCTCGTTCATTCCCTGATACAGGCTGGGGCAGCCGATAATGCGGAAATTGACGATGCCGTTCTTCTCCAGCACCGCTGCGGTGTACTCGCCGCGAACGCCCAGCACAGCGCGTTCCGCCATCGTCCGCAGGAGCTTGACCGTATCCGGGTGGAGCGTGATGTCCACATTGCGCGCCATGCTCTGCACGCCCACGCTGATTGGAACCAGCGGTTTATCGCCGATTCGCTTCAGCATCGTCCAAACGTGCGGATACGTCTGATTCGGGGTCAGCCAGATCAGCTCGGTCGTGATGTAGTGGGTGATGTCCGCCCGGTCGCGGAACGTGTCCGACGTAACATCCCACAGCGGAATCATCACGGGGTGAAAGATGTCCTTCAGCGCCCGGATAAACACGAGATTTCCCGTATTATTTCCCAGAAAAAAGAAGCGTTTTTCCCACTCATGCTTCTCAAACGACACCCGATCATTCCAAAACAATCCAACCGCCATCCGCTTCCTCCTTCCTTGTGACGTGGGGAGACGCTGGGGCGTTGCCCCAGACCCTACCAGAGGCTTTGCCTCTGGACTCCACAAGGGGCAATTGCCCCTTGACCCCTTTTCGCGATTGAGTTGGTGACAACTGCATACTGTGTCCGCGTGTTTATTGAGGGAACGCAAGGGCGCTGCCCTTGACCCGCCAAAGGGTCTTCGACCCTCTGGACTCCCTTTTTCGCGATTGAGTTGGTGACGACTTCATACTTTACCCGCGTGTTTATTTTTGGGAACGGTGCATCCTCTTGCGCAGCTTCTTCCGAAACGTTTCGCGGTCGAACAGCAGGAAGCCAATTGTCCGCTTCACCAGCCCGGTCTGCTCCGGGATGAAGCCAATCATGCGGCTCGGCGCGTCCGCAGCGCCCATCTCGTGCGCCGCAACCGCCGCTTCCGCCGACTGGTCGCGCACCAGCGTCCGCAAATCCAGCGCATCCTCCCCCGCGAACACCATGTCCTCGAACGGGATGTTCCGCAGCAGCTCCGCGTCCGCTTCGGGCAGCTGCCGCAGCGCCCCCTCGAAGGGCAGCGACATCGCCAGCTGCACGCCAGGACTGTCAAGCGACTGCATCACGCACGTTCCGGCGAAGGTATCGTGGAAGTCGCGCACGAATTGCAGCGCGTGATGCTGGACGCAGGTCGACAGGAAGTGCGCGGCTTCATTGCGCCCCTCCTGCGCGTACACCGGGACGATACGCGCATTCTGCCGCTCGAAGCCCATGCAGGGCGCTTCGTCGGAGGACAGCAGGAACTCGCGGAACGCGCCGGACATAGCGGGCGGCATCGGATAGAAGCAGTGTACGGGGAAATCATAGGCGGCAGACAAACGCTCGCTGTTCCGCCCGTCCGCATGGACGTAGTAGACCGGAATCGCGCGCTGCGTCAGCTGGCAGAGCGCCGCCTGCAAGCGCCCGCTGTACCCCATATCAAAGCACGCCGAGCCTTCCGGCAGTTTTTCCTCATAATACGCCCGCGCCGCGCTGTATGCCGCCTGATGACGGCAACCGTCGTAGAGCTTGTCGCGGAAGAAGCGCAGAAACGATTCCCAGCGCGTTTTCTCCTGAAACGGCGATTGCCACGGGAAACCCGCCGCCTCCGCCTGATGGCGCAGTTCGCTTTCCGGCGCGTCAAGTGTGCAGAAGGACAGCAGCTTCAGCGTTTTTTCAGGCGTGTAGACCGCCCAGCGCACCGGCAGCGCCGCCCAGTCGGTCGGATTCGCCATCAGCGCAGGCAGCAAGCACCGCCGCGACGCGGGAATGTAGTCTGTTTCGACAGCATCCGCATCCGTGCGCAGCAGCTCGACTGCCTGCCGCAGCAGCGCGCCATCCCGCGCGAGGAACACCAGCCGCTTTACGCCATCCGCCCGGCAGCGGCACAGCAGCCACTTCGCCAGCGCCAGCAGGTGTGTGCCGACGGCGTAGTACCCCAGCCGGGACGGATACGCCGCAAACGCGGAATCCGCCGTCGCGGGGCCATAGCCGTCGTCAAAGAAGCGGTTTGCCGCCAGCCCTTGTGCGCACCTGAGCGCCAGCGGCTGCATCGCGTCCGCCGTCGTGAAGCCCGCTAGACACCCGTGTCCCAGATTCGCCATCTGCGTGCAGTCCGCATCCATGAAAACACCCGCCGGGCGCGGCAGCAGCAGAGCGTTCAATCCCGCTTTTTTCGCGGCTTCCACGTCGATTTTCGCATTGTCGCCGATGTGCAGCACATGATCCGGCTTCACGCCCAGTTGCGCCGTCATCTTCCGGTAGAGCGCGCCGTTCCATTTCAGCGCGTTCTGCTCATTCGAGAGGAAGAAGCCGTCCCAGCCGCGGATGCCGCATTTTTCCAGCATCCGCCGAATCGTGTCCGCGTCGAGGTACATGTCCGACGTCAGCACGACGCGTTTTCCCGCCGCTTTCGCCAGATTGAACAGCTGCACGCCGGTTTTGCGCGGGCGGCAGAAATGCACCTCCGCCTCCCGCTCGTTGTAGGTCATTTGCCCCACGCAGTCGTCCGACACGTCCAGATTCTGCATCATGGCGCTGTAAATGTTCCACATCGTCACGTCAGCTTGCGTTTCGGGCAGCCACGCGCGCGCGCAGCTTTCCGCCTCTATCCGCGCCTGTGCGAAGGAGGTCATGTTCCGCCGCGCCGCCCGCTGCCATTTGCCTTCCAGCGTGTGGAAGAGGTCAATCGGCGTGCGGAAGGGGCGCAGAATCAGCGTATCGAACACATCCAGCGAAATCACCGGGCATTCGATGCCGTCCAGACCCAGAATCGCGCGCTTGATGCGCTCCGTCCCGTCCCGCCACGGGGTCATCGGCTGGTCAAACCAGAAGATTTCCGGCAGATTCGCGTCCTCATCCAGCGAAAAATCCGGGCAGAGCGCCGCCGTCAAGCGGCTGATTTCCGGCTGATTCGCCGCCTTCCGCGCCTGCTCCGCCCACATCCGCGCATACCACTTTCGCGCCTTTTGCAGCTGCTGACGCGCTTGATCCGCCCCCTGCTGATGCAGAAATTCATCCGCAAAGGCAAACACCTGCGCAATATCGGCGTAATTTTTGCGGAATTTTGCCGGATTTCCCGCCGCCCCCGTCGAGGACGACGCGTGCTCGCAGTAGAACACGCCGTCGCCGCGATGCCGCCCGAATCCCTGCGCGAAGAAGTACAGCACGACGGAAAACGCAATGTCCTCCGTCATCACAATGTGCTTTTTCGCCAGCGGCGCGTAGTGGGGCGCGCACCGCAGCCACAAATCGCGCCGAATCACCTTGTTCCAAATGGTGTGGAAACTGTAACACGTCATCGCCTGCTGAAAAAACGCATCCCGCACCGCATTGCCGCGCAGCTCGTCCTCCAGCACACAGTCCGCATGAACCGGGCGCACGAAACGGTCGCCATTTTCGCGCTGCCAGACCGTGTCGCCCATCACGAGGTCGAAGTCGTTTTCTTCCGCCAGCGCGACAGCGGCACGGTAAAAATCCACCGACACAAAATCGTCGCTGTCCAGAAAAGCGAGGTACTTGCCCGTCGCCGCATCCGCGCCGGTCATCCGCGCCGCGAAAAGCCCGCGGTTCTGCGAATGCGTCAGCACCCGAAAGCGGCTGTCACGCCGGGCATACTCCGCCAGCACCGCGCCCGCGCCATCCGGCGAGGCATCATCCACCAGCAGGAACTCCGCGTCCCGCAGCGACTGCGTGCGCAGCGACTCCAGACACGCGGGCAAATCCCGCTTCGTCCCATACACCGGAACGACCACAGACAGCGTTGCAGCCACCGCGCTTCTCCTTTCTGCCCATCCGAAAACGAGTGATACTTGCCGATTTTGACATGTCCATTCTACCATATTCCCGTCCGATTGGCAAGCCTTTCGGGGGATTTTTGCACACCCCAAAAACGCGGTCAGACAGCTTTTTTCGCCATCTGACCGCAGGATGCCCTATTTTGCGGAAAATCCGCTTACCATGTGATATCCTCGCCCGTCAGCGCCTTCCACGCCTTGCGGATATCCTTCTGATGGCGCACGCCGTTCTTCGGGTCGAGCTTCGCGGTTTCCTCCATCGTGCGCGGGAAATGGACGCACAAATGCCCGTCGAAGTCGTTATCCTTGATGCTGCCGGACAGGTGGGGCATACAGTGCATGGAGGCCAGCACCCATGTGCCGCTGGGCAGCAGGACATACACCGGCTTCTCGTCCCACGAGAACTTGCCGCCCCACGCCGCCTTCATAATCGCGGTATCCTGCGCCGTCAGCGGCTCAGAGTCCGCGTGGCGACCCAAGGAGTAGAAGCGCAGACGGAAGGAGGAACCGCTTCTCGGCTCATAGACCAGCACCGTCTGCCCGCTCTTGATGGTCGGCTTGATTTCCGTGTACCACATCTGCAGCTTAATCTGGCTCTTTGCCGGGCCATTGCCGAAGGACGCGCCGCTGTTGCCCGTGCCGCCGTTTTTATTTTCGTCCGGCAGCGCGGTATCGCCGGTCACGCAGTCGCCCGTGTACAGCTTCGTCTGCGTGTTCACGCCCGCGATGCCGTCCGGGGCAAGCCCGTTGCGCTTCTGGAATGCCAGCACCGCCGCGCGAGTCGTCTCGTCATAAGTGCCGTTGATGGTCACGGTATAGCGCAGGTTGCTCAGCGCCTGCTGGAGGCGCAGCACCGCGTCGCCCGTCGCGCCGACTTTCAGGTTGGTGTACACCGTCGGCGTGGTGGAATCGACCTGCTTGCCCTCCGCCGTAATCGCGTTGACGGAGTAGAGGATGGTGTACGTCGCCGTATCGCCGTTGCCGGAGCCGGTCAAGCCGTTGCGCAGCTGGAACGCGCGCATGGCGGCGACCGTGTTCGCGCCGTACTTGCCGTCCACCTTGTCCGTCAGGTAGCCCAAATCCTTCAAGCGCTGCTGAACGCTCTTCACGTCGTCGCCCGTGCAGCCGGAATAGAGCAGGCGGGTCGGACGCGTCACGCCCGTGGTCGGGGTGGACGTCGGCGTGCTGATGGCAGGTAGCGCATCCGAAGAATACAGCTTCTTGTAGGTGCGCTTGCCCGCCACGCCATCCGCGCTCAAATTGTTGCGCAGCTGGAACGACGCAACCGCCGCCATCGTGCCCGTGCCGTAGTTGCCATCCACCGTGCCCGTGTAGTAGCCCAGCGCCTTCAAGCGGCTCTGCACGCTCTTCACGTCATCGCCGGACGAACCTTCGCGGAGGGTGCGCGTGGGCACGATGCCGAAGGACTGCGTGGGGGTCGGCGTGGGCGTGGCAGCCGACGGATCAGCCGCAATCGCATTGCTCGAATAGAGGATTTTGACCGTGTTCGCGCCGACTTTGCCGTCCGCCGTCAAGCCGTTGCGCGCTTGGAACGCCTGAACCGCCGCCACCGTCGCCGCGCCATAGATGCCATCCAGCGCGCCGGAGTAGTAGCCGAACTTGTCCAGTCGGCTCTGCACGCTCTTCACGTCGTCGCCGGACATGCCGGGGCGCAGAATGCGCGTGGGTGCGCTTTCATCCACCGGTTTGGGAGAGGGGGTGACGGAGCTGCCCGCGTCAATCGCGGTGCTGCTGTACAGCGCCTTGACCGTGTCCTCGCCGCAGATGCCGTCGGACGTAAGCCCGTTGCGCGTCTGGAAGCGGCGAATCGCGCTTTCCGTCGCCGTGCCGTACACACCGTCCGCCTTGCCCGTCAGGTAGCCCAGCGCAATCAGCTTCTTCTGCACGCTCTTCACGTCGTCGCCCTTCATGCCCAGCGTCAGCTTGCGCTCGCCCACGCCGTCGGGCTGTGACGTTTCCTTCGCGCCAATCGCGCCTTCGGAGAAGAGGCGCTTGCGGGTGTTTGTGCCCAGCACGCCGTCAGCGGACAAGCCGTTTTTCTTCTGGAAGGCAAGAACCGCCGCCTTCGTCGCCGCGCCGTACTGCCCGTCGGAGATGCCGGTCAGGTAGCCCAGCGCCGCCAGACGATCCTGCGTGTACAGCACATCCTGCCCGCCCATGCCCTCGCGGAGCGTGCGGGTCGGGACGCCGTAGGCGATGTTGTCCAAATCCGCGGTGGGCTTGGGCGTAATCATCGGCTGGGTGACGTTGCCATTGCTGTCGAAGTAGCTTTCCAGCTTGACGAGCGTGTTCCTGCCCGCCTTGCCGTCCACCGTCAGCCCGGTCGCCTTCTGGAACGCCATGACCGCCTCGAACGTGGACTGTCCGAACACGCCGTCCACCTTGGAGATGGTGAAGCCCAAGTCCTTCAGCGCCTGCTGAAGCACCCGCACGCGCGAGCCGCTGGACGTGTACTGCAATTTGCTGTAATCGCCCTTAAACAGCCCCGTCGCGGTCGAAGAGGAGGACGACGAATTGCCGTCAATGTCAATGCCCGTCTGCTTTTCCAGCAGAGCAATCGTCGCGGAACCGGCGATACCGTCCACCGTCAGGCTGTTCGCCTGCTGGAACGCGGTCACCGCCGCCTTCGTGCCGCTGCCGAAGCTGCCGTCCACCGTGCCGGAGTAGTAGCCCAATTGCGTCAAGGCCTGCTGCAAGCGGCGCACACTGTCGCTCTTGTCGTTCTTCTGCAGCTTCAAGGCTGCCGCGCTGCTTGTGATGACCAGCGTCAGCATCAGCACCAGCGCCAGCACACGCACGATGCTCTTTTTCATAGCATTCCCCTCCAAATAATCCGGGAAGCTCTGATGAAATGAGGTAGTCAGATGGTGGATGGATTTTTCGTCAGATGCAGTTGCAAAAATCGAAGGTTTACTGGAGGTAAATCAAGATTTTTGCAAGCAGCAGATGGCGGAAAAGACATGCGCCAGATGGCTGCCGAATGAATCAGAGATTCCCACAGGTACTGTGGCTATTGTATCAGAAAATCACGCAATTGTAAAGAACTATTACGCATTTGTTACAAGTTGAACTTCTCCAGCAATTCCATCGGGTGCGCAATCAGCACCTTCGCGCCATTGTCCAGCAGCTCCTGCGCCGTGCGGAAGCCCCACAGCACGCCCACTGGGTTCATGCCCGCGCTGCACGCACAGGTCATATCCACCTTCGTGTCGCCCAGATAGAGGAAATCCGCCGGGGCAATGCCGAGCTGCTCCGCCACCAGCAGCGCGCCCGCTTTGTCCGGCTTCACCGGCACGCCCTCCACCTGCCCGCGCACGACGCTGAACGGTACATCCGGGAAGAAGTGGCTGATGACGTTCTTCGTATCCGCGTCGGGCTTATTGGAGAGCACCGCCAGCTTCAAGCCGCGCTCCGCCAAGGCGTGCAGCAGCTCCGGAATGCCGTCGTAGGGCTGCGTTTTCACCTGCGTATGCTTCTCATAGTACGCCTGATACTCCGCCTGCACCGCGTCCGCCAAATCCTGCCGGTCGCGAACCGCCCGCTGCGCCAGAATCTTCGCGCCGTTGCCGACGAGGTAGCAGTATTCCTTCGTCTCCCAGCCGGGCAGACCGTGCAGGCGCAAGGCACGGTTCATCGCCGTGGCAATGTCGTCAATCGTGTTCGTCAGCGTACCGTCCAAATCAAACAAAACCGCCTGAATCATCAAAAAAATCTCCTTTATGGGATGAATGGATTTCGCGCCGTGCTGCCATGCTATCGTGTGTTTCTAAATTCGCCCGGCAGCATTTTCAGCATCTTTTCTTGCACTTCCGCGTCTTCAAACCTCGATTTACCGCCAGTAAACCTTCGGTTTTCATCCTTGAATTGCAAGAAAATCTGCTTGAAACTGCACCGGTCTCATTTTAGAAACACACGTTAGACAGAAAGGAGCGATGAACATGGACAAAAAACGCAAGGATTCCGTCATTCGCGCAACCGTTGACCGCGCCGCCCTGCTGCGCGGGGTGCTGATGCTGACGGCGCTCGCCCTGCTGCTCTGCTTCGGCTTGAAGCCCAGCCGCGCCGCCGCGCCCGACGCCGAGGACGGCGCACTGACCGCCTCCGACGCCTCCGCCCGCCTGAGCGCCGAGTGTGAGCTGCTCCAGCGCGTCACCTTTTCCCCCTGTGGGCACGAAATGACGCGCCGCCAGCGTCTGCCGGCCGAACTTGCCGGCATGACGAAGGACGAACTCGCCGCGAAGTACGACCAGTGGGTCATCACGTCGTTTTCACCCGCGCAGGTGAGCATGGAGCGCGCGCTTGCCCTCTACTGCCCGGAGCATGTTGTGCTGATGCCGGACGAAAGCGGGCAGCTGTGCATTTTCCGCAACCGTTACGGCGACGCGCTGGCGCTGGTGCGCGAACTCGGCGTGCCGCTGAGCGACTTGCCGGACGATGTGCAGGAGGACGTGCGCGCGGGCATGGGCTTTGACGACGAGGTCACGCTGGAGAAGTGGCTGGAAAGCGTGCAGTCGTAAATCCCCCACCCCATTGTACGCCGATTCGTGCCGCTTGTCCAGCGGATTTCGCGGTTTTGTTTGCTTCCAGCGAAGAAGTATGCTATAATGATAGCGAACTTTCGCGATAGAGGTGAGCGCATGGCACGAATCGGCATCATGACCTTCCTGCACAATGACAATTACGGGTCGATTCTTCAAGCGTGGGCGCTGCAAAACGCCGTCCGTTCCTTGGGGTACGACGCGGAGCATATCGACTATGTTCCCTCGCAGACGGAAAAGATGAAGAATCTGCTGTGCAGCGGCAATTCGCCCCGCCTGATTTTGGACGGCATGAAAAAGCGCAGCGCGGCGCGCGGGCTGAACGAGGGCTTTGATGAGTTCCGGCAGACGCAGATGATTTTGTCGCCCGTCTGCCGCGACCAGAGTGCGCTGGCGCATCAGGCGCTGTCATACGACGCCCTGATTTGCGGGTCAGACCAGATTTGGTCGCCGACGTGGCTCAATCCGGCGTATTTCCTGAATTTCACGAAGAAGCCGAAAGTCGCCTACGCGCCGTCGCTGGGCGTATCGACGATGACGGACAGCGCGAAAGGGCGCAAAATCGCCGCATTGATACGGGGGTTCGCCGCCATCTCCGTCCGGGAGGAAGAGGGCGCGGCGCTCCTGCAAGCGCTCATCGGCAAAAAACCCGCCGTCATGCCCGACCCCGTAATGCTCCTGCCGCGCGAAAAGTGGCTGGAGCTCATCGGCGGCGACATCCCGATGGGCAATGATATTCTGTGCTTCTTCCTGGCGGACAATCCCGCGTACTGGACGCAGGTGGAGCAGATTCGGCAGAAAACAGGTCTGGGCGTGCGCGTCATTCCGCGGACGGAATCGGCACTCCAGTCCGCGTATCCGCTGGCGAAGGGCGTGACCCCCGCGCAGTGGCTTCGGCTGATTGCGGGCGCGAGCAGGGTGCTGACGGACAGCTTCCACGCCGCCGCGTTTTCCCTCCTGCTGCACACGCCCTGCACAATTCTCCGCCGCTACCGCGAGGACGACCCCGAAAGCCGCAACAGCCGCGTTGACCAGCTGCTGCGCACGCTGCAAGTCGCCGACCCGACGCATCCGGATTTTTCCGTGGTGGACGAGCAGCTTGCCATCCAGCGGCAGCGGGGTTTGGACTTCCTGCAATCCGCCATCAGTCAAGCAGTGTCGCAAGCGACGCCGGCAAAGGCGAAGTAAGCGACAGCCACTCCCCCGTCATCGGGTGATGGAGCGTCAAGGCGCTGGCGTGCAGCGCAAACCGCCCCGGCAATTGCGGAATTTCCGTGCCGTAGAGGAAATCCCCGACGACCGGACAGCCGATAGACGCCATATGCACGCGAATTTGGTGCGTGCGCCCGGTTTCAAGCACCAATTCCACCAGCGCGCGCGTTTTTCCGCGCTTCAGCACACGATAGTGCGTCACCGACGGCTTGCCGGATGCGGTCACGATACGGCGGATGCTGGCGGCGTCCTCCTTGCCGATGGGCGCGTCAATCACGCCGCAGTCGTCATCCGGGCATCCCTCCACCACCGCCTGATACGTCCGGATGAACTCCGGCGTATGCAGAAGCGCCTGCAAACGGTGCTGAATATGCGCGTCCTTGGCGACAATCATCAGCCCGCTTGTGCCCTTATCCAGCCGATTCACCGGACGGTAGACGAAATCCGTCGGACAGCGCAAATGAGCGTACAGCGCATTTTCAAGCGTGTCGTCCGGGTGCAGGGCGCTGGACTGGCTCGCCAGCGGGGCGGGTTTGTCAATCACGAACAGCCAATCATCCTCATGCGCAATGGTCAGCGGCAGGTCATACGGCTTGACTGCGTACACCGGGGCGTTCTCCCGGAAGCGGATTGCCACCACCTGCCCGGCGCGCACAAACGCATCCACCGGGGTCACGTCGCCGTCCACCGTGATGCCGCCGTTCCACTTGGCGGACTTCATTGCCGTGTAGCTCACACCCATCACGCGGCGCAGTACATCGCGCAGGCGCATCCCGTCCTGCTCCGGCAAAACCATATATTCCAACAAAAGCACCTCTTTTCAGGAGATGAAACCAATGAATGACATTCTTGCAATCCTCTCCGGCGGCGATTATGTCTCCGGCGAAAAAATCAGTCAGGAACTGGGCATCAGCCGCGCCGCCGTGTGGAAGCGAATTGCCCAGCTGCGCGAAGAGGGCTGGCAGATTGAAGCTGCCGGCCGCCGCGGCTACCGCCTCATCCCCGGCGACAGCCTCGACCCCATTTTCTGGGTGAATCAGCTGACGACCAAGACGCTTGGACGTGCCATCAACCACTACGAACACACCATCACATCCTCCAACACGCTGGTGAAGCAGATGGCGGTGCAGGGCGCGCCGAGCGGCAGCCTGTGCCTGTGCGAATGCCAGACGGCGGGCAAAGGGCGGCTGGGGCGCACATGGTCAGCCCCCGCGGGACAGGCGATCCTGATGAGCGTCCTCCTGCGGCCGAAGCTCCCGCCGAAAAACGCGCCGCTGATTACCCTCGCGACCGCGATGGCAATGGCGCACGCCGTCCGCGAAGTGACGGGCATTGACGCGCAGATTAAGTGGCCCAACGACCTTGTGTTCTCCGGCAAAAAGCTGTGTGGCATTTTGCTGGAAATCAGCGCTGACCTCGACCAGATTGAGTACGTTGTCGTCGGCACGGGGCTGAACGTGCTGCGCGGGGCATATCCGCCGGAGCTGTCTGACCGCGCCGCCGCCTTGGAGGAATTCGCCAATCCGCCCGTGCGCCGGGAGATTGTCGTGCACTACCTGAAGGCGCTGGAGGACAACATGGCGCTGCTGGAGGAGCACGGCTTCCCCGGCATACAGGAAGCGTACCGCCGCCGCTGCTGCACGCTGGGCAGCCGCGTCCACGTCATCGGCACAGAGATTGACTTCATCGGCACGGCGGAGGACATTGACGAGACGGGTGCGCTGCTGGTGCGCGACGAAAGCGGCGTATTGCAGCGCGTGCTGTCCGGCGACGTATCCGTGCGCGGGGTCATGGGCTATGTCTGAGCTGCGCGGCATCGGGCTGGATATCTGCGGCATTGCGCGGATGGCACAGCAGCTTGACAACACGCATTTCCTCCAGCGCATCCTGACGAAAGAGGAAATCGCGTACCTGCGCAGCCGCGGCGCGTCGGCGGCGGACACGCTGGCGGGGCTGTACGCGGCGAAGGAAGCCATCGTCAAGGCGCTCGGCTGCGGCATTGCCTTCCCGCTGACGGAGATTGCCATCTCGCACACGGCGCAGGGGCAGCCGACGGCGGCGCTCTCCGGCGGCGCGGCATTGCGCTATCCGGGGCATCTGCTGCTGACGATTACGCACGATGCGGGGGTCGCGGCGGCATCCGCACTCTATTTAGAATGAAGGAAAGCCTGCTCATGCGGTGATTGGCGTGGGCAGGCGGTTTTTTATCTTGGTGGAAAAAGCAGCTTGGGGGCGCGTCTGCGGACGCGCAAAGTTACTGCGCAGGGACGCTTCGCTGCCTGCGACCAAGTTGCCATACTACACTTTTCTCTTGGAGTAGATTTAACGGTGTAACAGTTGGGGCGTTGCCCCAAACCCCAGCAGGGACGCTGTCCCTGCACCCTGCAAGGGGCAATTGCCCCTTGACCCCTTCGCGCGATTGAGTTGGTGACACATTCTTGCTTCTTCCGCGTGTTTATCCTTTTGGTGCTTCGCCTGAGCCGTTATTTATCCGCCTTCAGCCAGCTTTCCCAAATTTCGGGCTGGTAGCCGATGGTGCATTTTTGTCCGCTGCGGACGATGGGGGATTTCAGCAGCCACGGGTTTTCCTGAATCGCGGTCATAATCACGCTGTCAATGTTGCAGTAGCACGCGGGATGCTCCTTCGCGCGCTTGTCCTCGCGGTCAAGAAGCCCCTGCATCCCCACGTCCTTCGCCATCGTCTGCAATTCGCGCTCGCCCAGCTTGTGCTTCTTCAAATCCATCACCTGCACCTGCACGCGGCGCTCCTTGAAGAAGCGCTCCGCCTTCTGCGCATCGAAATTCTTCTTGCTGATATAAAGCTGAATCACGCCTTGTTCCTCCTTACGTCGTCGCCCAAGAATTGCAGCAGCATACACTGTTTTCCATCCATCAGGCGGGATGTGATGCGCTCGGTGTAGCGGCGGCGCAGCTCCTCCACGTTCAAATTGGTGCTGATGACCGTGCCTTTGCCGCGCAGCTGCCGCTCGTTGATGAGGTTGAACCACTGCACGATGGTGATGTTCTCCATCAGCGGTTCAACGCCCATGTCGTCAATCATCAGCACGTCGGTATCCATCAGCGTGTCCATTTCCTCCTGTTTGCCGGAGAAGTACGCGCGGCGGGCGACGTCCAGAAAGCGGTAGGCACTGATCATCATCACGTTGAAGCCGCGCTCCAGCAATCGCTTTGCAATGGCGTGCATCAGGTACGTTTTGCCCAGACCGCTCTGCCCCATCAGCAGCAGATCCATCGTCGCGGCGTTGGGGTACTTTTCGGCATACTGTTCGCACTGGTGGCGCAGCATGTCCATCAATTGCCGCTGGCTGTACTTTTTGCCCGGCAGCGGCTGATTGGAGAACACATTCGGGTCAAACGCGGCGAACGACTGCTCCGCCTTTTCGCCCAAGCCGACCTCGCGGTACAGCCGCGCATAGAACGCACTGCGCAGGCACGGGCACATTTCGCGAATCGGCTCGCCGACGTAGCCCGTGTCGCGGCACTGCTTGCAGCGGTAGACGGGGTCAAGATAATCCGCCGGGAAGCCGCTTTGGCGGAGCAAATCGGCGATGCGCTTGTTCATCACGTCCATGCGGGCGGGCAGGTCATCCGCCGCCGCTTTGCCGTTCAGAATGCCGCGCACGCCGCCGAAAATCAGGTTCTGCCGCTCGGCGAGGTACTGCCCAATCTCCGGGCAGCGGGTGATAACCTCCTGCCGCCGCCGAAGCTCCTCCTGCGAATTTTTGAGGCGCTGCTGCTCGTACTCCTGCTGCAGCGCCTGCATGATTTCCTTACGCATGGCTTTCCTCCCACTCCTGCATCATGGCGTCCATGGCATCCTGCGTCGGCGTGTAGGTGCGCTGGGTGTACTGCTGCTCCCCGACGACCTTCGGTGCGCGCGCGGCGGGTGCGGTGGATTGGCTCGGCTGCTGCTCGAAGCGTTCGCGCTCCGCCTTTGCCGCCTCCATCGTCGTGATGCCTTTTTCCCGGAAAACTTTCAACATCTTGTTGAGGTATGCCATCGGTGATTTCTTCCCTGCCGCCCACGGCGCGCAGCCCAGCACAAACATCTGCGCGAACCGCCACTCTTCCGTCCACTGCTTCACAAGGGCGCGGTCGGCGGCGTTCGGCTTCGTCTTTTCGTCCAGCTGCATCGCCTGATACAGCACAATCAGGAACTCGTTCTGCTCGTCAATCTGCCGCATGTACGCGTCAATTTCCGGCAGCGTGCGCAGGCTGCGGTTCTGCCACGCCATCAGCGTCTGCATCACGTCCTGCAGCGTCGTCATGCCCCATTTGGCGCATTGCTGCGCCGCCAGCAGAATCACCGGGTCAGGGTACATGGTCTGGAAGCTCTTGTACGTCGCTTTCGTCGTGTCGTTGATGGTAATGCTGTAATTGCCCAGCGCGCGCAGGAATTGCTTGATAGGCTCGTTTTCCTTCCGGCTGCCCTCGATATCGCCCGACACGTCCTGCTCCGTGCGCACATTCCCCTGCTCGTGCAGCCGCTTCAAAATCCCGTCCAGATACGCAAACGACGGGTTGCTGCTCTTGATGGTTTCATCCACCGCGCGCAGGATTGCATCCGGCGTGAACTGCCAGTCCACCAGCCACTTACTGTACATCATCTGTTCCGGCTCGGTCGGGTAGCGGCGCAGGCCCAGCTTCTCCAGCACCTTCTTGCTGCCGCTCCAAACAGTCTGATCGCGCCGGAAAATCTCCTGCGCCTCCTCCACCGTCTGCACCTTTTCGTCCGCCAGCCGCATCGCCATCTGCTCGGCTTTTTTCATGCTCACGTTCTTGCCGTGCTTCTGCACCATGTGGCGCATCATGGCAATCACCACGTCCGGCGGCAGGCGCATCTGCTCCACCCACTCGTAGCATTGGCTGACGTCCTTGCCATGCAGCCGGCGGTCGTTGTCGAACACGCCGTAGATGGCTTCCGCGAATTGCTCGTATGCTGGGTCAATCTGCGCCTGTGCGCCCGTCATCATCACCTGATAGATGTTCTGATAGCGGTACTGCGGCGGATTATCCGCCACGCGCTGCACCAGCCCCTTGCGCTCCCAGTAGCGGTACGCCGCGCGAATATCATCCTCCGTCATGTTCAGCTCCCGCGCCATTTGCTGCAAATCGCTGATGGCCTCGTGATGATAGCACGCCACCAAGCCGAAGAGGTACACGCGCACCGCGTCCCCCGACGCTTCGGGCAGATAATTAAGGATGAACTGGTTGGGCAGCGGCGTTACGTCAAACAGCGCCGCCTGCTCGTCAAAGGAAAACATCGCCATGCAAGCCGACCTCCGTACCATCTTCCGACAGGTTTCCCTCCTATTATACCATGCTTGCTTCAAGCCGTCAAATGTGGTATAATGGAATTTGTTCATGCGGATTTCTGCATAAAAAGGGAACGGATATACATCATCAGGAGGATTCTCACCTATGGGGCGTACAGTAGTCATTGCGGAAAAACCGAGCGTGGGGCGCGATATTGCCCGCGTGCTTGGCTGCCAGAGCAGCGGGCGCGGCTGCCTGACGGGCGGCGACTGGGTCGTGACGTGGGCGGTCGGGCATCTGGTGACGCTGGTTGAGCCGGACGAGCTCGATGAAAAGTACAAGCGCTGGTCGTTTGATACGCTGCCGATTCTGCCCGCCGAAATCCCCTTGAAAATCATTGCCAGCAGCCGCGATCAGTTTGCCGTCGTCCGCAATCTCATCAACGCGCCGGAAACCGACCGGCTCATCTGCGCAACCGACGCGGGGCGCGAGGGTGAGCTGATTTTCCGCTACATCTACGAAAAAGCGGCCTGCAAGAAGCCTTTCGACCGCCTGTGGATTTCCTCCATGACGGATGAGGCGATTCAGGAGGGCTTCCGCGCCATCCGCAGCGGCAGCGACTACGACGGCTTGTACCGCAGCGCGCAGTGCCGTTCACAGGCGGATTGGCTTGTGGGCATGAACGCCAGCCGCGCCTTTACCCTGCGCTATGACGCGCTGCTGTCCGTCGGGCGCGTGCAGACCCCGACGCTTGCGATTCTGGTCAAGCGGCGGAAGGAAATCGAGGACTTCAAGCCGGAAGAATACGCGACCGTCACGGCGGATTTCGGCGACTACCGCGGCATGTACTTCCGCGAAGGCTTGGAGCCGGACACGCACATCCCCAAAATCGACGACGCGAAAGCCCTTGCCGCGCAAATCAAGAATCAATCCGCCACGGTGATAAGCGCCGAAACCACCCGCCGCCGCGACCTGCCGCCCCAGCTCTACGACCTGACCAGCCTCCAGCGCGACGCGAACCGCCTGCTCGGCTTCACCGCCGATAAGACGCTCAAGCTCGCCCAGTCCCTCTACGAAACGCGCAAAGCCCTCACCTACCCGCGCACGGACAGCCGCTATCTGCCGCCGGACATGATTCCGCGCGTTGTGCAGACGATGAAGGTGCTGCCGGAAAGCTATCAGGCGCTTGTGCCGGGCGCGCTGCCGGATGGGAAGCTGCCCGTCAGCAAGCGCACGATTGACGAAACGAAGGTCACTGACCACCACGCGATTTTGCCCACGCCGAAGCGAATCAATCTGGACAGTCTGCCCGAAGACGAGCGGCAGCTGTACGATATGGTCGTCCGGCGGATGCTGACGGCGTTCTATCCCGCGTGCGAGTACGACGCGACGAAGGTCATCACCGGGGTCGGCGAGCACCAATTCCGCACGAACGGGCGCGTCGTGCTGCAAAACGGCTGGCGGGATGTGCCGCCGCTGGCGAATCCGCCGAAAGCCGGGCGCGCGAAGAAAAAATCCGCCGATGCCGAGGAGGAAACCGCCCTGCCGCCGCTGTCCCCCGGCGACACGCGCACCGTCCGCGCCGCCGAGGTCAAGAGTGACCAGACCAAGCCCCCGGCGCAGCACAACGACGCGTCCCTGCTCTCCGCGATGGAAACCGCCGGGCGCGAATCCACCGACGAGGAAATCGCGCGGCAGATGAAGGGCAGCGGCATCGGCACACCCGCGACCCGCGCCGCCATCATCGAGCGGCTGATTCAGGTCGGGTACGCCATCCGCAAGGGCAAGACGATTCTGGCGACGGACAAGGGCGTGCAGCTGATTCAAATTGTGCCGCAGGAGCTGTCCTCCCCCGAAATGACCGGGCGCTGGGAACTGGCGCTCGACCAAATCACCGACGGCAGACAGGATGCGGACAGGTTCATGGACAGCATCCGCAAATTCTCCACGTTTCTGGTGAATTTCGCCCGGAATAACCGCGCCGACGTGGTCTTTCCGGATGATGGGCGGCGAAAGAAGCGCACGCAGTCGTTCGTCACGCGCGGCACGAAAATTGACGGCTGCGTCTGCCCGGTCTGCCGGAAGGGCGGCGTGCTGGAAAGCCCGCAGGCGTTTTTCTGCTCCCGCGCGGCGGACGGCTGCCACTTCACCCTCTGGAAGGACTGCCTGACGCGCGGCGGCGGGCCGATGCTGACGGAAAAGCTGCTGCGCCTGCTGCTGGAAAAGCAGGTTGTGCGCGGCTCAACGGGCGCAATCACCCTGCTGGACGGCGCGATTTCGTTCTTCCCCAACGGGTCGGATCGCGCCAGCGCCTGTCGCCCGCTGACGTACGAGAAAAAGCGCCGCTGATACGCCTTGCTTTTTTCCGCTAATGCGTGTACAATAGAGTGTGTTTCTAAAATGAGACCGGTGCAGTTTCGAGCAGATTTTCTTGCAATTCAAGGATGAAAACCGAAGGTTTTACTTAAGGTAAATCGAGGTTTGAAGACGCAGAAGTGCATGAAAAGATGCCGAAAATGCTGCCGGGCGAATTTAGAAACACACTCTAGGAAATGAAATGGAAACGCCGGTTTTTTCCCGGCAGAAAGAGGTCTTACAATGGCTGCAAAGCTCCGCAAGCGTGAGGAAATCCCCGCGCAGTACAAATGGGACTTGTCGCACATCTACCCTGATGATGCCGCGTGGGAGGCCGCTTTGGCGGATGTGCTTGCGTCCGGCAAGAAGTTCGCCGCGTGGGAGGGCAAAGTCGCCGAAAATCCCCGTCAGGCCATTCGCGAGTATTTCGACTTGAATCAGCAGGCTGAGCCCGTTTTCTCCTACGCGTTCCTGCGCGGCGAAACGGACAACGGCGACCCGGTTGCGCAGGGACTTCGCGCCCGCGCGTCCCAGATGGGCGTACAGCTGTCCACCGCGATGTCCTTCTTTGAGCCGGAGCTGCTCTCGCTGGATGATGCGCTGCTGGCGGAAATCGCCGCTGATCCGGCAATGGCGGATTATGACGCGTTCCTGCGCAACCTGATTCGCCAGAAGCCGCACACGCTGCCCGCCGAGCAGGAGAAGCTGCTCGCCATGATGGGGCAGGTCGCCCAAGCCCCGAACCACATCTTCGGGATGCTGACCGACGTGGATATGTCCTTCCCGCCCGTGCAGATGCCCGACGGCACGACCGCTGAGCTGACCGAAGGCACATATTCCCAGTTCATCCGCTCGGAAGACCGCGAAGTCCGCAAATCGGCGTTCGACGGCATCATGAACACCTACGGCAGTTTCGGCAGCACCATCGCCGCGACGTACAACGGCAGCGTGCAGAACGACGTGTTCCAGGCGCGCGCCCGCCATTACGCCACCGCCCGCGATGCCCGCATGGAACCGCTGGAAATCCCCACGAGCGTCTACGACAACCTCATCAGCGAAGTGCACGCCGCGATTCCGGTGCTGAATGAGTATCTGGCGCTGCGCAAAGCGCTGATGGGGCTGGATGAATTGCACATGTACGACCTCTACACGCCGATGGTCAAGGATTTCCACATGGAGCTGAGCTACGACAAGGCGTTTGACCTTGTGCTGGAAGGCCTGAAGCCGATGGGCGAAGACTATTTGGCCAAGCTGCGCGAAGCCCGCGTCGGCGGCTGGATTGACGTGTACCCCTCCAAGGGCAAGTCCTCCGGCGCGTTTTCCTCCGGCAACCTGCGCGACGTGCACCCCTATGTGCTGCTGAACCACAACGACAATTTGTCAGACACGTTCACCATCGCGCACGAGCTTGGGCACTCCATGCACTCCTTCTACTCCAACACCAACCAGCCCGCGCCCAAGAGCGATTACAGCCTGTTCGTGGCGGAAGTTGCGTCCACCTGCAACGAGGCGACGATGATGCGCCACCTGCTCAAGACGTTCGCGGACAACAAGAAGGCGCTGGCGTACCTGCTGAACCACTTCCTGGAGCAGTTCCGCACGACCGTGTTCCGTCAGACGATGTTCGCGGAGTTTGAGCTGATTGCCCACACGATGGCGGAGCAGGGGCAGCCGCTGACTCGCGAGAGCCTGTCCAAGGCGTACTACGAATTAAACCAGAAGTATTACGGCGCGGTCTGCACGGTGGATGAAAACATCGCCAACGAGTGGATGCGCATCCCGCACTTCTATCGCTCCTACTACGTCTATGTGTACGCGACGGGCTTGTGCGCGGCGGTTTCGCTCAGCGACAAGATTCTGTCCGAAGGCGAAAGCGCCGTCCGCGACTACCGCAAGTTCCTGTCCGCAGGCTGCGCCGTGCCGCCGATTGACGCTTTGAAGCTGGCGGGCATCGACATGAGCAGTCCCGAACCCATCCGCCGCGCGCTGGGCGTTTTCAAGGACACGCTGGCGCAGTTCAAGGCGGTTATGGTGTAAACAGGAGGTTCATTTTCCATGATGCACGGTTACGACAAGGATGCGGCAGTCGAGTTCATCACCCGCTGCATCCGCAAGGCGGATCACCCGGAGTTGGCGGAGGACATTCCCGCGCTCGTGCCGCAGATGATTGATGCGGACATGGCGTACATGCACGAAGCGGGCGTTTTGGACGACGACGGCTACGCAGGCGACGCCTACTACGAGGATGACGAAGCAATTGAGTACATTGTCGAGACGCTGGCGGCGAAGAACGCGCTCGACCCCGAACAGGCGGTCAAGCTCGCCGCGCTGGTGGACGACTACCTCGATGCCCAGCAGATGTTTTTGGAATCGCAGGGTATGGTGGAGTACGACGAATAACCATTTTGGGGGCAGGAGCGCGGCGAATTAGCTTGCGCCTCTGCCCTCGTTTGACCTAATGGAGGAATGACGTGTTCAGTGCCTATTGTCCCGATTTACTGCTTGGTCAGCAACTGACCGACGTCGCCCGCACGCCGGATTTTATCGTCCGCTGGACGTTCATTGGGAGGACTTCGCCGTACATTCTGCAAACGTACTGCGGCTTCCGTGTGACGCACGAGGGCGAAACCATCCTGACCCAGCGGATGCTTTACACCCGAACCGACTTTGATGAGCCGCTGACGGATGCCAACCGCCGCTTCGACCACGACGTTGTCCGCCTGACTTCCCTGCTGCCCGTGAAAATTGTCAGCGTCAAGTGTTCCAACACGAATGACCTGATTCTCTCCGCCGAAAATCACCTGCGCATCGAAATTTTCGCCGACGCACCGCCCGTGTGCGAGGACTGGCGCTTCGGACCGCAGGATGATGTGCGTCTGAGCGCCTTTACAGACTGCGTTCACTTGAAATAATGGAGGAACACCATGTTCACGCACTATTCTCTTGACACGCTGCTTGGGCATTCGCTGACCGCCATCGGGCGCGCGGCGGATTTGGTCTGGTGGATTTTCGATGTGGACGGCGCGGAATATTCGCTGCACACGCAATGCACCTTCCGCGTCCTGCACGACGGTGAAGCCGTGCTGAGCCGCAGCGACATTTACTGCATCCGCGACGACAAGCCGCTTGGCAGGGACAACAGCTGGTTCGACTACGACGTCGCCGAGCTTGCGCCTCTCCTGCCCGCGAAGGTCGTCAGCATCGAGTGTTCCGAAATGAACGACCTGACCATCTGCACCGAAAACGGTCTACGCATTGAGATTTGGGCAGCTGAATCGCCGGAGCATGAGCAATGGCGATTCTTCCGGCATATTCCCAAGTCGGATGATCCGCATTTGGTGGCATATGGGAATTATTTGGATTGCGAATGAGTACACAGAAAGGGACTTGTCTTTTCGGCAAGCCCCTTTTTCATTCCGCAAAATTTTCCTTCCGCACCGGGAACAATCCCCCATTTCCCGTCGTCTTTTCCGAAAAGCCGAAAGGAGGTTTTCCTATGTTTCGCAAGGCATCCCGTTTTCTCGCCGCCGCCACCTGCGCCGCGCTGCTGCTCCCGTGCGCCGCGCCCGCCGCTTTGCCCGCCGTCGCGGAATCATCCGAAGCGGACACAATCCCCTATTCGCTCATCGTCTGCGGCACGCTGATTTCTGACTGCATCCCCTACCATTCTGACGGGCAGTACGCGCTGATTCCGGTCGTGCCGATGCTGGAAGGATTAGGAATTTCGTTGGATTGGCTGGATGACCACACAGCGCGCTTCGAGGTCAGCGGCGAAGACCTCGTGCTGGACACCGCCGCAGGGACGCTCGTCTATGCGGATTCCCCCAACTTCTCGCTGCTCCTGCCCGCCCCCGGCAGCAAACACCCCGCCGTCATCACGACAATCGACGGTGTTTTCATGGTGGATACGGACACGCTCCTGCTGTTCTTCCAGCGGAACAGCATCTATTGTTACCGTTACGATGCGGATTCTACCGTGGAAATCGGCTTCCGGGAGGACGCAACTCCATCAGCATAAAAGGAAGGACTTGCCACACCCGGCAAGTCCCCCTTTTCATTCCACGCAAAAAGAGCGGCCTGCTCTTTTCAGAACAAGCCGCTCGATATTTACGCAACCGTCAAATTACGCGTGAGGGCCAGCTTCAACCAGCGCCTTGCCAGCGTCGTTGCCGGTGTACTTGACGAAGTTCTTCTCGAAGCGGGACGCCAGATCCTTCGCCTTGTTCTCCCATTCGGAAGCGTCGGCGTAGGTGTCGCGGGGGTCGAGAATCTTGGAGTCCACGCCCGGCAGTTCGGTCGGAACCTCAAAGTCGAAGTACGGAATCTTCTTGGTGGGCGCCTTCAGGATGTCGCCGGACAGAATCGCGTCGATGATGCCGCGGGTATCCTTGATGGTGATGCGCTTGCCAGTGCCGTTCCAGCCGGTGTTGACGAGGTACGCCTTCGCGCCGTTCGCCTTCATCTTCTTGACCAGCTCTTCGCCGTACTTGGTCGGGTGCAGTTCGAGGAACGCCTGACCGAAGCAAGCAGAGAAGGTGGGGGTCGGCTCGGTGATGCCGCGTTCCGTGCCGGCGAGCTTCGCGGTGAAGCCGGACAGGAAGTAGTACTGGGTCTGTTCGGGCGTCAGGATGGACACGGGCGGCAGCACGCCGAACGCATCAGCAGACAGGAAGATGACGTTCTTCGCGGCAGGCGCAGCGGACACCGGGCGCACGATGTTCTTGATGTGGTTGATCGGGTAGGACACGCGGGTGTTCTCGGTCACGGACTTGTCGGCGAAGTCAATCTTGCCGTCCTTGTCGAGGGTGACGTTCTCCAGCAGCGCATCACGGGTGATGGCGTTGTAGATGTCCGGCTCGGAGTCCTTGTCGAGGTTGATGACCTTGGCGTAGCAGCCGCCTTCAAAGTTGAACACGCCGTTGTCGTCCCAGCCGTGCTCGTCGTCGCCGATCAGCAGACGCTTGGGGTCGGTGGACAGGGTGGTCTTGCCGGTGCCGGACAGACCGAAGAAGATGGCAGTGTTCTTGCCTTCCTTATCGGTGTTGGCAGAGCAGTGCATGGACGCGATGCCCTTCAGCGGCAGGTAGTAGTTCATCATGGAGAACATACCCTTCTTCATCTCGCCGCCGTACCACGTGTTCAGGATGACCTGCTCACGGCTGGTGATGTTGAACGCCACGCAGGTTTCAGAATTCAGACCGAGTTCCTTGTAGTTCTCGACCTTCGCCTTGGACGCGTTGTAAACCACGAAGTCCGGGGTGAAGTTCTTCAGCTCTTCTTCAGAGGGCTGGATGAACATGTTCTTGACGAAATGCGCCTGCCACGCCACTTCCACGATGAAGCGGACAGCCATGCGGGTGTCCTTGTTCGCGCCGCAGAAGGCATCGACGACGTACAGCTTCTTATTAGAAAGCTCCTTAATCGCCAGATCCTTCACGGACGCCCACGTGGACTCGGTCATCGGATGGTTGTCGTTCTTGTAGCCCTCGCTCGTCCACCACACGGTGTTCTTGGAGTTCTCGTCCATGACGATATACTTGTCCTTGGGGCTGCGGCCGGTATAAATGCCGGTCATGACGTTCACAGCGCCCAGTTCGGACACCTGACCCTTTTCATAGCCCTCGTTGGTGGACTTGGTTTCTTCTTCGAACAGCAGATCGTAAGAAGGATTGTGCACAACCTCGGTCGTGCCGGTAATGCCATACTTGCTCAGATTCAGCTCTGCCATGTAGAACCTACCTCTTTCTTTAAATTGGTGGGACAATACACTGCGGATTCAGGAAAAATCCTGATTCTCCGCATCTATATCATACACCACTTGCGCGGTAAAATCAAGATGTACTTTGGCAAATTTTCTGCGAACAGCTTGACACTTGATGCTTTTTGTCTAGCGTGTGTTTCTAAATTCGCCCGGCAGCATTTTCGGCATCTTTTCTTGCACTTCCGCGTCTTCAAACCTCGATTTACCGCCAGTAAACCTTCGGTTTTCATCCTTGAATTGCAAGAAAATCTGCTCGAAACTGCACCGGTCTCATTTTAGAAACACACGCTAAAACACAGCAAGGTCAGGGGTAAACCCATGCGGATTCGCCCCTGACCATTATACTATTTCCAGATAAGAATGCACCAAGATGCGCCGCGAATTTTTTCTTCTGCCTAACGCGAATGGAACGCAGCGTAGCAGCGCTACGCTAAGTGGAATGAGCGGACGGCGGAAGGAAAAAGGCGCAAGCAGATGGCGCAGGCGAATCTGGAAATAGTATTACCTATTAGACAGGCATCGTCTTGTCAGCCTTGTTCAGCATGGTGGAATCCACCTTCAGCTGCTGGGCAGCGCGATACTCGAAGAACTTCGGCGCGACCTTCGGGAACATGGCGTAGGACAGCACGTCTTCCTCGCACTGATACCATTCGCGCATTTCCTCACGCAGCTTGTCGAGTTCCGGCGGAATGTCGTCGGCGTAGCGATGGGTGATGACCTTCGTGTCGCCGATGCACTTCTTGCGCACGTCCTCGTTCACCTTGCCCGGCAGACGGCCGTAGTGACCCGCCAGCAAGTCCTTGGATTCCTTCGGCACCATCTTGTAGCGCTCGCCGCCCAGCACGTTCATCACGGCCTGCGTGCCCACGATCTGGGAAGTCGGCGTGACCAGCGGCGGATAGCCGAAGTCCTTGCGCACGCGCGGCACTTCCGCCAGCACGTCGTAGTACTTGTCCATCTGGTTCGCCTGCTTGAGCTGACCAATCAGGTTGGACAGCATGCCGCCCGGCACCTGATACTGCAGGGTCTTGACGTCCACGCCCAGCACGCGCGCCGGGTCACGCCAGCCGTCCTTGGTCAGGCGATCCGCCACCGTGCGGAAGTGCGCCGCCAGCTGCGCCAGCAGGTCGAGGTCGAAGCCCGTGTCGTATTCCGTGCCCTTCAGGGTCGCAACGAGGGATTCGGTCGCCGGCTGAGACGTGCCGGAGCCCAGCGGGGACAGGCAGGTATCCACCACGTCCACACCCGCCTCGATGGCCTTGAGCAGCACCATGTCGCCCGTGCCGGTGGTGTTGTGCGTGTGCAGGACGATCGGCAGGTCGGTTTCCTTCTTCAGGCGCTTGACGAGGCTGTACGCCTTGTAGGGTAGCAGCAGGTTCGCCATGTCCTTGATGCAGATGACGTCCGCGCCCATCTTCTGGATGTCCACAGCGAGCTTGACGAAGTAATCCTCGTTGTGCACGGGGGATTCGGTGTACGACATGGCGATTTCCGCCGTGCCGCCGTACTTCTTCGTCGCCTTGACGGCGGTCTGCATGTTGCGCAGGTCGTTCAGCGCGTCGAAGCAGCGGATGATGTCAATGCCGTTCTCGACGGCCTTCTTGACAAAGAAATCCACCACGTCGTCCGCGTAGGGACGGTAGCCCAGCAGGTTCTGACCGCGCAGCAGCATCTGCAGCTTGGTGTTGGGCAGCGCCTTGCGCAGCTTGCGCAGCCGCTCCCACGGGTCTTCGTTCAGGAAGCGCAGGCACGCGTCGTAGGTCGCGCCGCCCCAGCACTCCAGAGAGTAGTAGCCAACCTTGTCCAGCATTTCGCAGGCAGGCAGCATCTCATCGGTACGCATCCGGGTCGCGGCCTGAGACTGGTGGCCGTCGCGCAGGATGGTATCCGTAATTTGAACCTTTGCCATAGGACGAATTTCCTCCTTCAGTTCGGTCAGAGGCGGAGAAGCACTCCCCTGCCCCTGACCGGATACGTTTCCATCAACTGTCGATTAACCGAACATGCTCAGCAGCACACCAGCCGCGATGGCAGAGCCGATAACGCCAGCAACGTTCGGGCCCATGGCGTGCATCAGCAGGAAGTTCGCGGGATTCGCCTTCTGACCTTCCTTCTGGGACACACGCGCCGCCATCGGGACAGCGGACACGCCGGCAGAGCCGATCAGCGGGTTGATCTTGCCGCCGGAGAGCTTGTTCATCAGCTTCGCCAGCAGCACGCCGCCCGCCGTGCCCATGCCGAACGCGACAATGCCCATCGCGATGATTTCAAGCGTGCGCACCGTCAGGAAGGTAGAGGCAGTCGCCGTTGCGCCGACCGTGACGCCGAGGAAAATCGTGACGATATTCATCAGCTCGTTCTGCATCGTCTTGTTCAGACGTTCGGTCACGCCGCATTCCTTCGCGAGGTTGCCCAGCATCAAGCAGCCGACCAGCGGAGCAGCGGACGGCAGCAGCAGCGCAACCAGAATGGTGACGACGATGGGGAAGATAATCTTCTGCGTCTTGGTGGCAGGCTTGAGCTGCTCCATGACGATTTTGCGTTCCTTCTCGGTGGTCAGGGCGCGCATAATCGGCGGCTGAATGACAGGCACCAGCGCCATGTAGGAGTATGCCGCGACCGCGATCGGGCCAAGGAGGTGCGGGGCGAGCTTGCCCGTCAGCCAAATCGCCGTCGGGCCGTCCGCGCCGCCGATGATGCCGATGGCGCCCGCTTCCGCAGCGGAGAAGCCGAACACGGCATACGCGAAGATAAACGTCATGAAAATGCCCAGCTGCGCCGCCGCGCCCAGCAGCAGCGTCTTGGGGTTGGAGATCAGCGGCCCGAAGTCCGTGCCCGCGCCAACGCCCATGAAGATAAGGCACGGATAGATGCCCAGCTTCACGCCGAGGTACAGGTAGTCCAGCAGACCCGCGGAAATCGTCTTGCCCGCCGTCGCCAGCATCGCGCCGGTGGCGGTGTAGACCGCGCCGTTCTTCAGGAAGGCGTCTTCCAGAATGACGGAAGCTGCGTTGCCGTTGGCGGCGAACTGCGCCAGGATGTCAGCAAAAGGCACCAGCTTCGTCGGGTCGTCGATGGTAACAGCGTTGACGAAGTGACCCAGCACGACATTGTTGCTGGTCAGAATCTGACCGGCGGCATTGACCATGTAGCCCACGGAATCAACAAAATCCTTGCCGTCTATCAAGACCGCGCCGCCGAACAGCGCCCAGTTGGCATGACCGCCGGCGAAGAGTTCTTCGTGGAAGATGTCGCTGCCCAGCAGGTTGGTCAGCAGCATACCAAAGGCAATCGGCAGCAGCAGCAGCGGCTCAAATTGCTTGACAATGGCGAGATACAGCAGTACGCAAGCGATGGCGACCATGATCAGCGCCAGCGGGTTCGTCAGATACTGGTAGATACCCGAGGTCGTGACGAGCCCCATGAGGGTTTCGCCCACATTGATTCCCATTATATCAGCTCACTTTCCTTCGGGATCGGTAAATACGTCGGATTACGCCAGCACGACCAGCGTGTCGCCCGCGCCGACCGTCGCGCCCTTGGTCACAACGACCTGCGCCACTTTGCCGTCCTTGGGGGCGGGGATTTCGTTTTCCATCTTCATGGCTTCCAGCACGCACAGCACCGTGCCCGCCTTGACCGTGTCGCCAACCTTGACCTTCACGTCCAGGATGTTGCCGGGCATGGGCGCCTTAACGGGTTCGCCGCCCGCCACGGGAGCCGCCGCAGCAGCCTTGGGCGCAGCAGCCGGAGCCGCCGCCACGGGAGCAGCCGCCACGGGAGCAGCCGCCACAGGGGCAGCAGCGCGCACGGGCGCAGCGGTCTGCACGCCGCCGACTTCTTCCACATCCACCACATAAGTCTGACCGTTGACCGTAATATTGAAGGTACGCATGATGGGATTTCCTCCTGTCAAAATCGTTCAATTTGTTGTCATGTTCAAGCCGATACTATTTCCAAATGAGCATGTGCCAAGATGCGCCGCGAATTTTTCTTTCTGGCTAACGTGAATGGAACGCAGCGTAGCAGCGCTACGCTAAGTGGAATGAACGGACGCCAGAAAGGAAAAGGCGCAAGCAGATGGCACAGGTGAATGCAGGAAATAGTATATTAGAAGCGGCTGTACACCTGTTCTTCGCGGCCAGCCTTCTGCCAGGCGGGCGCATTCTGCACGCGGCGGACGCGGCGCACCGTGAAGGCGCTGCCATCCTCCATCATCATCGCCACAGCGGCGGAAATGACCGCAATCAGCTCGCTGTCATCCGCCACGGGCACTTCTTCCACCACGGGCGCGGCAACCGGCGCGGGAGCGGGCGCTTCCGCCTGCTTCTTTGCCTTCTTGCCGCCCTTGCCGAGGTTCGCGGTGGCATTTTCCATCAGCTTGATCAGACCAATCAGCAGCACCAGACCGAAGAAAACGGTCAGCATGCCGATGAGTGTGACGATCAAGCCGAAGCCCAGATTATTCAAAAAGCCCATTTTTTACACGATCCTTTCCTCAATCACAGCGGCAGGTTGCCGTGCTTCTTCGGGGGATTGGATTCGCGCTTGGAGGAGAGCATCTCCAGCGCCGCAATGACATACTTGCGCGTTTCGGCGGGATCAATCACGTCATCGACCATGCCAGCCGCGGCAGCCGCCACGCCGTCCGCCACATCCGCAGCGAACTTCGCTTCCAATTCCGCACGGGACTGGAGCGCCGGCTTCTTGTCCGCCTTCAGGTCGTCGGTGTAGAGCACCTGCACCGCCGCTTCGGGGGTCAGGGCGGAAATCACCGCGCCCGGCCACGCGTAGGTGACATCAGCGTTGCTCTTGCCGCCCATGGCGACATACGCCTGACCGATGGCATTGCCGGTGACGATGGACACCTTCGCCGTCGTCGCTTCCGCGTAGGCGTAAAGCAGCTGCGTGGTCGCCTTGATGGTCGCCGCCTGCTCGTCAACCGCCGGGACGGCAACGCCCTTGCTGTTGATGAGGGACACGACGGGCAGGCTGTAGCAGTCGCACAGGCGGATGAAGCGCGCGGCCTTGCTTGCGGACTGCGCCGTCAGCACGCCGTCGTTCTCCTTGCCGTTGCCAACCACCAGACCGACCGGACGGCCGCCCACGCGGGTCAGCGCAACGCGGATTTCCTTACCGTAGTCCTTGAAAAGCTCCACATACGCCGCGCCGTCCGCCATGGCAGCCAGCTGGCTTTCCGCGTCCGCCGCGTCCAGCACGGGCAGAATGCGGTTCATGTCGTCGGTATCCACAATCGCGGCATCCTCCGCGTTGCAGCCGGGCAGATAGTCCAGCACCTGCACCGCCAGAGAGATGGCTTCGTCCTCGTCCTTGGCCGTCAGCGCGACGCCGCCCTGCGCAGCCATCGCCTTCGCGCCGCCGACCGCCTTGGCATCCACCGTCTTGCCGGAAATGGCGCTCATGACCTGCGGGCCATAGACCATCAGCTGACCAACGTTTTCGGCTTCAATGGTGATGTCAGCCAGCTGGGCAATCATTGCCGCGCCGCCGACCACCGGGCCCAGCACCAGCGCGATGACCGGCACCACGCCGCTGAGCTTTGCCAGACGGGTGAAAACGGACGCATAGGCGTTCATCGCCGCCGCGCCCTCGTCAATGCGCACACCAGCGCTGTCGCACAGGGCAATCACGGGCGCGCCCGTCTTCTGCGCCAGATCCAGCACCTTGACAATCTTCTGCGCCTGCATCTGCCCCATCGCGCCGCCATGCACCGTGAAATCCTGCGCGAACACGTACACAGGGCGATCCTGCACCGTGCCGCTGCCGGTCACGACCCCGGCGTAATCCCCATTGCGGGATACCAGCGCATCCGTCTCCACGAAAGAGCCGGCGTCCAGCAGCTTTGCCACCCGTTCACGGGCGGTCAGCTTGCCAGCCGCGCGCTGCTTTGCGATTCGTTCCGCGTCTCCCTGCAGGATGCTCTGCTTTTTCGCCAGCACCTGCTTCAGGTTCTGCTCACTCATGTTCAAAACTCCCTCCATGTCATGCCCCTTTCGGGGCGGGAAAAGTTGAGGTTACAATTTAGCCCGATTTTTCTAATTCTACATGTCCCCCCTATTTCCTGCTGCCCGGAAAAATTTTGTGGTTTTTCCGAGGAATCCGGCAGAATTTTTGTGAAAATCGTCCGAACCGATGAAATTTCGTCAAAAAATGCACCCGGCAGGAAACGCGGAATGCGAATCATCCTGACGGGTGCGCCAATGGTTACGCCGTTGTGAAGACTTGATAGGCGCAGGTTACGCGGTAGCCGAGTTTCTGCGCAATGTGTGCTGATGTTTCATTCGCCGCGTCCCACGTCGCAATTTTCCCTTGCTGATGCGCCGTCAAGATGAGCTTCGCCGCTGCCAGCGTCGCGTAGCCGTGTCCGCGGTGCGCCGGTGCTGTGTCCACCTCCACCTCGATGCCGCCGGGATACGCCGCGTAGCTGGATGCGCCGGACACAAACGCCCCGTCCGTGCAGACCAGCACCCCCAGCCCGCTGCGCGCATATTCATCCTCCGTGAATTGACTCACGAAGTCCGCCGCCCACGGAGTCTTGCGACAGAACGCCGCTTCCGCCGCGCCAATCGGCACAAGCGTCACGCCCTGCGGCAGATTCGCCAGCAGCGCAGTCAGGTGCGCATCCTCCGGCTGACGGTGCGGGTCAAAGGCGATGCGCTCCGACCACGTTCCCGACCGCTGCGCCTGCACCAGCGCGAGAAACGCACTGCTCCCCTGCACAATCCACGCGCGATTCTCCGCGTTCAGTGCGCGCCGCACCAATTCTTCCGACGGTTCGCCGCCGAAAAAGAGGAAATCGCCCGCCAGCACTGCCGCGCTGCTCGGACGCGCCGAATCATCCGTCATCACGCGCCCCTGCCCGTTCAGCGCCGCTTCGATGATGCCGTGCGCACCCGGCAGTCCGGCAAACATCCCGCGAATGTCCGCGCTGCTCACCCCTTCACGTCCTCCTGCACCATCGTGTTCGCCTTGCCGAAGGTCGTTTCCAGCGCTGCGAGGAAGGATTCGTCGCTCTGGTCGGCTTTCTTTTCCTTCACCGCGCCGATGGCCTCAAAGTGGCATTGCATCCCCGATGCCTGCGTCAGCGCGGAGGCAATCGCCGTGCGCTTCTTCTCCTGATTCATCAGCCCGACGTACAGTTCCTGCCCCATCGGCGCCTGCCAGCGGTAGGTGTCGCCGTCGCACCCGGCGTATTTGCCCATCGTCAGCATCGCGAACGTGCCGGGGTCGGAGCGCTTCAGGATGTTCATGGCTTCCTTCCACGCGTCCGCGTCGGTCTTGCCGGTCGGGGTCATCACGGCAGGCGCGGCGGGCTTGGGCGCTTCCTGCTTCGGCTCAGATGCAGGCTTTGCCGCCTTTTTCGTGGACTGCGCAGGGGTAAACGCGCCGCTTTGCAGCTTCTCCTGCAAGGCGGTCAGCTGCTTTTCCAGTTCGCCGATGCGGTCGTTGAGCGCCGCGGTGTCCGCCTCGCTCGTCCGCAGGCAGCTTTTCAGCGCAGCGTTTTCCAGTACGATTCGCGGCGACGACGCCCAGCGCAAATCTGTTTCCACGCGCATGAACAATTCCAGCATGTTCATCAGCCGCGTCGTGGTGAATTTTTCCGCCTGCTGCGCGTACTCCTGCGCGTCCTCCTGCGTCAGGTCAAGCAGGGCGCTCAGGTCGTCCGGGCTGCACTTGGCAATCAGCAGCGCGCGCAGGTGCTGGCTGACGTCCTTGGCGAACACCATCGGTTCGCGCCCGGCGCGCATCAATTCGTCAATCATCCGCATAACGGCGGACGCGTCCTCTTTTTCCAGCGCATCGGCGAAGCGGAACAGGAAGCTGCGGTCGCTCGTGCCCAGCACATTGCGCACGAGGTCTTCCGTCACCTGATTGGAATAGCCCAGGCACATGTCCAGTATCGACAGCGCGTCGCGCATTCCGCCCTCTGCGGCGCGGGCGATGAGCATCAGCGCGTTCTCCGACGCTTCCGCCTTCGCGCCCTCCGCCGCCTGACGCAGCCGCCCCGCGATTTGGTGCGCCGGAATCCGCCCGAAGTCGAAGCGCTGGCAGCGGCTGAGAATCGTCGCGGGCAGCTTCTGCGGCTCGGTCGTCGCGAGGATGAAAACGACGTACGCCGGCGGCTCCTCCAGCGTTTTCAGCAAGGCATTAAACGCGGAAGTGGACAGCATGTGTACTTCGTCGATGATGTAAACCTTGTATTTTCCCTGCTGCGGCGGATATTTGACCGTCTCGCGCAGATTGCGGATTTCCTCGACGCCATTGTTGCTCGCCGCGTCGATTTCCATCACGTCCATCGACTCGTCCGCCAGCAGACGGCGGCAGGATTCGCACTGCCCGCACGGGTCGCCGCCCACGGGATGCTCGCAGTTGATGGCGCGCGCGAGGATTTTCGCGGTGGATGTCTTGCCCGTGCCGCGGCTGCCGCAGAAGAGGTACGCATGGGCGACGCGCCCGCTCATCACCTGATTGCGCAGCGTGGAGATGACCGCCTCCTGTGCCACCATGCTGGAAAAGTCTTTGGGACGCCACTGGCGATAGAGTGCTTGATATGCCATAATTTCTGTTTTACTCCTTACAGTATGCGATTATTGCAGAGGATTTCGCGTCTGCGGACGCGAGGAGGGGGCTTTCCGCTCGCCCCCTCCACCCCTTCGGCGCCGCCACTTGTTTGGGAAGCTCCAATAATCTCAAATCATTCGCTTAAAGACGATAAATTCTTCCCCGCGCGCGACCAGCACGCCCTGATCGCCTTCCGCCGCCAAGCCGTAGTCCTCGCCCGGCACTTCCATCTCCATCCGCATTCCGTTCACCTTCTGGAAGGTCATATAGTAGATGGTTTTCGGTGCGCCGTCCTCCTGCGTCACCAGCGTGCGCTTGCCGACGACGCTCGCTTCCATGCTGTCAATCGGCGCGCGCGCATCGTCCGCCTCCACATGCACCATGCTCGTGATTTTCGCCACCAGCATCAGCACCAAAATCGCGCCCAGCACCGTGCCCAGCATCGTCAGCACATTCCGCAGCATTTCTGCATCCATCCGTTCTCTCCTCCGTTTGCTTCATCATGGGCATTATACCATAATCGGCGCATATGCACAAGAGTCGCCGGGCAGAAAAGCAGTTTTTCGCGCAAAATAAGCGAACGTGTATTCTGAAGTCTGTCCAAAATGCCCCCTGAAAAAAAGTTTGCAATTTTCCCGAAAAAATTTCAAAAAACCCCTTGCATTTTTCCGAGAACTATGCTATAATACTTTCTGTGCTCAGCGCTTCACCGCCTGACACAAAGAGAATAAGCGCTTGGGGCATTAGCACAGTTGGTAGCGCGCGACATTCGCATTGTCGAGGTCAGGAGTTCGAATCTCCTATGCTCCACGGATGGTCAAGGTTGAAAAGCCCTGACCTTTTCTTTTGCTTTCAAACATCCCGCAGCAAAAAGCCGACCGGACGGAGGATTTCTCCCCTGCCCGGTCGGGTTCTGTTTGCGAATATTGTTGTCGGCTGAAACGCTGCCGGGACGCGGACAGCGATTTTTTACCCCGAACCAGCATTCACGCATCACAAACCTATTGAAAGCGGACGAATGCGGCTGCACAAAACAAAACGCCACTCTTTCCCGCAAGAAATTGCAGTGGCGGGGGGGAGTCCAGAGGGGGCTGAAATCCCCGCTCTTTCACTTTTCAGCCCCCTCTGGGCGCTCTTTGGTTACTTTCTGCCGCAACAGAAAGTAACGTCTTCGCCTCCGCAGAGGCGACGGGAGCAGCGGACAAAATCAAGCATCTTCAAAACACACATAAATTTCTCCACCGTATGAATAAAAGCACCGGACAGAGCCATCGCGCCCCGTCCGGTTTTCTTATTCCTCTTCTCCCCCGATGGCTTCCTTCAGCGTCCGCCAGCCCAGCACGGCGCACTTCACGCGCGCGGGCATGTGCGAAATATCCTTCAGCGCCCCGGCTTCTTCCAGCTCGTCGATTTCCTCCGCCGTCGCTTCGCCCTGAATCATCTTGCGGAAGATTTCGCCCAAGCGCAGCGCTTCCTCCTTCTTCCGCCCGACAATCATGCCCAGCATAATGTCCGCCGAAGCCTGCGAAATCGCGCAGCCGTCGCCGATGAACGCGCCGTCGGTAATCACGTCGCCATCCACCTTCAGCTTCAGCGTGATGTCGTCGCCGCAGCTGGGGTTGACGCCTTCCAGCTCAATGTTCGCGTCCGGCAGATCGTGCTTGAACTCCGGATGGATGTTGTGTTCCGTCAGAATTTCGTTATAAAAGCTCCTGTTTTCCATAGCCCATTCGCTCCCTGATTGTTTTCAGGCTGTCCAGCAGCC
>OGWT01000408.1_pt1 | contig 34611 bp, 28 predicted proteins | sample 1576101 | NCBI WGS metagenome assembly OGWT01 (sample SAMEA3541481, study PRJEB24748) | human gut metagenome | biome: human gut; feature: human-associated habitat; material: faeces | place: China | collected 2012 | reverse complement strand
TAGATTGGCTCCGGCTTATCGGTGGGTCTGCTCTGTCTGCCGGAATGGGTCGCCTGCATTATAACAAGAGGCTCCCATCCAAATTTAAGCTGCGCTGTTTCCTTTATCATGGAAACCAGATTTTTAAAATCTTCAGCTGTTTCTTCGTTAAGACAAAGCTGGTGAGGGTTAGCCCTTCCCTCATTACATACAGCAACCGCTTCAACCCAGATTATACCTGCTCCGCTTTTTGCAAAACGGGTATATCTTCTTTTTGTAAGTTCGCCCGGAGCACCGCTTAATTCTCCGTCAGCTCCCTCCATGGGCTGAAAAACGATTCTGTTTCGCACCGTTTTTGAATAAACTGAAAACGGTGTGTTGAGCACTGAACATTCCTCCGCCATAGGAATGTCCTTGAAATCAAGTCCAGTTAATTTAATCTTCTTCACATTACACCTCAGTTTTGATTATTTGTACAAAATAACGAAAAACCAAACAAAAAAATTATTGTAATAGTTACAGTATTATGATATAATACTTTCACGCAAAAAAATATATAAAATTTGCTGTTATTTAATAAAATTTTGTTGCAAAGCGGTGTTATTATGCATAATAATTGCGTAGAAACTGTAAAATTTTCATCAGCTGCAATTGACAATCCTCTTCACTTTCATCACGGTGCCGAAATCCTCTTTGTAGAAAAGGGTGAAATTAAGGTAAAAGTACGTGACAATACCTTTTATGCTGGGGAAGGTACCCTTGTTTTTCTTAACAATCTTGAAGAGCATCAGATTGAAGCGGTATCTTATCCTTACGAAAGATATTATATCATTCTTGAGGACACCGCAGCGTTTAAAAATCTTGCGGAACCCGAGCTTCTTCTTTATCTGAGAAAGAACTGCTCACAGAATAACCGTATTGTACTGCTAGGCAAACATCGTGAAAACATAAAAATAATATTTGAAAAAATATTGGATGAATTTAATAATCCCACAGTTTTAAGTGACGAGATGATTAATATGCTTGTGCGTATGATTTTCATAAGCATATACCGCATAAAGAAGGATGAGATTCCCTCTGCACTTACAGGCAGAATGAGCAGTGTGGTAGATATTCAGAACTACATTGACGAAAACTTCCGTCAGCCTATTAAAATAGGCGATATTGCGGCTATGTTCTACATGGATAAATATTATCTCTCTCATATTTTCAAATCTGCAACAGGATATACTGTCAAGGAATTTCTGACTCTTACAAGGCTTAACCACGCCAGAAAACTGCTTCTTGAAACAAATATGAAAATCAACGAGATTTGCTTTGACAGTGGTTTCAGTGATGTTAACAGCTTTATAGGATATTTTAAACGTGAGTATCAGTATACTCCGGCAGCATATCGCAAAGCAGCAAAGCAGGAGAAAGAAAAAGATGACAAATAATAAAAATTCCGAAATTTCAAGCAGCTTTTCTCCTCTTTTCTCAAAAGAAATGCTAAAGGTCATGAGGATGATTTTAACTTCTCCTTTTTTGAAGATTCTCACGGCTTAAACAAGTTTTCAGTCGAGTGCGTTAATGAAAAAGTATTTATAAAAGGCGACTGTGTAAATTCGCTGGCGCAGGGCTTTTATTACTATCTCAAAAAAGCCTGCAATATAAATTACTCATGGTGCGGAAACGATACACTGGTTTTACCCCAAATCCTCCACGCCATGGAAAGAATAGAAAAAACAGTAAAGCAAAAGTACAGAGCATATTTTAATTACTGCACTTTCGGATATTCCGCTCCCTTTTGGAATTTTGAACGCTGGGAGAAAGAGCTCGATTTCATGGCTATGAACGGCATAAATCTTTTCCCTGCTGCAATAGGCAGCGAAGCCATTTGGTATTACACTCTTATTGATTTCGGATTTACAAAAGATGAAGCCCTTTCGTTTATTTCAGGTCCCGCTTTCTTCCCCTGGCAGATTATGACTAACATCCAAGGAGTCTGTCCCGTTAAAAGCGAGGAATATATTTTATCAAGGCTCGAGCTCGGCAAGAAAATTTTAGAGCGCATGAATGAGCTTAACATTAACCCCATTCAGACCGGCTTCAGCGGATTTGTTCCGAGAGCTTTCAAAGAAAAATTTCCGGAAGCCAAGATACTTCAAAAAAATCAGTGGTGCTCCTTTGATGGCACATGTGAAATAGACCCCCTCGACCCTCTGTTCAGAAAATTCGGACTTGCACTTCTCAATAAACAGGCAGAACTTTTCGGTAAACATCATTTTTATGCCGCAGACCCGTTCCATGAAAGCACCCCTCCTGTAAAGGGGAAAAAATATCTTAGAGACGTTTCAAAAACCATTCAGGAACTTTTTGAAGAATATGACAAAGACTATATCTGGGTAATGCAGTCATGGTCAATCAACAAAACCATTGCCTGTCAGGTAAAAAAAGAAAAGCTTCTTGTTTTAGACCTTAACGGCAGTGCATACAAAACCAAAAGACGTTTTTGGGGATATCCTTACGTAAGAGGAACTCTCCACAATTTCGGAGGAAGAATAAATCTCCACGGAAATGCTCCCCTCCTTGCCAAAAACAAATTCACCAGCGGATTTACAGGCAGAAACATCTGCGGAACAGGTCTTTTCATGGAGGGGATAAATCAAAATCCTTACTACTATGATCTGGCATTTTCCATGCTCACCGAAGACAAGAGCGTAAATCTTCGCAATTACACAAAAAACTACTGTCTGCGGCGCTATGGGGAAACCAGTCCCATTATGACTGAAATGCTTTTGAACTTCTTTAAAAGCATATATAAAAAAGGCACTGACGGAGTAGAAAAAAGCTCAATGGTCTGTGCAAGACCTGCTCTTAATCCCAAAAAATCAGGTCCCAATGACGGATTTTCTCTCCATTACGATAACTCCATAATTAAAGAAACCGTTTCGGCGATGATAGCAGAGGGAGAAAAACATACTCTTAAAGACGGATTCTACTTCGATTTAATGGACTTTACCCGTCAGTATGCATCAAATCGTCTTAAAGAAGTTTATGAAGATACAATAAAGGCATACACCAAAGGAAACATTGAAGAATACAAAAAGCAAAAGGAACTGTTTTTGCTCATTCTCACAAAGCTTGACGCCCTTCTCCTTACCCGCAAAGAATTTAATCTATACACATGGCTTAATCAGGCGGAAAACGTCGCATGTCCAAAGGAGATGAAAGACGCTTTCATAGTAAACGGAAAGTCACTCATAACTATCTGGGGTGAACCGGAAAGCGAGCCGAGTATATTTGACTATGCGTGGCGTGAATGGGGCGGACTTATCGGAGAATTTTACCTTCCAAGGTGGAAAATGTTCTTTGATTTTCTGGACAGCGAAACAGAAAAGCCTGTCGAAAAGCGTTACTCATTAAAGGATGAAAACAAACTTAAAAGAGTTTACGGACGTGAAGCTTTCAGAGCCGGAGGCATCTATAACAAGATGGCTGACTTTGAAGAAAGCTGGAGAAAAAGTGCCCAGTACGGTTCAGCACCTGAGTGTACATCCGAAGATACCCTCGCTCTTGCAGGCGAAATTATAGAATTATAACCCAAATTTTCAACAATAAAAATTCTGTGTGGAAAACTCCATACAGGATTTTTTGTTTATCTGTTAAGTTTATGAATTTACGTTTTCCTTCTTAAGAATATCTCTTGCCACAACAATACCTGTAACGGAAGCCTGCATAAGACCTCTTGTAATACCCGCTCCGTCACCTATGGCATAGAAATTATCAACAGCGGTTTCAAAGTTCTCGTTTACCTCAACCTTTGAGGAATAGAACTTAACCTCGACACCGTAAAGAAGGGTATTCTTTGAATAAAGTCCGGGAGCAACCTTATCAAAAGCCTTTAGAGCTTCAATTATGCTGGTAAGGTGTCTGTGGGGAAGCACAAAGGAAAGGTCTCCGGGAACGGCAGTTGTAAGAGTCGCTCTTGTTGTTGACTTTTTAAGTCTTGAAGCATCTGTTCTTCTGCCCAAAAGCAGATCGCCCAGACGCTGAACCACTACTCCGCCGCCGGTGAGCATATTACCGAGCTGAGCTATATATCTGCCGTATTCAGTAGGCTGATTAAAGGGCTCAGTGAAAGCTGTTGAAACGAGCATAGCAAAGTTTGTGTTCTCAGTATGAGAGCTTTCATCTGCATAGCTATGACCGTTTACAACTGCAATGCTTTCTTTAAAGTTGCCGTTATATCCGGCATTGTAGTGCTCCTCACTTACGATTCCGCCGGGATTCATACAGAAAGTACGAACCTTATTCTCAAATGTATCAGAGTAATAAACAAGCTTTGCTTCATAAAGATGCTTTGTAAGGTGATCCATTACCGAGTTTGGAACCTCTACTCTGACTCCGATATCAACTTCATTATTTATTGTGTTTATGCCGTTATCCTTTGCTATATGGGTAAGCCATTCTGCTCCGCCTCTTCCGGGTGCTGCAACAACATATCTTGCGCTGACAGTCTCTTCTGCTGCGTTCTTATGTCTGAGAATCGCTCCCGTAACCTGTCCGTTTTCATCAATAACAGGGTCGGCATGAGTCTTTTCCATAAAGGTAAAGCCCGGTATCTTTTCAAGATGATCATACATCGCCTTTAAAACTTCATAGGAATACTCTGTTCCCATATGACGCACAGGGCAGCGGACAAGATGAATATTGTGCTTGCTGCACTCATATGCAATTTCGTCAACTTTCTTATCGTTGAGTCCGTGAACCTCTTTCGGTGCGCCGAAATCAATATACATATCGTCTGCATATTTTATAAGCTCACGAACTTTATCAAGGGGAAGATAATTTGTTATATTTCCTCCGACTTCCTCGGAAAGTGAAAGTTTACCGTCGGAAAAAGCACCTGCTCCTGCCCAGCCGCTCATAATGTTACAGGGATTGCACCTTACGCAGGTGCCGTTTGTTCTTGCGGGACATTTGCGGTTATAAATGCTTATTCCCTCGTCTACTATAAGTACACGCATTTCGGGGGAAGCGTGTTTGTAAAGCTCAAGGGCTGTGAATATACCGGCAGGACCGGCTCCGATTACAACAACGTCATAGCTTTTCATTTTCTTTCTCCGTTCCGTGCGTAAAAACGCCTTAAAATTTGAAAAATCTTTTAAGGTTTACCTACATAAACCATGTTATTTTATCATGTTTTCACAAATCCCGCAATAGTTGAAAGGATTTTCACGCCATGGTATAATTAGTAAAATATGCATTTTCATTTAAAAAATGATAACCGGGAGGAAATTCCTTTTGATCAGAAAAAATGACGACATATGTCTTGATATAACGGCCATGTCCTCTGAAGGCAGCGGAATAGGAAGATATGAGGGAATGGCAATTTTTGTACCTGCAACTGCAGTAGGTGACAAAATAAAAGCTCACATAATCAAAGTGAAAAAGAACTATGCCATAGGCAAGGTTCTGGAAATAATTGAACCGTCATCCGACAGAAAAGAATCTGACTGTCCTGTTTTCGGCAGATGCGGAGGATGCTCATACCGACATATTACATATGAAGCTGAATGCAAAATAAAACAGCAGCGTGTTAAAGATGCAATGGAACGCCTCGGCGGTGTTACCGCTCCCATAAATCCAATTGCAGCAGACGAAAATTATTTAAGATACAGAAACAAAGCTCAGTATCCCTTTGCATCAGGCAAAGACGGAGAAGTCATTGCAGGTTTTTACGCTCAGAAAAGCCACCGTGTAATTCCATGCTCCGACTGCAAATTACAGCCTAAGATATTTTCGAAAATTTTGGAATCGGTTCTCCGCTGGGCAAACAGAAGAAACCTTTCTCCCTATAACGAAGAAACCGGAGAGGGACTTTTGAGACATCTTTATCTCAGAATCAGCGGTGAAAGCGGCGCTGTAATGGTCTGCATAGTTATAAACGGAAAGGAACTTCCATTCAGCGCAGAGCTTTGCGGTATACTTACAACACGTTTTAAAGAAATTGAAACCATAGTTATTAATATAAATACAGAAAAAACAAATGTAATTCTCGGTGAAGAATGCCGCACACTTTACGGTCCAGGATACATAACAGATACCCTCTGCGGACTTTCTTTCCGCCTTTCTCCCCTTTCCTTTTATCAGGTGAACCGTGAACAGGCACAGCGTCTTTACAGAAAAGCGGCAAAATATGCTGACCTCAAAGGCAACGAGGTACTTTTAGACCTTTACTGCGGAACAGGCACAATAGGTCTTACTATGGCACATATGGCTAAAAAGCTCATAGGTGTCGAGGTTGTTGAACAGGCAGTGCGTGATGCCGAAAAGAACGCCATGGAAAACGGTGCTGACAACAGCGAATTTATATGCGGTGATGCGGCAAAGGCAGCAGCTGAACTTAAAAGACGAGGCATAAAACCTGATGTAATAATCGTTGACCCTCCCAGAAAGGGCTGCGGTGAAGAACTTATAAACACAATAGCCGAAATGTCTCCTGAGCGGGTTGTATATATTTCCTGCGACCCTGCCACTCTCGGCAGAGACTGCAAAACTTTCGGAAGTCTCGGTTATGAAGTTAAGGAATACACGCCCTTTGACCTTTTCCCCGGCACAGTACATGTAGAAACAGCCTGTTTAATTGTTAAGAAATAAAACATATTCTAATAAGAATGATAGATAAGGATATTGCCGAGAAAATAGATAAGTCCACCCTAAACTAGTCTTTTTGCAAAATGGATTTTGCAAAATCGCTGCGCAAAATCAATAAAAATTTATAAACTTTAATAACTTTATATAAACAATATATTGATTAAATGATAAAAACCGGGAGATTCACTGTATTCTCCCGGTTTTTTGATGTTTTGCATAGTTTTTTATACGCATTGACAGATTTAATTATGTAAATTATAATGAATTTGGGTTGTTAATAACCAAAAGGAGTGATAATATGAAGAGCATTAAATCTTTTGCGGCAAAAATTGCTGCTGTACTGCTGGCAGTATCTGTTTGCTTTTCCAGCATGGCATTTACTACAAGTGCAGCAACAAGTCCGTATCTATTCTATCTTGTCTATTCTGACCTTCAAATGAACAAGACAAGCGCTGACCAAAGATACGGCGCAAATTCAAACCACATCAACTCTCAGCAGCTGACAAACGGCGACAGCGCAAGAGGTATAAAAGGAAGCGTTGTATATCTCGCAAAAAATGAGCGTGAGGGCTTCCAGATATATTTCCACGAGCAAACCGCCAGCCGCCCCCTGCGTGTTGAAGTAGGCGAATTTAGAAACGAAAAAGGAGAGCTTCTTGAAAGCTCAATTTACAACGAGGCTTATTTCAGACCGTGGGCCAACGGTGATCAGCTTGGTGAAGCCCTTGTTCCATACCGTGGCGAAACAGTGACTACGGTTCTTAATGAAAACAATACTTTTTATGTTGAACTGATTTCCTCAAAGGATCAGACACCCGGCAATTACACCTCAAAGGTAACTCTTTACGACGGAGACAAAGTTTTGGAAGAAAAGCCTATAACGGCAGTTGTCTGGAATTTCGCTCTGCCCGAAAGCCACTATGCAACAGCTCTTATGGGACTTTATAACAGCGCCTCAAGTTACGGCGATACAAAAGGTTTCCTGGCACTTAACGGCGTACGTTTTTCTGACTGGTCAACTATCGTGCCGGAAGATATTCCCCTTGCCGAAAGCATACTTGAAGGCTGGCAGGAAACTATGCTCGAACATGGAATTACCCCATACGAGCTTCCCCGCTTTATGATTGATAACGATGAAAAAGCTGCTGAACTTACAATGGCCGACCTAAGACGCAAAATGTTCAGCGTACCGCTTTTATCCGGAAACATCTTATCCTCTGAAACCAAGGAAAAAATTCTGCAATATAAAAATGTGGTAAACGGTAATCCCCTTTTAATGGACAAAGCATTTTTCTATGTTGCCGATGAGCCAGGCTGGGGTGAAGGAAGCGATACTTCCGCATTCGACAATCGTGTTGCAGCAATAGAATCTCTTTGGCCCAACAGCCACAAAATGGTTCCGTTTTTCAATTCTGCAAACTTTGAAATTATCATGTCAAAGCTTAAAACCAGCACAGATGTTCTGTGTCTCAACCAGGGACTTGTATTCGGTCATGACGGTGCTTTTGATGAATACGCAAACGGCGATTCATGGCATATTAAGTTAAGGTATCCCGGTGACATTCAGCTGGGAAGCTTTGAGCTGTGGCGCTGGGGCAAAAGTCCCGCCGGAGTATTCCGCCGTATTTTCTTCTGGCAGTCAGATCTGCTTGGCGATAACGGTATGCTCTACTACAACTGCGGATATGTTCCTCAGACAGCTGACGGACCATATAATATCTGGGAAACATATACAATGCCCTCCGCTTCAGGAGTACAGACCGGAAATGGAAACGGTGTACTGCTTTATCCGGGAGCTCCCATCGGAGAAGATCCCACAAAGCCTATCGTTTCCCTTCGTCTTAAACAGATTTCGGCAGGTCTTGATGACAACGACTATCTGACTCTTGCACGTGAATTCCTCGGCGAAGACAGTCAGGTACTTAAAAATGCAATCAATAAGGTTTTTGTAAACTACGAAAAATATGGTCTCCAGTACATATTCAGCTCAGAACCTCATGACAATGTTTCCGTTGACTACATAGCATGGGAATGTGCAACAATGAACGCCGCAAGAATCATGCTCGGCAACGCTCTGAGTGAAGCTAATACAGAACATAATTACGGAGAATGGATGCTTGCAGTTGAACCTGACGCTGACCACGACGGTCTTGAAATCAGAACCTGCGCTGACTGCGGCACTCAGGAAAGCCGTGCTGCTGTACGATGCAGCGACGGAGAACACAGCTATACATACACAGACAACGGCGACGGAACCCACACATGCCAATGTACTGTATGCGGTTCAAAAATCATCCAGGAACACAGAACAGAAGCTATCCCCGACGTTGAACCTACCTGTACATCTGAAGGTCTTACAGGTGGTGTACGCTGCAAAGACTGCGGTTTAATTATAGAACCTCAGAGTACTGTTGATAAAATCCCACACACACCCGGAGATTGGAATTATGCCTCCAACGGAGTATTTGAAAGAGAATGCAGTGTCTGCCACAATATCATTGATGTACAGACCGTTGAAATCACCCTTTCTGACAGCAGTATAACTCTCACTAACGGAGATTCGGCACAGCTCACCGCCGAAGCGGCAGATTTTACAAAGATTGTATTTTCTTCCGAAAACAGCGCAATCGCTTCTGTTGATTCCAAGGGAAAAATCACAGCCAAATCTCCCGGCGAAACTGCAATTATCGCCCGTATTGAGGGAACGGATATTGAGAAAGCCTGCAAAGTAACAGTTAACCCCAAAACTTATACTGTTACATGGATTATAGACTCGGCTACACAGACCACTAAAGTAGCTGAAGGGGCAGCAATTGTTCCTCCCGAAGTCAAAGATATTCCCGGCTATAAATTCAAGGGCTGGTCTCCTGACATACCTGATAAAATGCCATCTGAAAATTTAACATTTACCGCCACCTTTGAACCTGTTTCAACAGTTTCAATTGTACCTGTAAACAGTTCTGATGAAAAATCAGGAGATGTAATATATCATCAGGTTCCATGGTATGAAACATGGGTAAGTCATTCGATTGATCTGACTGTTCAGATGGAAGACAACAGCAAAATTGCCAGTGTACAGTGGGTATATGCAAACTGGTCAGCAGAAACTCCCGAAGCAGATATTCTGTATGCAGGCAAAACCTCTGCCACAATCAGACCCACCTGGGGCATCGGAGCACGTTCCTGCTGGGTACAGGCAATAGTGACGGATATTTACGGAAACAAGATTACATCTGATCCGGTAAAAGTTCGATTCTATAACTGGGATTGGCAGAAATAAAGTTTTCTGCTTAAAAATTAAGTAAAAATATAAATCTATAAATCTTCCCTGCTGTATTTCTCAAAATACGGCAGGGATTTTTTAATAATATGAAAGCATAACGGTTATTTTCAAATTGTCTTCAAGCGTGTATAATATGATTAAAATAAGATTTATGGAAAAGCACACTTTGTTGTCTGAAAATTAAAAACAACCTATAAACTTATCAATTATCCCTCTTGCATATTATTTAATAATTTAAACAGGAGTGATTTTATGAAAAAAACATTATCAACTGTTCTTGTTTTAATTCTGCTCTTATCCTTTACAGGCTGTCAGAAAAAAATCAAAGGCGCCGACGGCCTTATTGAAAAGGCAAGAGAAGTTATTCCCGTATCTGGCAGTGAGACAATAGATATGCAATATGTTGGAATGCATAGTAATGGTAACCTGATTCTTGCATGGTTTATATCAGGCAACGAATATCAGGCACACTATTATCTTCCCATGGAATGCGAAATCACAGGTAAAGATGAATACGTTTTTAACCGCATATATACCCCTTTGTCAAGAGGCGGAGAAGACAATTACGTTTTACACTGGCAAGATGGATATTCTTTCATAGTCAACAATCCCAAATGCTGTACATTGAAAATAACAGACAGCAGCGGAACTAAAGAAATAAACATAGACGAAAACGCATATCCGTTTATTTATTACAACGAGCTACTTCCTGAAGATTATGCTTTCTTAGATGCTCAGGGGAACGAATTATTTTAATCTAATTTCTTATAAAGGACAGTGACAAATGGAGCTTCCAATTAAATTCCTTGAAAAAATGCAGAACATACTTGGCGATGAATATGATGCCTTTATTAAAACCTATGAGGAAAACAGAAAAGCCGCACTACGTATTAATACCCTTAAAGGAAACGGTGAAAAGCTTTTCTCAGTTTTAGGCGAAAAGCTTTCCCCTGTCCCGTGGACCAGTGACGGATATTTTTATCCCGACACAATGCAGCCAGGTAAAAGTCCTCTCCATGAAGCAGGAGCTTATTATATTCAGGAGCCCAGCGCAATGCTTCCCGCAGAGCTTTTAAAGGCTCAGCCCGGAGAATGTATCCTCGACCTTTGCGCTGCTCCTGGAGGAAAGACAACTAAAATCGCCGCCGATATGAAAGGCGAAGGACTGCTTGTAGCAAATGAAATTCATCCCAAAAGAGCCGCCATACTTTCATCCAATGTTGAACGAATGGGCATTAAAAACGCAGTTGTCACAAATGAAAGCTCCGACAGACTCCTTAAAAAATTCCCCGAATTTTTCGACAGGATTTTAGTTGATGCTCCCTGCTCCGGTGAGGGAATGTTCCGTAAGGATGAGGAAGCAAGAGCTCAGTGGAACGAAGAAAACGTCATTAAATGTGCTGTGCGTCAGAAAGAAATACTCGATAACGCAGCAGCAATGCTCCGCCCCGGCGGAAAACTTCTCTATTCCACCTGCACCTTTTCTCCCGAAGAAAATGAAAAGATGATAGTTGACTTTTTAAATGATCATTCGGAATTTTCAGTAGAAAAAATCGATACTCCCCCTTGCATTTCTAACGGAAGACCGGAGCTTGCCGGAAACGATGAAAGAGCAGCGTTCACTTTCCGAATATGGCCTCATCTGACTGAAGGCGAAGGTCACTTTGCTGCGGTACTTAAAAAGGATGGCGAAAATGAAAACGTATACCGTAATAGCAACATTTCACCCTGTCCAAAAGAATATGAAAAGCTGTACAGAGCTTTTGCAGATGAATTTTTAAAAAATCCCCCAACGGGAGAAATTTCCGCTTTCGGAGAAAATCTCTATATTATGCCGCCGTTTCTTCCAAATCTTGACGGAATCAAGGTTTTGCGTTTTGGCCTTCATCTTGGAACAGTCAAGAAAAATCGCTTTGAACCAAGTCACTCCCTTGCAATGACTTTGAAGCCTCAGGACGCAGTACAATGTGCAGAACTCAGCATCAGCGATAAAGAAATTTTTGCCTATCTCAGAGGCGAAACCATTCCCGCAGGGGATTTAAAGGGCTGGTGTCTTATTTCGGTCAGCGGATATACCACTGGATGGGGCAAAGCAGCCGGAGGTATTATAAAAAACCATTATCCAAAGGGACTTAGAAGAAGTCTTTAAACAAGGGGTAAAACAATGAAAAAGGAAAACGAAAAGAAAAAAATCCCAAAAGAAAATCAGTGTCCTTACCACAAAAAATGCGGCGGATGCAGCTTGCAGAACATGGACTACGAAAGACAGCTTAAATTTAAGCAGTCCGTAGTCAACAGACTTTTGGGAGATTTCGGCAAAGTCGGAAAAATTGTCGGCATGAAAAATCCCTGTCATTACCGCAACAAAGCACAGGCATCTTTTGTAAATCTTCACGGCAAACTTTATTCAGGTGTTTATCAGTCCGCTACAGGAAAAACCGTTCCCGTTCAGGACTGCATGATTCAGGATGAAATTTCAAACAGAATAATAGGAGAAATCACTCGCCTTGCAGCAAGCTTCAAGATAAAAGCTTATAATCCAGAAACGGGAACAGGCATACTGCGCCATGTACTTATACGAAGAGGCTTTGAAACCAATCAGATTATGGCGGTAATAGTTCTCTATGAGGATAAGCTTAAAAACGAAAAGAGCTTTATTAATGCCATACTAAGTCACTGTCCCGAAATTACAACAATCGTAATAAACATAAGCAAAAGCAAACGAAAACTGGTGCTTGGAAGCGAAAGCCGCACCGTTTACGGCAGCGGTACAATAATAGACATCCTCTGCGGAAAAAAGTTTATTATTTCTCCCCGCTCTTTTTATCAGGTAAATCCTGTTCAAACTAAGGTGCTTTATGAAACCGCCATTTCATTTGCAGAACTGACAGGAAGCGAAACGGTAATTGACGCTTACTGCGGAATAGGTACAATAGGAATTTGTGCAAGCTCCGGTGCAAAAAGAGTTATCGGTGCCGACTCAAATACAGACGCCATAGCCGACGCAGAAAAAAATGCAAAGCTTAACGATATTTCAAATACTGAATTTTATCCCTGCGATGCGGGAGATTTTATGGAGGACTTTGTCTTTTCAGGCGAAAAGGCTCAGGTACTGTTTATGGATCCGCCAAGAGCCGGCAGCGACAAAAAATTTCTTGCGTCTGCGGTAAAGCTTGCGCCCGAAAGAATTGTATATATTTCCTGTAACCCCGAAACTCAGCGACGTGATTTATTTTACCTTACAAAGAACGGATATAAGGTTAAGAAAATAAAGCCTGTTGATATGTTCCCCTTTACGGCTCATACAGAATGTATTACGCTCCTTTGGCGTAAATGATTTTTATAGCGGCACAGAACCTAAAAAATAAGGATGTGACAGGAATGCTTAGTCCTTAACTGGAAACGGAAAGATTGATTTTACGAAGATATAAAACCACTGACATAGATATGCAGTATAGTATTCTAAAAGATGAGAGATTACATAAATATATCAGTTTTCCGGATTTATCAAAGGAAGAAGAACTCGAGTGCATAAAAAAGTGGATTTCTGACGCAGATACCAATAACCATGAAAAATGGGTTATTGAATTAAAAGAAAACAATACTGCAATCGGGAATCTTTCTGTAAATAATATCGATGTCAAAAATAATTACTGCAATGTAGGATATGTGATTATGTATGATTATTGGGGCAATGGATATGCGGCAGTAGCATTGAGAGCTGTTTCAGACTATCTTCTCGGTGAAAGAAATTATTATTTAGTGGAATGCTCCTGCAATGAGCTTAATAGACAGTCCTCTAAAGTAATGGAAAAAGCCGGATTCAAATAAGACGGATGTATCCCAAGCCGAAGACTAAATAAAGATGGTTCATATTCCTCAGTTGTCTATTACAGCAAAATCAGGGCATAAAAAGTTAAATTAACATACCCGAGAACGGCAGAAGTCGATTTTCTGACTTCTGCCGTTTTTGTATAATGAGTTGATAATGCACATTATTTTTCTTAATTGATTAAATTTTTTATTCATAATATTGAAAAGCTCTTTTTATTAGTGTATAATACAAAAATATTACTCCGACGTTTTCCGTCAGATGAGCTTTCACATTATGTGTGAGCTGTGAAAACGGTCGGTTATTTTTAATAAACGGAGGTCGTGCTATGAAAAAAGTATTGAAAATTTTAGGAATCATCTTACTTGTCGTGGTTCTGGTTCTGGGAGGATTTGTCGCTTATCTCAGTATCCGAGAATACAAACCCGACGACATTGAAACGATAGATGTCTCCGCTTCAGAAAGCCGTAAAACATTCTCCGGCGACACAGTAAAGCTCATCAGCTTCAACACCGGATACGCAGGTCTCGGTGACAATGCCGATTTCTTCATGGACGGCGGAAAAAAAGTTAAATCTACCGATGAAGATCGTATGAACGAAAACATGAACGAGATTTCTAAGTTCATAACTGACAAAAAAGCTGACTTCTATCTTTTACAGGAAGTAGATCAAAACTCCAGCCGTTCATACAGCGTAAATCAGGTAGAATCCTACATGAAAAATACAAATCTCTTTGGTACTTTCGCACTGAATTATTCATGTCCCTTTGTACCGTTCCCATTCCCGCCAATCGGAAAGGTCAACTCAGGTATTCTGACCCTTACTGATTACACCGTTTCATCGGCTGAAAGAGTCAGTCTCCCCTGCCCCTTCAAGTGGCCTGTTTCCGCAGCAAACCTCAAGCGCTGCTTACTTATAAACCGTGTCCCGATTGAAGGCAGCGATAAGGAACTTGTTATAGTAAACCTTCACCTTGAAGCCTATGACGACGGAGCCGGAAAAGCAGCACAGACACAGATGCTTTTCTCTATTTTGCAGAAGGAATATGAAAAAGGTAACTATGTAATTGCCGGCGGAGACTTTAACCAGACTTTCCCCGGCGGTGTAGATGCATACCCAATTCAGAATACAGAAACATGGACACCGGGCACACTGGAAAATACGGTTCTTCCTGCAGGCTGGTCCTTTGCATATGACACATCTGTTCCAACCTGTCGTCTTCTCGATAAACCATATGATGCAGCAACAAGCCAGCACTATGTTATAGACGGATTCATTCTTTCACCCAACGTTGAAAAGGTAACCGTTGAAACTCAGGATTTAGGCTTCCACGCAGCAGACCATAATCCTGTTTATCTTGAAGTTAAGCTTAAATAAAATTAAATACCTATAAATTAAAGCAGACTTTCATAAATAGAAAGTCTGCTTTTTCTTCTCCTTATCAAACGATACTTGACACATACAAACCAATAAAAGTATAATTGATTTCAATAAATACATTTTGAATTTTTCAAATAAACAGGAGAGATTATCGTGAATAAAGGATTAAAAATCTTTAATATTGTATCTGCTGTACTGCTCATACTTTTCGGCGCTTTTTATGCGATTATGAGCTCTGTGTACTTTACAACTTCAAACGCTCCTCTGATGATTATAGGTGTTGTTTCGGTGCTGTTTTCCGCAGGTCTCATGCGTTCACAGCTTAAAAGCGATGGTGAAACTACTCAGATAGTTGACGGAGAAAAAATAAGTGTTGAACCGGGAAAATGGTCACCGTTTTTATCCCTTATCGTTTTCTCTGCTCACATTTTCATGCTACCGAACATAATCATTGCAACAACTGACGCTCCTTTTTACATATACATTTGCTGCTACTGCACAACTGCACTGAGCGCAATATTAATTGTAACTACTCTTATCAAGCAAAAAAAAGCCGGCACAGCAAAATCCTTAAAGAAAAGAATAATTATTATCACAGTTATTACACTGCTTGTTATCGCCGCTTCCGCAGGAAAATTTGCACTTTTTGCAGGCACACAGCAGAATATTGACAATGCAGAAAGTGCTGCAAACTATACTAAAAATCTTTCTCCCACCGAATTATCAGAAGATCTTCCCGCAGCTGAAACAATCCGCAATGAAATAACCTCCGCTCTGGGCACAACTGTTTATTACGCTCTCGAACAGAGAACAGAACAGAAAACGGATTCTTTTGGTAAAAATTACACAGAGCTTATATATTATGTATGGACCGCAGAGGATATAAATATATCTGAGTACACATACAAACTTTATGAAGACGGAACCGCCAAATTCGGTTTTGCCCGTCAAATTGAAGGCGCAAACGCAGGTGATTTTGCCAACTCCCCATACTTCACATGGGAATACAGCGAAAACAGTACACAGGAATAATCGTTCTAACATAGATTTACAATACGCTTGATTATTCGAAAAGTTTATGATATGCTTATTATCAATAATTTGAAGGGGTGAAAAAATGCGTAACTTTTCTTGCAAATAATTTTTAAAATGCCGTAATGCTGCTTTGCAGTATTATTGCGTCTTTTGCAGGAAAGTTATAAATTTAAGCTCTCTCTTATAATGATTTCACGCCTTTTTATATGGGCATAGTATTTTACTATTATGAGCTGCAGAAATTATACTTTCTTGCAGCTCATATTTTTTGCTTTTAAAAGCATTACGGGAGAGATAACTATGTCAATGATAAAAGTAGAAAATCTTACTTTTGCCTATCCGTCAAGCTATGACAATATTTTTGAAAATGTGAGTTTCGTAATAGATACCGATTGGAAACTCGGATTTATAGGCAGAAACGCAAGAGGCAAAACCACATTTTTAAATCTTCTGCTTGGTAAATATGAATATAACGGAAAAATCATATCATCTGTTCAATTTGACTATTTCCCTTATAAGGTTGATGACCAAAACAGGCTGACAAAGGAAATTTTGCATAATATTGCACCAGACTGCGAAGAATGGGAAATTATCCGTGAGCTTTCATACCTCGAAGCTGACATTGATATTCTTTACAGACCATTCCGTACCCTTTCAAACGGAGAGCAGACAAAGGCATTGCTTTCCGCTCTTTTTCTCAATGAAAATCATTTTCTTTTAATTGATGAACCTACCAATCATCTGGATACAAAGGCACGTGAAACAGTAGCGTCTTATTTAAAAAGAAAAAAGGGATTTATATTGGTTTCCCATGACAGACTTTTTTTAGACAGCTGCGTAGACCATATTTTATCTTTAAACAGAGCAAATATAGAAATACAAAGCGGAAACTTTTCCACATGGATTAAAAATTTTGAAGCACAGCAGGAATCTGAACTGTTAAAAAACGAGCATCTGAAAAAAGATATAAAAAGACTGGAAAAATCCGCCAGACGCTCAGCTGAATGGTCTGATAAAGTAGAATCGACAAAGGCAGGCTCCTTTGATAAAGGATATATAGGTCACAAAGCTGCAAAAATGATGAAGCGGTCTAAATCCATTGAATTACGACAGCAAAAAAATATAGAGGAGAAATCAAAGCTTTTACAGAATTTTGAAACTGCGGAAACTTTGAAAATCTCTCCCCTTATACACCATTCAGATACTCTTGCAGTATTTTCTGAGGTTTCTGTTATCTACGATGAAAAAATTATAAATAAACCTGTCTCATTTACAATACATCGAGGTGACAGAGTGGTACTCGACGGCAGGAACGGAAGCGGAAAAAGCAGTCTGCTAAAACTATTGATGAATGAACCAATCAAACACACAGGGCAATTTCAAAAAAGCTCCGGTCTTATAGTGTCATATGTTCCTCAGGATACAGGTTCACTTAAAGGTAAATTATCAGACTTTGCACAAAGCAATAATATTGACGAAAGCCTTTTCAAAGCTATTTTACGTAAAATGGACTTTGAACGTATACAATTTGAAAAAGACATTGAGAATTTTTCACAAGGCCAGAAAAAGAAAGTGCTTATTGCCAAAAGTCTTTGTGAACACGCACATCTGTATATTTGGGACGAACCGCTTAATTTTATTGATATTTATTCCCGTATGCAGATAGAAGAACTCATCAGGGATTTTTCACCTACCATGCTTTTTGTAGAACATGATGGATTATTCAGAGACACCATTGCTACAAAGAAAATAGAATTAAAAGGCTGAACATTCAGTTAATCAAAAAGGGAGCTTTCATAAAAGAAAGCTCCCTTTTTCAGTCTACTCAATTTTACTTTGTCAAATCGTGAATCCATTTTCCTCTTTTAAATCTTATAAGACACATTATGACTTTAAAAACCTCTTCGGCTGTGGTAAGGATTACAACCTGCTCTATGGTCAATCCCCAAACAGCAGCTCCTAAAAATGCCAGAGGTACACCGATTATCCACATAGAAACCAGCTCAACGGCAAGGGCGAATTTGGCGTCTCCGCCGCCTCTGAATATACCCGTTATACAGGAATTGTTCATTGCCCTTACAGGTGAAACCACGGCGAAAATTATAAAAATAGTCACAGCTGCATTTTTTACATTTTCGGAGACATTGAACAGGGACAAAATCGGATTTGAAAAAATCAGAATCGAAGCGCCCATTAAAAGACCTAAAATAAAGGAAATAACCGCATATCTTTCAGCATATACCTTTGCTTTTGGGATATCTCCTCCCCCTATTTCATGGCCTACCATAACCATTGCAGCATTTGCAATACTGAAGCAGGCAACCATCATAAGGTTTAGCACTGTGTTGCATATCTGCATAACGGCAATGGCTTCCTTGCCTATCTGTCCGTAAGCGGCAGTGTAAAAGGTCATTCCAAGACCCCAAAGAGCCTCATTTAGTATAACGGGAAATGCCGATGCCATGATTTTCTTTGCAAAAACCTTATCGAATCCAAAGTATTCTTTAAATCCGCCTTTAAGAGCTGATCCCTTTTTAAAAGCAAGGATAAATATCAATATAATTTCACAGATACGTGCTATAAGCGTACAGAGAGCCGCTCCCTTTACCCCCATTTTCGGCGCACCAAAGTTTCCGAAAATGAATATGTAGTTAAGTCCGGCATTAATAAGCACCGCAATGGCACTGACAACCATGGGAAGCCTTGCGCTGCCTATGCTTCTCAAAGCTCCGGCAAGGAAAAAGGAAATACCGGTCATTATGTAACTGAGCGAAACTATCTTTACATAGTCAACTCCGAGGGAAACTACCCTCAAATCATCGGTAAAAAGTCCCAGGATGGGCGACGGAAAAACAAGTGCCGCCAAAGTGAAAATGGCTCCTGTAACAAAAATCAGTGTAAGGCCTATGGCCGATACGTTCTTTATGCGCCTTTTATCACCGCTGCCCCAATACTGTGAAATGAACATACAGCATCCGGCAGTTACTCCTATTATAATAAGATTGAACATAAAGAAAAGCTGATTGGCAATTCCCAGTGCGGCGATTTCATCCTCGCCCACCTTGCCTATCATCAAAGTATCAACCATGTTAAGGGATGACACTATAAAGTTTTGAATCATTATGGGCAGAGCAAGCACAAAGAGCTTATTGAAAAACTGCCTGTCACCTTTTAAGCTTCCTAAAAACCCTTTTATTTTAAATAACCTGCGATACGGTAATTATCTCATATAATTCAAAAAAGCGACTCGTTAGTCCGTATCTTTTCCTTTCTTAAAATTCTTATATAATACAGTGCCTGCATATTTTACAAATATAGCTTTCACATGTCAAGAGTATATACTTTTTATTTTGATTATGGTACAATAACGCCATAAAAACTTTAAAACGGCTATCAACGGAGGTGCACAATGAATAATTTTATCAAAGCAGCAATAGGCGCAGGAGCCGCCGCTGCCGCAACAGGTGCAGCAATAGGAATATCAAAACTTAAGAAAAATAATTTCTGCCCAAAATGCTACATAAAAAAGCTTCAGGCAGCTAAAAACTACAATTTGCCTGATAGCGCACTTTATAACAATTCAGCGGCTCTCACTCCCCCTATGGGCTGGTCAAGCTGGAATGCATTCCGACAGAATATAGATGAAAATCTTATCTACGATATGGCTCTGGTCATGAAGGAATCCGGACTGCTCGATGCAGGTTACAAATATGTAAACCTCGACGACTGCTGGCATTCATCAATGAGAGATGAAAACGGAAAACTTCAGGGTGACCTTGCAAAATTTCCGTCGGGTATCAAAGCATTGTGCGAAAAGGTAAATTCTCTCGGTTTAAAGCTCGGAATATATACCTCAAACGGAACTCTCACCTGTGAAGATCTCCCTGCAAGTCTCGGCAAAGAGGCAATTGATGCAGACACATTTGCACAGTGGGGAATTGAATTTTTTAAATACGATTTCTGCCATAATGTCCCCATAAGCGGAGAAGGACCCGACCTTGACAGAATATATATTGCTCCCGCCGGTAGCTCAGATGAACAGATAATCGAGGCTGAGACAGGCCGTCTTACAGGTACTGCAAGAATAATGAATAGCTCAAGACTTGAAAGCGGAAAATATGTAACAGGTCTCGGATACGCAAACGGAGCAGTAGAATTTGACAACATCGAAGTTCAGGAGGACGGAGAATATACCCTGACTTTAGGAACACGCAAAAACGGTGAGTATGAGAAATTTGCTCAGATTGTCATTAATTCAACAGACAAGTATGATATAACTATTCCTCCTACTAAGACTTGGACTCCCGTGGGAAGAGATCAGATTAGGGTAAAACTTAAAAAGGGAAAGAATACAATTAAAATTCATAATCCCATAGGCTCAAAGTTGGACAGTGCTGCATATCAGTACATGAACATGGGCAAAGAACTTAAGCGTGCCACCAAGGAGTACGCAGAGAAGAACGGAACCGAAGAAAAGCCCATTGTCTATTCAATCTGCGAATGGGGCAAGAATAAGCCTTGGAAATGGGGCAGCCAGGCAGGTAATCTTTGGCGTACAACCCCCGACATTATGGCAAATTGGCCTTCAATAGTTGGAATATATGAATTCAACGTAAGACTTGCCGAATATGCAGGCAGGGGCGGCTGGAATGATCCCGATATGCTGGAAGTGGGCAACGGAAAACTTACCTATGAAGAAAACAAAACCCATTTCACCCTTTGGTGCATGATGGCTGCTCCCCTTATTTTAGGCAATGACCTTAGAAAATTCAGGAATCCCGACGGCACAGTCGATAAAGACAATAAAGTCCTTAAAATCCTCACAAACCGTGAGCTTATCGCAATAGATCAAGATGAACTTGGCGTTCAGTGCCGCCGCTATAAAATGGGTGTTGTGGATATTCTTGTAAAGCCCCTCGCTGATAAGAGCTTTGCACTTTGCTTCTTTAATAAGGGAGTAACTCCTGCAAACGCAAAGGCTGATCTTTCCGACATATGCAACCAGAGCTATATTCAGACGGAAAAAGCAAACAGCTACACAGCTAAAGAGCTTTGGAGCGGCGAGGAACTTACTATTGGCAATACGATTTCTGCACAGCTTCCTCCAAGAGGAGTAAAAGTTTACCGTGTATACCCGTCAAACAAATAATTTTATAATTTAAAGTTTAAACCGTCCGAGAACATTCCCGGACGGTTTTTCATATAATATTCTATTTATTGAGCTCAGCTACAAATTCTATGGGTTTAACTGTCATTTCCACCCATGCAGGTCTGAACCCGCTTTTTATGGCATTGCGTGCAGACTTGATATTCGACCATGCACAGCAGTAAAAAGGAACCTTTCCCCTTGCCAGAATCTCTTTTGCAAGACGGCTTGTAACCGCTGACGCTATGCCCTGCCTCCGCTCTTCCGGCAAAACATCCACACCGATCTGCCACATGGTTTCACAGTCTGCTGAACAGCCGGCAAGACCTACAAGCTTATTATCTTTATAGGCTCCGACTCCCAGCACATCGAGATTTTTTCTTTTTTCGCACAGAGCGTTGCTCCACTGTGGCAAATATAAGCCCTCAAAATCTTTTTGCTCCAGCACTCTAAGCTCGTATTCGCAGTACTGAGGAGAAAGCACATTTATATCCGGAAGAAAATATTCCGCCATAAAACATACCTGTAAACCGTGCTTCATAAATTCTGTATTTAACACCTGCATATTAGGTGTTTCAAAACAGTGCTCAGGCTCATATTTGTTTATGTAAGCCTCTACAACAGCCTTATATTTCATATCAATGGAAGCGACTATATTGTTTCCGTATGATATTAAATTACAGTATAACGGCAGCTGAAGATATTGTCTGGCATTTGGATTTTTTACCGATTCCACAATTATATTTTTACTGCTTTTAAAATCCTCAGCCTTGCAGTTTGCATCTATGGCGGACTGTCTCATAGCTATTTCCAAAATTTCTCCATTAGTCATATTCATTTTTCACCCTCTCTCATTTTTCCGTAATTTCTTAAAATAAAGGGCAAAAGCTTTCTGCTTTCGCCCTTAACTTATATATTTACTTACTCTGTGCCTCGTAAGCTTCCCTTACAGCCTTTGCAAGCTGGTCAGGACAGGAAGTAGGCTTAAAGCCGCAGGTTATGCCTGTAAATCTCTTTTCAACGTCATCTATTTTCATTCCTCTTACAATAGCGCTTATGCCCTTGAGGTTTCCGTCACATCCGCCGTGAAACATTACGCTTTTTATTGTATCGCCATCAAGCTCTACATCAATAAATCTTGAACAGGTTCCCTTTGTCTTATATGTATATGTCATATCCTTTTTCTCCTTTAACTTTATTTCAAGAGAAAAAGATACATCAAAAACAGACTTCTGTCAAGTACAATTACTTTCCTGTATCCTCTTTAGGGCTTTTCGTTTCAGGAACTGATGTGCCGTTGCTTTCCTCTTTTTCGGCTTCATAGAAGAACTTTTCTTCACTGCCTATTTCACGTATTACGAGCTTTGCCCTTATATCCTTTAACAGACCGATAATGTAGCAAAGTATAACAAAAAGTATACCAGGACCAAGCAGCAAAAGCATTGACCCAGATGCTTCATAAAATATCAACGATACTATAGTCCATACAAAAGCTGCTACCAATGAGCCGAATAAATATTTTTCTGCCATAAATTTACTCCTCCAAAATATTTAACTGTTCGTATTTTTATCATCCTTTTCATGGTTTTCTTTAGATTCAGGCTTTGACTTCATATCTTTTAGGAGACCGATGATATAGCATAACATAATAAAAATCACACATGGCGGATAAAAAATCATCGTAGCGCACACAGAATCATTATCCATACGTAATAAGATCAAAAACCAAATGAAAACCACAACGATCGAACCGAATAAATATTTATATTTCATATTCTCTTATCCTTATATTAGATTTCAGAACATCCTCACTTACAGCCTCACATTACTATCTTCAAAATGTTTTAAGTATTTATTCTACCTGCCTCCTCTTAAACTTGTTAAATTGAATATTTTTTTCTTTATATCAAATTATATTATATTGATACTGCACATGTCAATGCATTTTAAACTTTACTTTAAATTGACTTACACAGAATAAAATGCTATACTCTTCGGCGGAAAATATGTAAAAAGTGAGTAATTCTTATATTGGAGGTAAAAATAAATGGAAAGCAGAGTAGAAAAAGCTGTTGAAAACTTTAAGTCCGGCTGCAACTGCTCACAGGCAGTTTTACTGGCTTACGCTGATTTAATAGGTATTGACGAAAAAACAGCTATGCTTCTTTCTTCCGGTCTCGGCGGCGGAGTAGGCAGAATGAGAGAAGTTTGCGGAGCATTCAACGCAGCTGCTATAGTAACTGGTATGAAGGTAGGGAGTCTTGATCCCAACGACAGACAGGCTAAAAAACACACCTACGAAACTGTACAGAAAGTAGCCGAGGAGTTCAAAAAGACAAATCACTCCATTGTTTGCCGTGAGCTTTTAGGTCTTGATAAATCAAAAAAAGAAACAGCTGCTCCCGATGAGCGCACCGCTGAATACTACAAAAAACGTCCCTGCGCTCATATTGTAGCCGATGCTGCAAGAGCGCTGGAAGCGGTCATTTTCAATGAGGAATAATTTGAAAGATTATTCAAATATTGTAAATGAATTGTAAATATGTGTTTTTCTTCCTTGACTAAACAGCGAATAGTGATAATATTAAGTCAGAGATTAAAACATATTCACTTTGGTTTTTACCGAAGGGGAGTAGCTTTTGCGAATAGCAATCATCCGGTCAACAGCCGCTTTTTAGCTGGCCGGACGACCTGCCGTCAAAAAACACGCAGGTAGCAAGACCTTTGGCAGGTTACTGCTGAGGGTCTTTTTTGTTTTAACCGAAAAATTGAAAGGGTGCGGAAAATGAAATTCTATCTCGAAGAAGCCGAACAGGTTATGAAAGACCTTGACGCTGTGCCCGAAGGACTAACCTCGGACGAAGCGTCAAATCGTCTTCAAAAGTACGGCAAAAATGAACTGGCAAAACCTAAGGGAAAATCACTCTTACGCCGATTCCTTGAACAGCTCTCTGATCCAATGATAATAATTCTCCTTGTAGCCGCTGTTGTTTCGGGAATCACTGCCGCTTATGCAAACGAATCCTTTGCGGATGTATTCATCATCCTTTTCGTTGTTGTAATCAACGCAGTATTGGGTGTTTATCAGGAAAGCAAAGCGGAAAAGGCAATTGAAGCTCTTCAGCAAATGACTGCCGCCACTTCCAAAGTGCTCCGTGACGGAGAAATATCTCACGTTAAGAGCGCAGACATGGTTCCCGGCGATGTTGTGCTCCTTGAAGCAGGCGACGCTGTTCCCGCAGACTGCCGAATCATTGAAAGCGCAAGCCTCAAAATTGAGGAAGCCGCTCTTACAGGTGAATCAGTTCCAGCCGGAAAGATAATGGAAAAGCTCCTTCCCTCCGACGGCAAGGATGTTCCATTAGGCGACAGAAAAAATATGGCATACATGGGCAGCACCGTTGTTTACGGACGAGGCAAAGCCGTTGTAACCCGTACAGGTATGGAAACTGAAATGGGCAAGATTGCATCTGCAATCACCACCGCCGAAGACGGTCAGACTCCCTTGCAGAAAAAGCTCTCTCAGCTTAGCAAAATTCTTTCTTTCATCGTTCTCGGCATCTGTGTATTTATCTTTATTTTCTCCTTTGTACGTGCAGGAGATTTCTCCTTTGCAACAGCAATTAATACATTCATGATAGCTGTCAGCCTTGCAGTTGCAGCAATTCCCGAAGGTCTTGCAACAGTTGTTACAATTGTTCTTTCCATGGGCGTTACAGGTATGTCAAAGCGAAATGCAGTTATCAGAAAGCTTACGGCAGTTGAAACTCTCGGCTGCGCTCAGATAATCTGCTCCGACAAAACCGGTACACTTACTCAGAATAAGATGACCGTTGTTGAACACTACTCAGCAGATGAAAAGCTCCTTGCAAGAGCAATGGCTCTTTGCACCGATGCAGAAGTACAGCACGACGGCAGCGTAACAGGTGAACCCACCGAAGCCGCTCTTGTAGCCTATGGTCTTTCACTTGGACTTAACAAAACCGAAATGAAAGAGTCCTCTCCCAGAATCGGAGAAGCTCCCTTTGACTCAATGAGAAAAATGATGTCCACCGTTCACTCTGCAGCTAACGGATTTGTACAGTACACAAAGGGCGCACCTGACGTTGTTCTCAGCCACTGCACAAAATGTCTCGGAGAAAACGGCGCAGTCATTGATATGACCGATGAAATAAGAGAAAAGATTGCTTCTCAGAACAAAGCTATGGCAGATAAAGCCCTGCGTGTTCTCGCCGCAGCTTACAGAGAATATACTTCACAGCCTTCAGATTTTGCTCCTGAAGCATTGGAAAGCGACCTTATCTTTATAGGTCTTACAGGAATGATTGACCCTGTCCGTCCCGAAGTTGTAGCTTCCATTAAAGAATGTAAGGAAGCCGGCATACGTCCAATTATGATAACCGGTGACCACAAGGATACCGCTGTTGCGATAGCTATGGAGCTTGGAATAATAGACAACGCCTCACAGGCAATTACAGGCTCTGAGCTTTCCGAAATGTCCGACGAAGAATTTGAAAAGCGTGTAGGAGACTTTTCAGTTTATGCCCGTGTTCAGCCTGAGCACAAAGTAAGAATAGTCAACGCATGGCGCAAAAAGGGCTGTGTAACGGCTATGACCGGTGACGGCGTAAACGACGCACCGTCAATTAAAAGCGCAGACATCGGCATCGGAATGGGCATTACAGGTACCGACGTTACAAAGAACGTTGCGGACATGGTTCTCGCCGACGACAACTTTGCAACAATCGTTGCAGCAGTTGAAGAGGGCAGAAAGATTTACGACAACATCCGTAAATCCATTCAGTTCCTCCTGGCTTCAAACCTCAGTGAGGTTATCTCAATTTTCACAGCCACTCTTTTAGGCTTTACAATACTTGAACCGGTACACATTCTTTGGATTAACCTTATTACAGATACCTTTCCCGCCCTTGCACTGGGTATGGAAAAAGGCGAACCGAACCTTATGAAGCGTAAGCCACGTAATCCCTCAGACGGAATTTTCGCCGGCGGAATGGGCTTCGACGTTGCCTATCAGGGCATACTCGTTTCAATAGTAACCCTTGCAGCTTACTTTATAGGTCACTTTATGGAAGCCGGTGTATGGGAAATTACAAACAGCCCCGACGGTGTAACTATGGCATTCCTTACAATGTCCATGGCTGAGATTTTCCACTCTTACAACATGCGCTCAAGAACAGGCTCTATCTTCAAGCTTAAGCATCACAATTTCTATATCTTCGGCGCAATGGTAGCTTCACTTCTTCTGACCTCGGCAGTTATCTATATCCCCTTCCTTTCAGAGGCCTTCCATTTCGAGCACATTTCATTTACTGAATATGTTGTATCACTTGCCCTTGCATTTTCAGTAATACCAATTGTTGAAATCGTAAAGGCTATACAGCGTGCCGCTGCAAAAAGATGCAAATAAAATTATATAAGGACAACAAAAAACCGCAGAGCAAACGCCCTGCGGTTTTTTATTTGCTTTTTAATTATGCCTGCTGGGGAGCTCCAACGGGGCAAGCGTCTGCGCAAGCACCGCACTCAATGCAGGTATCAGCATCGATTACATACTTTCCGTCGCCCTCAGAAATAGCCTCTACAGGGCACTCTGCTGCGCAAGCGCCGCAGGAGATGCAATCGTCAGAAATTACATATGCCATTTTAGTTGCCTCCTTATCACCTTTTTCCTTATTGTATCACATGACGGCTAAATTTCAAGGGGATTTTTAATATAAATAATAAATTCCTTTTTAACGGTGCATAATAAATTTGTATATTCTTCCGGAGAAAGGGGTAAAAAAATGAAAAACGGAAAAATAAAGGGAAATGCAAAATGGCTTCTTGCAGGACACGGCTTCGCTTGTGCATTGGCAGTGTTCGCTTACATTTGTGTATGGCTCGCTTTCGGAAATTCAGCAAGGGCGGTTAATCTGATATTTACGGACACATCAGTAAAAAACACTCTCACATCTGTTGACCCGCTTCTTTACAGTGGTCTGCGGCTTCTTGCCTCCTGCGCTGCACTTATTCTTTCCGCATTTGCCATAGGAGCTTTCCGCACCGGAATTGACGCATGGTTCTGGAAGAGGTCAACGAGAGAATATGCGTCATATGATCTTTTTTTCAAAGGATTTCTGATGTTCGGAAAATCCGCATGGCTTTGGATTTCCCTTAAAATTATAAACACAGCTGCCCTTATAGTATTTCTAATTCCCGCAGGAATTTTCGGCTCCGTTTTTTATTATCTTGCAGTAAATGATTTTTCAGTATATACAGTTCTTGCATCGGCACTTGCAGCTTTAATATCTGCATTGGGCGGAATTCTTTTCTCATGGACTTACATGCAGAAATTTGCTCTGAGCACTTATTTTATATCGGAAAATCCTCTTATGTCCGCCTGGGGTGCCATTCGTGAAAGTGCAGTATACATGACCGGAAATGAACGCAAGCTTATTATGCACAAAATAAGCTTTCTGCCGTGGCTTTTATCCTGTGTACTGATTCTGCCTGCATTTTATGTACTGCCCTACTACTATCAGAGCTGCGCCTGTTTTGCAAGAGGCCTCCTTATGAGTACAAAGCTTAAAAACGACAGCGCTTTTATTTTAGGAAGTCCCATTCCCGAAAGATAATATGTTGTAACGAAAAAGCATATATTGTATAATCACCTTGCAGAAAAGTTTCAAGTCTTGTGAGGTGCAAAAGGTGACAGATAAAAATATACAGACACAGCAATCGGTTACTGCAATCGTTTCCGATAACATATACAGCAAAGAGGAAAACAACAAATTTTTTGACAGTCTGTTTGCCTGTCAGCTTCCGTTAAAAATCATCGTACAGCGCTCCATGCTGGAAAACGGCAACTTTCCTCTTGAATATTTAGAAAGAGAAAACCTTTTACCCCTGCACGGAGACGATTTTATAAAAGAGGCAAGAAAAAAAGCCAAAGGCGAAAAAGTTATTGTTTTAAAAAAGCCCTGTATTATCTCCGAAAAAGCTTTTGAAAAAATATTTTCTCTTAAGTTACAGGGAAAACTTTTTGAACTGGCAGCTAAGAAAATTATAGAAAACTCAAAATAAAAGTTAAGGCGAAATGCATTAAACTGCATTTCGCCTTATTTTATTCACTCTTACTGTTTACAATTTCAATTTCGGTAACTCGTCTTGAATCGGTTTTTGTAACAGTTACGGTAAAGTTCTGATATGTAAATGTATCGCCCGGTTCGGGAATCTTTCCAAGCTGATACATTACCCAGCCGCTTACAGTGACAAAATCATATTCCTCTTCCGGAGTGCATCCGAAATACTCCATCATATCTTCAAAATTAATTGAGCAATCTATTATAAATCGGTTTTCGCCTACTTTTCGTATCTCTTCCAAAACCTCTTCATGCTCGTCGTAGATTTCTCCTACAAGCTCTTCCAGAATATCCTCTATGGTTATAATACCGACGGTTCCGCCGAACTCATCAACTACCACTGCCATATGTACCTTAGAACGCTGCATAAGCCTTAAAAGCTTAAAGACAAGCATATTCTCCGAAACATAAATTGTTTCACGCATAAGATCAGTGACACGAAGATATTTGTTATCGTGCTTATTGTAAAAATCTTTCTGATATACAACTCCGGTAATATTATCAAGGGTTTCTTTATAGACGGGTATTCTCGAAAATCCGCTCTCTCTGAATACACGCTCAAGCTCTTCAAGGGAGTCTTCCTCTTCCACAGCCTCAACATCTACACGGGGAGTGAGTATTTCGGAAACCTCAAGGTCACCGAAATCAAGAGCCGACCTTAAAAGCTCGCCTTCATGGCTGTCTATAACTCCGTCCTGCTGAACTTCATCCACAATGGTTTTAAGCTCTTCTTCAGTAATGCTGCTCTTTTTATCACCGATTTTTGCAAGTTTCATCAGAAGCTTCTTCCACTGAGAAAAAAGGAAGTTCACCGGTTTAAAGCAGATAAGCAGCACACGCATAATGGGTGCAGAAAATTTTGAAAAGCTCTCAGGCTTTTCCTTTGCGATGCTTTTTGGAGATATTTCACCGAAAATAAGCACTACAACTGTCATTACGGCAGTTGAAATTGTAACTCCGGCATCTCCAAACCACTTTATAAATATAACAGTCGCCAAAGAAGCGGAGGCGATATTTACGATATTGTTACCTATAAGGATAGTTGAAAGAAGATTATCGTAATCTTCAAAAATCTTAAGCGCCAACTTGGCTTTTTTATCGCCGTCGGCAGCCATTTTTTTCATTCTGATTTGATTAAGTGAGGTAAACGCTGTTTCTGTTGCCGAAAAATAGGCGGACAATAATATAAGCACCGCCAAAACTGCAATATACAGTGCACTTTCACTTTCCATTTAAAACAATCACTCCAAATTTATCTTTTTACTCTATGGACAAAATAGATTTTGTCCATTTATATATATCACAAAAGAAAAAAACTGTACAGCACAAAACAATCAAACAGATTATTTTAAAAGCGTTTTACTATTTTTATATTTCACACTGGTTTTCTTCTTTCCAGATAAGCTTTTCTCCTATTATCTCGGCTTGGCAGTATTCTTTAAGAAGCTCTTCGGCGGTTTTACCGGCATTTGCTGCGCTTTCGTGACTTCCAAAAGCATAGATGCACATAAGGATTTCTCTGTCCCCTTCATCTATTTTTGAACGCTGGCTGTCACTTGTGGGATTACCGAAAAAGCCTTCACTGTCACGCATTGCGGGGAGATTTTCAACATTCACCGCTTCTCTGCCTATGCCATGATAGCTTGTTCCCTCGGGAGAAACTGTCAGCTCAAGGGGCGGATTGATACTCGAAACATCAAAGGTGCTTATTGAAAAGCCTGTTGTTATGGAAACAAGATTATTTATATCCACAACGTTATTTATTCTGTAAAGACCTTTGCCCTTTACAACTCTTCTGAGCATTGCCTCAGCTGCGTTGCGGTAGCGGTGAGGATCTTTGCCTACGGCTTTATAGCAAAGACGTGTATTTGCTATCTCTTCCTTTTTCATTATTTCATCAAGGGGAAGAGTCTCTTCTATTTTTTCACATTCTCCCGCAATAAGCTCCAAAAGCTTTTCACTGCTCTTTTCAGCCTTTACATTGGCATGGATAAGATATGCAGCAGCCTTTTCATATTTGCCTGTCAGTTCATCTGATATTGTAACTTTAATCATTTTTCATCTTCCTTTTCAGCAAGACGGCAAAGAGCTTCTCTGTCAAGACGGTATACAGTCCAGTCGGACATTGCCTTTGCGCCCATGCTCTTATAAAACTCAATTGAGGGCGTATTCCAGTTAAGACAAACCCAGTCCATTCTTCCGTCGCCACGGCTGTATGCCGCATTTGCAACTGCCATAAACAGGGCTTTGCCTATTCCCTTACCTCTCATATGGGGATAGACAAAAAGATCTTCAAGATACATATTTGCTCTGCCTAAAAATGTTGAATAGTTTCTGAAATAAAGGGCAAATCCTGCGGTTTCGCCGTTATACTCAGCAAGAATTACAGCAGCTTCATTTCGAACAAAAATAGATTCCCTGATATCTTCCTCTGTTGCAGTAACCTCATCGAGCATTTTTTCGTACTCAGCAATTCCTCTTATAAGATTATATATTGTTCCGGCATCTGACGGCTCTGCGTCACGCAGAACAAGATTTTCTATTTCTGTTTTGTAATTCATAATCATTTACCTCAGCAGCTCATAAATTCAAGAAAATCAGTTGAAAGAGTAAAGAGAGAATTTCTTATGCAGTCCATATCAATAGGCATTTCGCTGCGTGTTTTCTCATCAGCAACAGCTACTTTTTTCTTTGTCTGACTGTAATCATATTTGACGGATTTTAATATTCTGTGAGCCTTTTCACAAAGCTCCGGAGACTGCCTTGAAAGATAAAGAAGCTTATTGATGTCCCTTATTCCCTGCCAGAGCTTTTCAAGACGTACAGACATATGGGTCTGGGGATTTTCTGCATCGGGGAGATCGGGATAAACAAGGAAGCAGTCACCGGACTCAAAGCTTACATGAGTTGTATCCTCAAGGGGATTTTCTACCCATGCGTCATAAGCCCATCTTAAAAATCCGTTTGCACCGAGGGATGACGCAAAGAAAATTGTCCAGTAACTTTCTGCCGGCATGCTGTATGTAAAGCTGTTGGGGAAGTGTCCCACACAGGTATAAACAGTTGTCTTTAAATCGGGATGATCCCCTCTTCTTACACACAGCTGTTTATAATCACCGATTGCGCCTTTAAGGGGCTGAGAGCCTACGCTTATACTGTCCATTCTGTCAATAAGCGGGAAGAATTTTGAACCGAAATGATCCATTGCAGCTGCCTTTTTGAAAACCTTACCTTCAGAGTTTTTAACACTGTCAATAAGATCATAGGTCTTTTTCATTCTTGCACGCTCGTCAACACCGATATATATCCTCTCGAACCATCCTTTTTCCTCAGTGTGCTTTATAAGTGCTTTGAGGAACTGCCCCCATACCTTCTTGTATTTACGCTTTCCTGGTTTCGGAGATATGGATTTTGTCTTTCCTTTTTTCGCATCTAAATATGTAATTTTATTGCCCCATGGAATAAGACTGTAACAGACAATCTTATCGGCAATTCCAAGATCTATACAAAAACTTACCCATTTGTCAAAATCGGTAAAATCAAATTCAAAAACGTTGCCGGGCTTTTTAGTCCATTTTATCATTGAAGGATATTCGCCATAGGTCTGTCCGTTCCATGGCTCTTCAACGATACTTGCAGTTATTGCGTGTCCGCCCATTTTCTTATAGAGAAGCATATGATCCTTTAAAATTTCAAAATGTTTCTCGCTGAATGGTTCAACACCATAATACTGGGCTACACGGTAAGGATACTGCCAAAGCTCTATATCAAAAAGATAATCCTCCGGCTTCGGCATAGTGATAGCCAAAACCTGTACAGAATATGGTATTTCCTGTGTCTCTCCTGAATCGAGATTTTTAACTACAAGCCTTCCTGTGTATGTGCCGGACTTTACTTCTTCGGGAATGTCGAAATTAACCCAGACACTTTGTACAGAATGAGCTTTCATGGAAACCGGTTCATCTGACCAGAGCACATCGGGGAAACTCTCTCGGCTTTTGTCGTCCTTTTTTCCGTTTCCTACAAAGGCTTTGGTATCCTTTACAAAAACACATTTTGCACAGTCGGACGTGAGCTTTTCTCCGTCATTTCGTGTAAACTCAGTCATCTCTATGGAAACAGCGGAAATATCCTTATCAAGGCTCAGTATTGCAGCCTGACCGCAGCATCTGTCCCCTCTCCAAGCCCACAGATTGCTGTGCGAATTTGAAGCATTAAGAAGCTCTTCATACTGTTTATCAGTAAAATGAAGATTTGTTGTAACCGCCAAAGCGTTAAAGGTTTTCTGCATCTTTCTCTACCTCTCAGTCTATATTCTCTGCCATCTCTTTAAGCTTTTCTTCCGCAAGCTTTACGTGGTAAAGACCATTGCCGTATTCTTTTACATAATTAAAAAGCTCCTCAGCCTCTTCCTTTTCGCCTTTCCAGAGATGAATGCATGCCATACGATAAGAATTGCACACTGACTGGAGCTTTGTAAACTTTATATTTTCAAAAAATTGCTGTCCTTCCATGGCTCCTACGGGATCTTTTTTTATAAAGGCAATTGCTCCTTCAGCGAACTCTCTCATTGCACTAAAGCCAGCCTTTACATTCACGGGATAATTTTCTGACCTTGAAAGATCGGAAATCTTTCTTTCAGCCACCTCCAAAGAGGCGCAGTCTCCACGGTGAAAATAACAGTTTATGATAAGGTTATAGTAGAGCATAAGCTCCTGGGGAAGAAGCGAATACTCGGGTACTCTCGATGCAAGATATCTGAGCGCCTGAGCTGAATCGCCCATATAATAAAGAGCCTTTGCAATTTCCAAACGGCAGATTATTTTTCCGTAGTAGCTTTTTGTGAATTTTTCAAACTCGCCGTAAAATCCGAGATAATCCTCGGGATTGCAGTCCTCATCCAAAAGATTCTTATACTTTGCAAGAACCACACGGCGTATTTTAGTTGACATTATTACACACAAAAAAAGTACGGCTAAAGAAATAAAAATATTTTGAAGATAAAAAGCTGCCACACCCATGGCGCAGACATAGAGCGCACCGAAAAACAGCTGCTTTAAAATATATGCATTGAGCATTTTCTTGTATTTTTTCTGATCCAATTTATTTCCTCCTAATTAAGAAAGGGGATGTATGAAAAGTCCGCTTAAAAGCTTTGGTTCAAACCATGTGGATTTCGGAGGCATAATCATATTTGCATCGGCAATATCCATAAGCTCTTTAACAGTAACAGGATAAACCGCAAAAGCTGTGCCGCCGGTTTTATCGGCACGGATTTTAAGTTCTTCAAGTCCTCTTATACCGCCTACAAAGTCAATTCTCTTATCGGTTCTCGGATCTTTTATTCCCAAAACCGGATCGAGAAGATTTTTCTGAAGAATTGAAACATCAAGGGAATCAACAGGATTTTCCGTACTGAATGTACCCTCCTTAGCTTTAAGAGAATACCATTCTCCTTCAAGATACATTCCGAAAGTGTGCTGCTCCTGTGGTTTATAGGGCTCAGCACCCTGTTTCTGTATATAGAATTTCTCTTCTATTTCCTTTAAATATTCCTCGGCGGTTTTTCCGTTAAGGTCATGGACAACCCGGTTATAGTCCATTATTGCAAGCTCCTGAGCCGGGAAAGCAACTGCAAGGAAGAAGTTAAATTCCTCTTCTCCTGTATATCCGGGATTCTGTTTTCTTCTTTCAATTCCGACTTTAACGGCAGAAGCACATCTGTGATGTCCGTCGGCAATATAGAGAGCCGGTGTTTTCTCAAACACTGCCCTGAGCTTTTCATTTACCTCAGCGTCATCTATAACCCACACTGTCTGCTGAACTCCGGCAGCATCTGCGAAGTCATAAACAGGAGCATGAGTTTCCTGCCAGGATGATATTATTTTTTCTGTTTCTCCGTCAGAAGAATATGTTAAAAATATAGGGCCTGTATTGGCGTTGCAGGTATCAACATGGCGGATTCTGTCCTCTTCCTTATCGGCTCTTGTAAGCTCATGCTTTTTGATAATTCCGTTTATATAATCATCAATTCCCGCACAGCCCACAAGTCCCGTCTGACTTCTTCCGTCCATTATCTGACGGTAAATATAAAAGCACGGATTTTTATCCTGTATGCAGATTCCGTCCTTTGTAAGCTTTTCGAGATTTTCCTTTGCCTTTAAATAAACTGAC
>OGWT01000403.1_pt1 | contig 34759 bp, 35 predicted proteins | sample 1576101 | NCBI WGS metagenome assembly OGWT01 (sample SAMEA3541481, study PRJEB24748) | human gut metagenome | biome: human gut; feature: human-associated habitat; material: faeces | place: China | collected 2012 | reverse complement strand
GTAAAAGCGGGCTTTTTAAGCTCGTCAATAAACCAGTCCTTGAATCCTCCGTGGGAGGCAAGGCCGCTGTTTTCAACTAACGTATATCCTGATTTTTCGGAGAGCTTTAAAGCCATACTGCGGCTTTCCGGCGGGGTGTTTTCTCCGTATTCCCAGAAAATTTCCTCACCCTGACTGTGAAGGGCCATTGCCCGTGAAAAATCAACCTGTCTGCAAAGAGTGGTGACCGCTCTTGTTTCAGGTTCGCTTTCAGGGGCAAGTCCTCCGAATCTTGTGGGAGCAGGTGCTTTTATTCCCTGTATTAGCTCCATTTCCTTGAGCTTTTCCCAGCCTGCGTCAAAATTATGGTTTATGTCTACACCGGCGGCGTTTGCATTCCAGTGAATGTGGTCGTCCTTGCCGACACTTTTAACTATCTGATAATATTCCCTTGCACAGTGGAATCCGTTTATTGAAATTTCCGTGCCGTCAGGGTTTACGCAGGGCATAAATACAAGGCGCTTTTCTTTAAGTATTTTATTAAAATCATATCCACTTAATAATTTGCCTTCATTTTGAGAAAATACAATATCTTCAAAAAAGCGCATAGCTGTAAGTACGGTTATCCATTCTGATCCGTGAAATCCGGCAGAATAAAAAATGTTTTCCTTTCCCGTTCCAATTGATAAAAGAAAAATGGGTCTTCCTGCTTTGCTTCTGCCGTATACCGTCGGTGTAATTTCAGGGTATTTCTTTCTTAAAGTATCAATCCACTGAATGAGATGCTGTGTATCCGGCTGAGTTACCGTAACAATCCTGTCCATTAAATCACTCCTTTTGTAAAGAGGTATGAAGGGGACAAGCAAAAAAGAACCTCAATTATAAATAAATGGACAAAATATTAAAATCGGGTTACAATGAATCAAATAGATAAAATTTATGTGGAGGCATTCTTATGAAACTTGAAGAAAAAACTCTGGAAAAAGAATACATATATAACGGTAAAATTATAAACGTCCGAGTCGATGTAGCGGAGCTTCCCAACGGCAGAACGGCAAAAAGGGAAGTAGTAGAGCATCCCGGCGGAGTGGCAATAGTTCCTCTGACTGATGATATGGAAGTGCTGCTTGTAAAGCAGTTTCGTTATCCTTATGGAGAAGTTATTCAGGAAATTCCGGCAGGAAAGCTCGAAAAAGGTGAAGATCCCTTTGAATCGGGAAAGAGAGAGCTTAAAGAGGAAACAGGAGCCACAGCTGAGCATTATATGGATCTCGGAAAATTCTATCCGACTCCCGGATACTGCGGAGAGATAATCCACCTTTATGCTGCATGGGGGCTTTCCTTCGGAGATCAGGATCTCGATGAAGATGAATTTTTAAATGTGGAAAAAGTGCCTCTCGAAAAGCTCTGCGAAGATATAATTGACGGCAAAATCCGTGACGGAAAAACCCAGACTGCAATACTTAAAACCATGGCTCTTGTAAAAAGAGGCGATATAGAGATAAAAAAGTAAAAAAAGGCTTTACTTTACCCTGCTAACATGATAATATAACATAGCAGAATGAAAACGGAATGAGGAGGAAAACAAATGAAAAAGAAAATAGCATTAATACTTGCAGCTGTAATTCTTGTTCTTTCTTTGGGACTTGCAGCCTGCGGTACAGCTGATGAAGGAAATACCGATACAAACCCTGCCGGCGGCGATAAGTCAAACGGCGAGAAGATGGAAGTTGACAATGCCAAAGTAGCAGCCGCTGCAAACGACGGAGTATTTAAAATCGGTCTTGATCCTGAGTTCCCGCCTATGGGTTACCGTGATACAGAGGGAAATTATGTAGGCTTTGATATTGACCTTGCAAAAGAAGTTGCAAAGCGCCTTGGCATGGAGTTTGAAGCAGTGCCCATTAACTGGGATGCTAAGAACATGGAGCTTGGCACAGGTAATATTGACTGCATTTGGAACGGCTTTACAATGACAGGTCGTGAAGGTGATTACCTTTGGACATCACCATATGTAACAAACGCACAGGTTATTGTTGTAAATGAAAAGTCCGATATTAAAACTGCTGCTGATCTTGCAGGAAAGGTTCTCGCTCTTCAGCAGGGCTCAACTGCAGAGAACGCTCTTAATTCAAGAGCGGATATCAAAGATTCTCTTGCTAATACTCTTTTTGTAGCTGATAACGTATCAGCCCTTAATGAGCTTAAAGCCGGCGGTGTAGACGCTGTTCTTGTTGATGAGGTTGTAGCGGATTATTACATAGCTAAAAATCCCGGTCTTAAAGTCATTGACTCAATTGCTCAGGAGAGCTATGGAGTAGGTTTTGCTCTTGGCAATTCAGCACTGAGAGATAAGGTTGAAACAACTCTTCAGGAAATGGCAAAGGACGGTACAATGAAGAAAATTTCCGAACAGTGGTTCGGCAAGGATATCACTACAATCAAAGGATAATGTGATTGCTTTCGGATAACGTCAGAGGCAGGCTCCGGTCTGCCTCTGTTTTTCGGATTATATTTTGAATGGAGCGTTATTATATGGAATACGGTCTTTTGACTTTGGCGTTGACAAGGCAGGAGTTTTCCGGCGTAGTAAAACAGCTTGCCGAAGGCTATGTCGATGCGCTTACAATTTTTTTCCTCACTCTTTTAATATCTTTACCATTGGGACTTATTGTGGCTTTCGGAAGAATGTCGAAGTATAAGATTATCAGTTTGCCTGTTAAGTTTTTTATCTCTGTTATGAGAGGTACTCCGCTAATGCTTCAGCTTATTGCTGTGTACTTTGGCCCTTCTCTTCTTTTTGATGTTGTAATGCCGTCAAATTATCGTTTTATGGCGGTTATAATTGCTTTCGGCATCAACTATGCCGCATATTTTGCTGAAATTTATCGTGGCGGAATTGAGGCTGTTCCCAAGGGACAGTATGAAGCCGGAGAGATTTTAGGTTTTTCTAAACCGCAGATTTTCTTTAAAATCGTTTTCCCGCAGATGGTGAAAAACATACTCCCTGCAACTACAAATGAAATAATAACCCTTGTAAAAGATACATCCCTTGCTTTTGCAATTTCGTATGTTGAAATGTTTACAATAGCCAAGATGCTTGTAAACTCAACCTCTTCACTTATCCCGTTAGTAGTAGCCGGTGTATTCTATTATGTGACAAATCTTGTTGTGGCTTTTGTAATGGGAAAAGTCGAACAGCGTATGAATTATTTTAACTGATCGGAGGCTTTGAAAATGAGTGTTTTAGAAATAAAAAATATTAGAAAAGCCTTTGGTGAGCTGGAGGTTCTGAAAGATATTTCCCTCAACGTTGAAAAGGGCGAGGTTGTAGCCATTATCGGACCCTCAGGTTCGGGTAAATCCACACTCCTCAGATGTGCAACTCTCCTTGAGAGAGCCGACGGCGGTGAAATAGTATACGAAAACGGCGGAAAGATGTTCTGGGAGGAAGACGAAAAAATTAAATATGCCTCCAAGAAAGAACTTAAGACAATCCGTACATGTTTCGGCCTTGTTTTCCAGAATTTTAACTTGTTCCCTCATATGACTGTGCTTAAAAATATCATAGAAGCTCCTGTTTCAACTGGAATAATGAAAAAACCAGAGGCAAAAGAAAAGGCCATGGAGCTTTTAAAGAAAATGGGGCTTGAGGATAAAGCTGACGCATATCCCGGACAGCTTTCCGGCGGACAGCAACAGCGTGTTTCCATAGCAAGAGCGCTGATTCTCAATCCTTCAGTACTGTTTTTTGATGAGCCTACCTCTGCTCTTGACCCTGAGCTTACAGGAGAAATTTTGAAGGTTATAAAAGAACTTGCCTTGGAGCACATGACAATGGTTATCGTCACCCATGAAATGGGCTTTGCAAGAGACGTTGCCGATAAGATTATATTTATGGACGGCGGAGTCATTGTGGAACAGGGTAAAGCAGAAGATTTGATCAACAATCCTCAGAACGAAAGAACAAAAGCGTTTCTCGGAAAATTTTTGGATTAAGTCTTGCCAAGAGGATCAAAACCGAATTTATTTTTCCATTTTCAAATTTTACAAAAATACTTATATTTTTTACACTTCTAATCCCGGATTCTTTCCGGGATTTTTGTTTTTGCATTTAAAAATAACGGATTTTTTGTAATTTGTGTAGAAATTTTATCGGATAATAGGTTAATTTTGCACAGTGTAACGGATAATTTCAGAAAACATAAAAAATTTTCTGAATGGGCAAGGTGAAAAAAGTTATCGAGTCTTCGCTCGATTTTAAAGATAAAAATTCATTATATTATGCAATAAACGAAAAAATTACTGTCATAATAACCGAAAAATATTTATTTGATTCGTATTTTTTGAACTTAGTATTAACATCTTGTTCATTGACAGGGAAAGCTGTTTTTGTTACAATACTTTTGAACTCAAATTATGAAGTGAGCGTTTTATCGGTTTAAGGATTAATATTTATTATGGCTTTTAATGAAAGTCCTTTTGCATCCGTTCCCGAATGAGTGCTCACTCTAAAAGAAGGAGGAAACGATAGTGTTAACTAAAACCGATCCCAGAGCTGCTGCTTATGTAAATCTTTATGCAGTTTTGGGTGCATGCGAAAATCTCTGCGAGCTGGATCCGGCGGCGAGAGCATTGCTTACAAACAAAAAGCCTCTTAAAGTAGCCTTTGAGGTAAAGGGCGGACCTGCCGCAACTCTTCTCTTCAAGAACGGACGCTGCAGAATGGAAGACGGAGTTGCACCGGACAGCGACATTAAGCTTCCCTTCTCATCATGCGAAAAATTCAACGGTCTGCTTGACGGAACCACAACACCTATTCCGTCGAAGGGATTTACTCACATCAAGTTCCTTCTTAAGAGCTTTGTACCTCTTACGGATCTTCTTTCAAAATATCTTCGTCCCTCAGAGGAAGATTTGAAAGATCCCAAGTTCCGTGAAATAAGCACAATACTTACCCTTTATGTTGCCGGCGTCGCAATCGCACAGATTGCCAATAACGACCAGAGCGGTAAGTTCAGCGCAAACCTTATCCCCGACGGTGATATTGCAATGAACGTTAAGGGCAGTGTAGGTCTTACTCTCAGAGTTAAGAATCACAGAATCATCGCTCTTAAAAAGCGCTGCGATAATCCCAGAGCAGTTATGGAATTCTCCAGCATCGACGTTGCCGGCGATCTTCTTGCAGGAAAGCTCAGCGCAATGGCATGTATCTGCGACGGTTCAATCGCCATGAGCGGTATGATCAACATGATAGACAATGCGAACAGAATACTGGACAGAGTAAGCCAGTACTTATCATAACGGGAGGAACCAAGGATGAAGCTTTATAAGTTTGAAAAAAGCCATGAAATGTTTAAAAAGGCTTTTAATGTAATCCCCTCCGGTATTTACGGTCATCAGGGACCGTCAGAGGGATGCTATATTCCCAACAATGTTTTCCCCATGTTCTCCGAGCATGCAAAGGGAAGCAAGTTCTGGGATCTTGACGGAAATGAGTTTATCGACTATATGTGCGGCTACGGTCCCAACGTTTTGGGTTATTGTGATCCCGATGTTGACGCTGCCGCTCTCGAACAGCTTAAGAAAGAAAACTGCGTTACAATTCCCTCTGCAAAGATGGTAGAGTTTGCAGAACTTCTTGTTGATACAGTTGCCTGTGCAGACTGGGCATTCTTTGCTAAAAACGGCGGCGACGTAACTTCACTTGCTGTTATGACAGCTCGTGCAGCTACAAGACGTAAGAAGATTGTTTTCTTTAACGGATATTATCACGGCGTTGCTCCATGGACACAGAAACTCGATTATCCGGGTATTCTCGAAGAGGAAGTTGCCAATAATATCTATGTTGATTTTAACGATTTCCCCGCACTGGAAAAAGTGTTCAATGAGTATAAGGGTGAAATTGCAGGTCTTATTGCTACTCCCTATATGCATGGTAACTTTGTTGATAACTTCTTCCCCGATGAGGGATACTGGCAGAAGGTTCGCAAGCTCTGCGACGATCACGGCGTAGTTCTTATTATCGACGACGTTCGTGCAGGCTTCCGTCTTGACCTTGCAGGTTCTGACCACTTCTTCGGATTCAAGGCAGACCTTATCTGCTTCTGTAAAGCTCTTGCAAACGGCTACAACGTTTCAGCTCTGTGCGGACGTGAATCCCTTAAGGATGCCGTCAGCTCCCTGACATATACAGGAAGCTACTGGATGAGCGCAGTTCCCTTTGCAGCAGGTATTGCATGTATCAACAAGATGAAAGCTCTTGATACACCCGCTATGTTTGATAAGCTTGGCAGAGAGCTTACAGACGGTTTTGTAAAAGCAGGTAAAGAGCACGGATTTGATCTTGTTGTTTCCGGTGCACCGTCACTGTTCTATCTGAGAACAGCAAACGACGACTCCCTTATGCTTCATCAGCAGTGGGTAGCCGAGTGTGTACAGAGAGGTATCTTCATCACTTCTCACCACAACCACTTTATCAACGCATCTCTTACTCATGAAGAAATCAACCGTTCAATTGAAATTGCGGAAGATGCATTCAAGGCAGTAAGAAAGAATAATCCCGACGCATAAATAAAGGGCATTGACGGAGAGGGGCGTAGTCCTCTCTCCGGTTAGAATTATAAAATTGAAATCATAAGGAGGTTTATTCAATATGCCACTCACCAAGCAGGAATGGCTTGACCTTGAAGCAAAAGCCAATCAGCTTCGCCACACTTGCCTTGATACAACTCTTTGTGCAGGCAGCGGACACATCGGCGGAAGCCTCAGTTCAATGGACATTCTTACAATCCTCTATTACAAGTACATGAGACTTAAAAAGGACGATCCTGATTGGGAGGATCGTGACCGCTTCATCCTCAGTAAGGGACATATCGGTATCGGTTATGCCGGACTTCTCTGCGATATGGGATGGAATGATCCTGCACAGCTTAAAACATTCAACCTTACAAATTCAAAGATGGGCGTTCACCTTGACAGCAATAAGGTTAAGGGCGTAGACGCATCAACAGGTTCCCTTGGCCACGGTCTTTCAATTGCCGTTGGTACAGCTCTTGCAGCAAGAGTACAGGGTAAAGATTATATGACTTTCTGCCTTCTCGGCGACGGCGAATGCGACGAAGGCTCCAACTGGGAAGCAGCAATGTCTGCCGGTCAGTTCAATACAACAAATCTTATTTCATTTGTTGACCGTAACCACATGATGATGGACGGTCCCACAGAGAATGAGATGAAGCTCGAACCCTTTGCAGATAAGTGGAGAGCATTCGGCTTCGACGTTTACGAAGTTGACGGACATAACTTCAAAGAGCTTGCAGACGCTATCGATAAGGGCTATGCAGCAACAGAAAAGCCCGTTATGATCATTGCAAATACAGTTAAGGGCGCCGGTATCAGCTTCATGGAGAACGATTACAAGTGGCACTACGGTGCAATTGACCAGGATCTTCACGACAAGGCTGCAAAAGATCTTGATGAGTATTACAAAAAACGTGTTGAGCGTGTTGAAAGGGAGGCGAAGTAATCATGGCAGGAGGACTTGTTTACACAGCGGTTGGCTCAGAAGCAATGGCTACTGCGGAGTATTACGGAAAAGCAATGTGCGAACTTGGAAGAGAGCATCCCGAGGTTGTCGCACTTACAGCTGACCTTGCAGGTTCAACAAAGATCGGCGTATTCGGAAAAGAGTTCCCCGACCGTTTCTTTGACGTAGGTATCGCTGAGCAGAATATGTTCGGTATTGCAGCAGGTATGGCTAAGGCAGGACTTGTTCCTTTCGTATCTACAATGTCCGCTTTCGCAACAATGCGTGTTGCCGACCAGATCCATGCAGATATCTGCTATCAGAACGTTAACGTTAAAATCATCGGAAGCCATGCCGGTACATCATTCGGTCAGGCTGGCTCCACACACCATGCCATCGTTGATATGGGATGCCTTCTTACATTCCCCAACATGACATACATCTGCCCCGCAGACGGTATGGAAACCGTTAATGCAGTTCGTGCAGCTTATGAGACTCCCGGCCCGGTTTATATCCGTATCAACCGTGGATTCGACCGTATTCTCTATACAGATACAGAGTATGGCTTCCAGCTCGGCAAGGCTCATACAGTTCATGAGGGTACAGATATTACAGTTATCGCCTGCGGTTCCTGCGTATATCAGGCTCTTCAGGCAGCAAAATCACTTGAGGCAACAGACGGCCTTAAAGTCAGAGTTCTCAATATGCATACTCTTAAGCCTCTCGATGTTGAAGCAGTTCAGAAGGCAATTGTTGATACACGCCGCATCATCACCGCTGAGGACCACAACGTAATCAACGGTCTCGGAACAGCTGTTGCAGACGTTATCGCTCAGTACGGTAAGGGCTGCGCCTTCAAGAAGCTCGGACATCCCGATAAATTTGCACCTATTGGTCTTCACGAGGATATTATGTCCATGGTCGGCATCGACGCCAACGGCATCATTGACGCTGTCCGTGAGGTTATGCATAAGGACTTTGAAGAGGACGATTCATGGGATGACGAGGTGTAATATATGGCAGTTACAAAAGAAGATATTTATTCAAGTAAAATATTTCTCAACTGCGCCCTCCCTCTGGCAAAGGTAATAGCTACCGATATACCGTCACTTGGTGCGAAGTTTAAAAACACCCATGCGGTAGTTCAGGTAAGCGCACTTGACCCCGATGCTCCTGAGGGAAAGGTTGCAACTCATTTTGTCATCAACGGCCTTGACGACTGGCAGGTACATGCCGGACGTGTTGACCGTGATCCCCATGTAGAGCTTCAGTTTAAGAGCATTCCCGCCCTTAACAAATTCTTCAAGGGTAAAATGGGACCTGACTGCATTCCGAAAATCAAGGTTAAAAAGGCAAAATATGTGCCTACCCTTGTTTCAATAGTACAGGTGCTTCTTAAAATGTCCGCAGTTCTTGGTGCTAAAGAGCCGCCAACAGATCCGGATATGAAAAAGCTCACATGTAAATGCTATTTCTATCTTATAACAAGCGGTATCAGCCAGCTTAACAAGGCAGGCCATGAGGAGATAAAGAACTGGACTACTCCCAGCCCCGACCGTGTTTATGCAATGGCTATTGACTGCGATCCCGACTGCTCGGCATACATCCGTATCAAGGCGGGTAAATCCAAGGCAGGAAGAGGAACCTATAAGCGTTCATTACCCTTCTTCCTTATGCGTTTCCCCAACTACGATGATGCCATGGGTATTCTTTTCGGAACAGCCGATATGCTTGACTCGCTCAAGGCAGGCAAGCTTATTCTTGACGGAGCTCCTGAGTTCGCCGGTCAGATAGGTAATTTCATGCTTGAGGTTGCAGCTCTTGCTAAAGGCTAAGGCAAAGCTTTAAACGGAGACACTGCATGGATAGTTCAAAAAATAAGACAAATTCCCCGTTTAAATCAACTACGGCGGACAGAAGACGCCGGGTTTTCGAAGCGGCCATAAATGAATTTGCCGCCAAAGGTTTCAATGCGGCGAATATAAATACAATAGCCAAATCTGCGGGGATAAGCATAGGCTCAATGTACAGCTACTTTGAGTCTAAGGAGGATCTGTTTCTGGCGGTTATGGATCATTGTCTTGAGATGATGTATAAACTGCTTTCAGGGGTGGATACCACCAAGGGCGTTGTAAATGCATTTGAAGAAATGCTCCGCCTTGCAAGGGAGTCCGCCACCGAAAACCCGCAGATGCATCAGATCTATCTGGACTGTTCGTCACAGAGCCTGCGAAATCTTTCCGAAAGAATATCGGATCATGCGGAGGCGGTAACGGTAAGGCTCTACCGTGAAATTCTCAGTTATGACAAAGCCATTGGCAGAGTACGCAAGGACCTTGATGTTAATGCCACGGCGTTTATGCTCGACAATCTTGTAATGATGTATCAGTTTTCTTTTGCTTCCGGATACTATGCCGAGCGTAAAAAGCTGTTTATAGGCAGCAGGGAACTGGGCGACAGCGATGAGCTCATAGAATCCATGACTGATTTTGTGCGCAGAGCCGTTGAGTCTCAACAGCCGCAGCCGTAAAAAACGATAATAAAATCAATTAACCCCTGTGAGTTTAATCTCACAGGGGTTTTTGTCTGTGTTTATAAAATTACCGACGGAGTTTTTCTGTAAGCTGAGGGGGATAGACCGAATGCCTTTTTAAATGCAAGGCAGAAGTGGAACTGATTTGAGTATCCCAGAGCGTCAGAAACGTCTCCCACAGAAAGAGAGCTGTCTTTGAGCATCTCCTTTGCTTTGCCGAGACGTACTTTTTGTATATAAGTGTTTGGTGAAGAACCTGTTTCGGCAGAAAAAATCTTTCTGAGCATTCTTTCCGAAAGGTGAAGCATATCTGCAAGCTCAGAAACACTTACGCTGTCATAGTGCTGTTTTATATATTCAATAGCTTCACATATCTCTCTGTGATATGGCGTTACCGAAGTTTCGCTTCTTAAGTATTTTCCCGCAAGCTCCAGGTAATAAAGTGAAAAAATACTGCTGCAAAATGAGGGGAACAGTTTTTCGTCCCATTCTTTTGAGTCGAAAAGTTTTGAGAGAAGCTCGTTTTCCTCAGATGAAAAAGGAACGGAATATACAGTTTTCTTTTCGAAAACAGGTGGTGCAGAGGATGAATTAAAACGCATCACCCAGTATGAAGCATTGGATGAAATGTCTACAAAATCCTTGCTGTCAGCGATGATTATATCTCCTGATGATAGGGAAAATTCAGCGGATTTTAAAATAATAACCCCTGTTCCTTCAATTATCCTTATAAATGTATAGTCTGATTTAATAGGCAGAGCGGCGCTGTTTTCCTTAGCAGCGTGGAAGGTGTCGCCGTTGAATATTTCTATAAGTTTCGGAGAAAACTGTGTACCGCTTTCACAGGGATTTAAGTATTTTTTCAAATTGTTCACCTCATCTGATTTATTATATCAGCACCATTTATAAAAATCAAATTAATCAGTCCGTAATGTGTATAAACTATGCCGAAAAAGGTATGTTGTTTTCTGTCTGGCTGAGTATAATAAAAACATATCAATTTTAAAGGAGCAGCGGTTTTATGGACAGGATTTATACTGAGGGGTTAAAATTCAGAGATGAAAAGGGTAGAGAATGTATTTTTAACGGCATAAATCTTGTAAATAAGGGAGAGCCGACAATCGTCGGACACAGAAAATACAAATTCAAATGGGATGAAGAAACCATAAGAGAGTTTAAGGAACTCGGATTCAATCTCATAAGGCTGGGAGTTATATGGGATGCGGTTGAGCCGAAACCCGGCGTATACAATGAGGAATATCTTGATGAAATTGAAAAAATAGTCAAATATTGTGAAAAATACAAAATCTACTTTTTCATAGATATACATCAGGATTTATACGGAGCCAAAAGCGGCATTGGCGACGGAGCACCTGAATGGGCTTGCCTTGCAAAAGGTGAGAAATTTAAAAAAGCGTTGTTCATCTGGGCAGAGGGATATTTTTACGGCAGAGCCGTTCAAAAATCTTTTGATGCTTTTTGGGCAAATGAAAAAGTAAACTGCAGAGGACTTCAGGAATATTACTGTGATATGTTAAAGCATGTTGCTGAAAGATTTTCAAAGAGCCCCGCTTATTTCGGATTTGACCTTATGAATGAGCCTTATCCAGGAACTCCGGGAGGTAAAGTTTTTACTTCTCTAATAGAAACCGTTGTCAAAATGGCAGAGGAAAGAGCCGGCAAAATAGGAAAGAAGTTTGAGCTTCGGTCCTGCTTTGACGGAGGAAATGAAAAGAAAGGCTTTTTAAAGCTTATAGGTAAAACCGCTGCACGTCTTGCAAGTCCCGCAAAGCTTTCAGCCATTAAAGAAATAATGTCCCAGAAAGAGCTTTTTCATAAAGCCGTGCTTTCCGGATATGACATCATAAGAGATTTTGATGTAAACTTCTATTCTCCGTTTATAAATAAGGGTGCGGCAGCAATAAGAGAGGTTACGGATAAAGGTATAATTCTTATGGAAAACTGCTACTATTCAAATCTCGGAATACCTTACAGTGCTCCTGCGGTGGAGGTTAACGGTGTGCGTGAAAAGCAGCTTGCCTTTGCTCCTCACGGTTATGATCTGTTTGTGGATTCGCCCCTTTATAAGTATGCAAGTAATGAAAGGGTAGATTCAATTTTTGAAGAGCATCAGAGAAGTCAGCAGCGTCTGGGTGTTCCGGTAATTGTAGGAGAATGGGGCGGATTTACAGGAGGCAATCGCTGGATAGGTCATATCGACCACCTTATTGAGTTTTTCAACAGCAATAACTGGAGCAGTGTTTACTGGGCATATGACAAGAAGATTTTAAAATCACCGGTAATTGATTCCCTTTCGAGACCATATCCCCAGCGGATAAACGGTGACCTTATTTCATTTTCCTATGATAAGGAAGATAAATATTTCAGAATGAGCTTTGTACAAAATGAGGATAACGATGAGGATACCATTGTCTTTCTTCATTCACGTCCGAAGGATATTGAAACGGACTGCCGATATGAAATAGAAAGCTATCCCTTTGCAAAAACAGGTATACTTCGTCTTTACGGTAAAAAAGGCGGACATAAAGTTAAAATCATATTTTAAAAGTACGATTATAACAGCCCCTGAGTCCTTTTATGAACCAGGGGCTATTTTCTTTACAATAAATTAACAATGTGTAAACAAATGTAACAATCTTTTGAATTGACTTAAAAGTGAGTATGTAATATTATATTAAGGATAAGTACAAAGTAAATTTTGGGGGTAACCATGAAAGCGAAAGAAAAAATCCAGCAGGCTGCCGTAGGCGTTTTAGTCGACAGAATACTTAAGTATATCGACAAGGACCCTGAGAAGAACTTTCTTAAAATAGTTGATACGGTTACTACTCTTGGAGGACGTGTGTTCCCTGAGAAATATGTTGAAGCTATAAGAAAGGGCGCAAGGGATCCCGAAAACGTCTGGAGGCAGTTCGGACTTAACATAATTAAAGATACAGATCACGACACTCTTAAAAAGGTTGGTATTGCTCTGGGACTCGGAGCAGGATTTACCGGTACAAAAGCGGTACGTGAAAACAGAGAAAAATACGGCTGCAATATTCCGTGGATAATTCTCTTTGACCCCACAAGTGCCTGCAATTTAAGATGTAAGGGCTGCTGGTCTGCTGAGTACGGACATAAGCAGAGCCTTACCAATGAAGAAATGGCAAGTATTGTCTCTCAGGGCAAAGCAATGGGAACCCATGTTTATATGCTTACGGGAGGCGAGCCACTTATCCGTAAAAACGATATAATCGAGCTTTGCGAAAATAATCCCGACTGTGTATTCCTTGCTTATACAAACGCAACTCTTGTTGACCAGAAATTCTGCGAGGATATGAAGAGAGTCGGTAACCTTTCCCTTGCAATAAGCATTGAGGGAACAGAAGAAACCAACGATGCACGCCGTGGCGACGGAGTTTACCAAAAGAGCATTGCCGCAATGGATCTTCTTAAAAAGAACGGATGCATTTTCGGTATGTCCGTATGCTATACAAGCGCAAACGTAGATACTGTAACTTCCGAAGAATTTATAGACCTTATGATTTCAAAGGGAGTAAAATTCGGATTTTACTTTAACTATATGCCTGTTGGCAGCGGAGCTGTACCTGAGCTTATTCCGACTCCCAAGCAGAGAGAACATATGTATGCATGGATGAAGCAGATGAGAGATCCTCATAAGGGTAAGCCCATATTCGTCTTTGACTTCCAGGATGACGCCGAGTATGTAGGCGGATGCATTGCAGGAGGAAGAAACTATTTCCATATTAACTCTGCGGGAGATATCGAGCCCTGTGTATTCATTCATTATTCTGATTCCAATATCAGAACTCATACACTTATAGAGGCTCTTAAAAATCCTCTTTTCCAAGCATACTATAAAAATCAGCCCTTTAATGATAACCATTTAAGACCCTGTCCCATGCTTGAAAATCCTGAGTATCTCAGAAAGATGGTAAAGGAAACAGGCGCTAAATCAACTGATCTTGTATGTCCCGAGGATGTAGATGTACTGTGTGCAAGATGTGAAAAGTTTGCAAAGGCATGGGCTCCCGAGGCAGATAGACTCTGGGCTTCAAGACCTCATCCGAAGCCAAAGACTCAGTATTATCGTGATACCCCAGAGGGAAAGGCTGAAGCAGCTGCCAAAGCTGCACAGCAGGAGAAGCAAGACTGATTTTAACTTATTGCGGCGTAAAATCCAAAAGAGGTGATTAGCTTGAATAACAATCAGAATGGATATTACGGTCAGGGAAACAATACAAACGGATACGGCTATAATAATCAGGGCAATAATGCCGGCGGTTATGGATACGGTAATCAGAATGGTTACGGTTATAATTACGGTAACCAGAACGGATACGGCACAAATCAGCCCCAGTATGGCTATGGAGGAAACGGATATCGTCCCAGTCCCGGTTATATGAAAATTGAAACGCCTAAAATGAAACGTGAAAAGGCGGGCATAAAAACCATAAGCAATTGGGCTGGCATAGGTGTTCTTCTCACTTTTGTTGTGAGCTTTATTATTAGCTTAGCAGCGTTTATTCCGGGAGTTAAAGAAGCTTATAACTCCAGCGAACTTTTTGAAAACGGTTACGGAATACTTACTTCTCTTTTGTTTATCGGAGTACCGTTCCTTATAAGCTATAAGGCTCTTAAGTCAAGAGTTTCATTTACCTTGCCTTATGGCAGACCGCATAATAAGCGTTCCTTTATCCTGCTTATTATAATGGGTATTGCAGGCTCATTTTTGGCGAATTACATCGTTGCTATAATTTCGATGATTCTCAATGCCGGCGGCTTAGAGATGGTTTCTCCTGAGTATGAAACACCTGAATCAGCTTTAGGAATAATACTTTATGTAATATATATTTCCGTTGTGCCGGCAATGACTGAGGAATTTGCTTTCAGAGGAGTAATAATGCAGCCTCTGAGAAAGTACGGCGACAAGTTTGCTATTGTTATGTCAGCTCTTGTTTTCGGACTTATGCACGGCAATGCCGTTCAGGCAATATTTGCCTTTATTGTAGGTATAATAATTGGATATGCTGTTGTTGTAACAGGTTCTATGTGGACAGGAATCGCCATTCATTTCTTTAACAATTTTGTATCGGCAGTTCTCGACCTTGTAGGAAATTATGTAAGCAACAGCACTTATAATATGATATATGTTTTATATTCGGTTCTGCTTGTTGCAGCAGGTCTTGTATGCGCTGTTCTTTATTTCTATACAAAGGACAGAGTCAGAATTCCTGTACCGAGCACAGAGCTTTCCGAAAAGAAGAAGAGAAGTGCGTTTATCTGTACTCCGCCTCTGATTGCAGCTTTGTGTATCATGATTTTATCCACTCTCCAGTCCTTTAAATTTACCTGAGGTTAAAATGGAACAGGATAAAATTTTTATGGAAGCGGCTTTGAATCTTGCCCGTCTTTCCGCCGAGGAAGATGAAGTTCCCGTAGGAGCAGTAGTAGTGAGAAACGGCGAAATAGTGGGTGAGGGCAGAAACCGCAGGGAAAAGGATAAAACAGCCGTTGCCCATGCAGAAATAGAAGCAATCGAAAATGCCTGCCGAAAATTAGGCGGATGGCGGCTTTGGGAATGTGAACTTTACGTCACTTTGGAGCCGTGTCCCATGTGCGCAGGAGCAATTATAAATTCACGCATTAAGCGTGTGGTTTTCGGAGCTTATGACCCTAAAGCGGGTTCATGCGGCTCGATTATAAATCTTTTTGAACTTCCCTATAACCATAAGCCTCCTGTTGAAGGAGGCTTTATGCAGGAAGAATGTTCAAAGCTGCTGACTGATTTTTTTGCTGACATGCGTAAAAGACGCAGCGGAAAAACCAAATGGCAGCCTGAAAAACAAGACAACAAAAGCCGAGAGGCGTCAGAAAGAGATGAATAAAATGAGTGAAGAGACAAAATCATCATGTTCGGGTAATTGTTCAAGCTGTTCCGCAAACTGCGACAAGCGTGACTTAATGGCTCCGCCCAACAAGTACAGCCAGGTAAAGCACGTAATCGGTGTTGTAAGCGGCAAAGGCGGAGTAGGTAAATCCCTTGTAACATCAATGCTTGCCTGTGCAGTGCAGAATATGGGAAAACAGACCGCAGTGCTTGATGCAGATGTTACAGGACCGTCTGTACCTATGGCTTTCGGTATTCACGATAAGGCTGTAGGCAATGACGAGTGCCTTATGCCCTGCGAGAGCAAAACCGGCATAAAAATAATGTCAATTAATCTGCTCCTCGAAAAGGACGACCAGCCTGTTGTCTGGAGAGGTCCCGTTATTTCCGGAGTTATAAAGCAGTTCTGGAGCGATGTTATGTGGGGCGAGGTTGACTATATGTTTGTTGATATGCCTCCCGGAACAGGCGATGTACCCCTTACAGTGTTCCAGTCACTTCCCGTTGACGGCATTGTAGTTGTAACAACTCCCCAGGATCTTGTTACAATGATTGTCAAAAAGGCATATAACATGGCTCAGATGATGAACGTTCCTGTTCTCGGAATCGTTGAGAATATGAGCGGTTTTGTATGTCCCGACTGCGGCAAGGAACACGCAATTTTCGGTGAGAGCAAGGTTCAGGAAGTTGCAGACGCTTTAGGTGTTCCGGTTCTTGCAAAGCTTCCCATTAATCCTCAGAACGCTGCTCTTGTAGATAAGGGCGCCGTTGAGCTTGCCGATGCGCCTCAGATTCGTTTTGCTGCTGAAAAGATAGTAAACGAGCTGGGCTGATTTAAATTTAACAGATATAAAAATCCCCTTTCTGTTTTCAGAAAGGGGATTTTGTCATTTTGAAATATCAGTCTTCTTTGTATCCGCCGTATGTAAGCACTGCTTTTCTGATAAATTCCATTGCGGATTCAAGACGTTCTTTTTCTTCTCCGGTAAAAGTGTTTTGAGAAAATACGGGAGAAGCGATAATTGCGCTTTTAATTTTAATGTTTGAGAAAAATTTGAGAATACCTGATGCAGCCGAAGGATCTTGGGGCTTTTGCAGATTTTCGGATGCAGCGTTTATTGTCTGCTGCCATTTCTGCTCCGTAATAGGAGGAGTTATAACTGACGGAGCAAAGGGAGCGTCGATATCCGCAGCTATCAGAACCGTTTCTCCGCTGAATGGGAATTTTTCACGCAGTACCTTTGCTGCTGCATCCATTCCGGGTTTGCCGCCTTCTCCTATAACGCAGTAAATCTGTGTGTTTTCGCAGCGTATGCCTTCTTCTGAAAGACCTCTTAAAACTCCCTCCAGACAAAAACAGGAAGCTGTTCCGACTTTCTCAGCCTTTTCTCTCTTACTCCACATAATAAGTGAAACAGTATAGAAAATTATGAAAACGGGAAGAAAGAGAACCGTTGTAAGATAGAATCTTCCGAATCCGCCTATTGTTCCCACTATGACTGTTATCAGGGAAAAGATTGCTCCGAAAGCGGAAACTCCAAGGCATAGTGCAAAAAATTTATCAGATAGAGAAGAATGTTTTTTCTCTTTCTGTCCTCCAGACGATGCCACCAATACAATCCTTTTTTCGGCTTTATTAAGGCAGTCCCTTATACCCACAACTGTGTGAAGATTTTCGGTAACAGTGAAAAGACTTTTAAGTCCGTTCATTCTGTATACTGCAGCCAGAGCTATAAGGACAAAAACAGGGAACAGCAGTGCAAGAGCAGCGCCTGTTTTTGGCGAACTTCTTGTTACAGCCGGAACCAGCGATAAAAACGAGAATATCATAAACAGTACCATGGCGCCGGCGGAAGAAATGCTGCAAATTATATTTTTTTCAAAGCAGTCTACGCTGTCGCACCACTGGGAAAGCTCACGGGAAAAGTACCTATAAAATTCCGGCCCACGGTTTTTGCCGGAGCCGGAATTTTCAGCTTTATTTTCTGTGTGCTTTATCCCTTTGAGTACGAAATCTGTAATCTCCGGGGATACACTCATATTTATTCTCCCTTAAAATCAATAACTTTCCTGAAGTCCTTTTTCATCGAAAAGGAAAGCAGCTTCAAGAGCAATGTTAAGTCCTGCCTGCATTGTTTTTGAATCAAGGTTGTCAGCAGTATCTCTTCTTGTGTGATAATAACGTGCAGGAGCGGGATCCATAGAAGCAAGAGTAGCGGCGGGAATACCTGCCTGAGAAACAGCAGCTGCATCTGATGAACCAAAGAATACGCTCTTATAAGGAAGGTCAAGACCGGCTTCGCTTGCTGCCTTTTTAAGAAGTGCGCATACCCTGGGATCGTTCTTGACAGTACCTGTCATATCTCTGTTATAAACTGCAAGGTACTCAAAATCACGGAAAGTTTCAAGTCCTATAAATGCGGTTTCAATTTCCTGGCACTCTTTAAGATGTTTCTTTGAGTAAGCCTTTGCGCCTCTGAGACCTGCTTCCTCAGAACCTGTGAGAACTGCACGAACCTCTGTGTTTTCAAAACGGATGTCGTTGTCAGCCATGAACTTAAGGACAGCCATGGAGCCTACAACACCTGTAAGGTTGTCATTTGCGCCGTCAACTGTAAGACGCCAGTTAGTGAAGAAAAGAACAATTACGCCTACGGGAATTAAAAAGTACTGGATTGTGCCTAGTGTTTTTGCAAATCCGGCAACAGGAGCAGTAAGGACATATCCCTGAGCGACTGCAATTATTGAGCTTACAATGGTAAAAATAAGGCTTGCAAAACCGATTACTATAACAGTTGTAAGAAGCTTTGCTCCGCCAAGGTGAGTAAAGTACCACTCATGGGCTGCATCGCAGTGACCGGAGAAAACAATGCGGCGTTTAACTTCGCCCTTTGGTTTTCTAATAGCCACGACGTTTGCCGAGGTCTTTTTCGGGAAGAACGGATCAATAAACTGTTTGTACATAAGGAATTCCATAATGACGCTCAGCCCGCAGAGCAGAAGTATTATCATTGAAATTAGGGGCGAAACGAAATTGTAGAAGAGCACCGATGCAATAAGTCCGATTCCGCAAATAATGACCCATGCCATAAATGCGGCGGGATGAAGAGTAAACTCTTCAATATTTACATCGTCTGCCCAGTCCTTAAGACGGGATGCCATATACTCCTGCGCCTGGCGTTCGCCCTTAGAGCCCGAACCACGTTTGTCGAAATTAGAGCAGATATGCTTAATTTCACGCAGGCAGTAATTGGTGTTTTCTTTCAGCTTTGAGCTGAAATTTTTTGTGCTTTCGCTTGCTTTCATTTTTTCACTCTCTTTCCTCTGCATTAAGCAGATTAATTGTGCAAAATATTATATCAAACTTAACATTTTATGTCGAGTAAAAAATAAACAAATTATTAATAAAAGCTGTGTTATATCTCATAATCAACGGCGCTTCTGTCTTCACGCACAAGCTTTACGAAATTTGAAATTGCTTTGTGATCCGGGTGAACAGTATAAGAAGCAACATCCTCAAGGCAGTCAAATTCGCTTATAAGCACAGCGTCAAAATTTGTCTCCTTGGGATTAACGTTTTTCATAACTTCCATTTTTCTGATGTATGGTATCTTTTCGGGAAGAGCCTCAAGCATAGCTTTAACTTTAGCTATGTTTTCATCTTTGGTGCATCCTTCGGCATGGTCTTTGAATTTCCACATTACTATGTGTCTTATCATTTGGTATTTCTCCTTTATTTCCAGATTTCATCGTGTTTGAGCATTCTTGTGAAAAGAGAATCGAGAACCATGGTAAGGGAATCCTCTGCTCTGTCGTTCATTTCACGATAGCTTTCCGAAGCGGCATCTCCTGCATCATCGGATATTTTTCTCAGGGACAACATGGGAACACCTGCTTTATGACATACGGAAGCAATGGCCGCTGTCTCCATATCGAAGGCGCAGATTCCGAAAGTATCGAGATAAAATTTCTTTTTATCCTCGTCTGCAAGGAAAAAGTCGCCTGTTCCGAGTTTTCCGGTCTTGATGCCCTTGCTCCGGGTTACAAGTTCCAAAAGGGTTTTGTCAGCTTCATATACAAAATCCTGTCCGGGTTTTTCGCCTACTTTAAAGCCCAGGGGAGTAAGGTCGAAATCACACTCCACATAGCTTTCGCCTGCCACAAAATCTTCTTTTCTAAGACCTGTTACAGCTCCTGAAAGTCCGGCGTTGAGAATGTAATCGGCTTTGTCATCGCTTATGAGGAAAGAAACGCAGCTTGCAGCGTTTACCTTGCCTATACCGCATTCGACTCCTATTATTTTAAGTGTGCGATCATTTTCGCTGAGAGTAAACTCAATTGATTTATTGCCCCTGCGTACCGAGGAAACAAAATTTTTATTTTCCGCATATTTTTCAAAGGGAAGATATTCCATTGAGTCTGCAAATGCTATTCCGACAGTTTTTGTCACTTAAATCAGCTCCTTAGTGATAAAATAGTTAATATCAGTTAAGTAGATTATACGATTGCGGCGGCTCTTAGTCAATGCGCAGGAGTTTCTCAAAATCCGTTTTTGCATAGTATGGAAAGGGGAGAAAACAAGCGCATTGCAGCGGGGTGGCATTAGCCCCATGAGAAGCCCCGCTCACCGTAAAAGGGCATTGCGCTCAATAAAGGCGTAAAGCGTAGCTTTACGCCTTTCGATATATTATCATGTTTTTGATGTGTTTATCATGTTTGCTGACGAAGCAGGAAAAATGTGGTATAATAACAAAAAGTCTTAAATTAATGAAAGGAGCGTTATTATGGACGTACAAAAGGGTGATATACTCGAAATGAAAAAGAATCACCCCTGCGGAAGCAACAGATTTCTCGTGCTGCGTTCCGGTATGGATTTTAAAATCCGCTGTGAAAAGTGCGGCCGTGAAGTAATGGTGCCCCGTGTTAAGGCGGAAAGAAACATTAAAAAGATAATCAGGGACGCTGAGGATTAGCTTTTCGGATTTTGATTAAAATATAAAAGTTAAAAGACGAAAGGAAAATTGAAATGTTTGAAAAACTCAGTGCAGTAGAAAAGAAATTTGAAGAAATAAATGAAAAGCTCTGTGACCCTCAGGTGGTTTCGGATATAGAGCAGTATACATCTTTAATGAAAGAGATAAAAAACTTAACGCCTGTTGTTGAAAAGTTCCGTGAGTATAAAAAGCTCAAGGAAAGCTACGACGAGGCTAAAATGCTTCTTGATGAAGGCGGTCTCGAAAAGGATTTCCGTGAAATGGTTCAGCAGGAATATGAAGAAGCGGGAGAAAATATGGAAAAAGCGGAGCAGGAGCTTAAAGTTCTGCTTTTGCCCAAGGATCCCAACGACGACAGAAACGTCATTGTTGAAATAAGAGGCGGAGCCGGCGGAGAAGAAGCGGCGCTCTTTGCAGGAACTCTTTTCAGAATGTATTCAATGTACGCTGAAACAAAGGGCTGGAAGCCGGAAATACTTTCTTCCAATCCCACGGAGCTTGGCGGATTCAAGGAAGTCAGCTTTATGATTGAAGGTGAGGGAGCTTACTCACGTTTTAAATTTGAAAGCGGTGTACACCGTGTTCAGCGTGTTCCCGAAACTGAAAGCCAGGGCAGAATACACACCTCTACTGTAACCGTTGCGGTGCTTCCCGAAGCTCAGGAAGTGGATGTTGAAATAAATCCGGCGGATTTGCAGATAGACACCTACCGTTCCGGCGGAGCGGGAGGACAGCACGTCAATAAAACCGAATCGGCAATCAGAATAACCCATATTCCCACTGGAACAGTTGTAGAATGTCAGGATGAGCGAAGCCAGTATAAGAATAAGGACAGAGCTATGAAGATACTCCGTTCAAGAATCCTTGAAGCGGAGCAGGAAAAGCAGAATGCCGAAATTGCCGGCGCAAGACGTTTGCAGGTAGGTACAGGTGACAGAAGCGAGAGAATACGCACCTATAACTATCCTCAGGGCAGAGTCAGCGACCACAGAATCGGACTTACCCTTTACCGCCTTGAAGCAATACTCAACGGAGATCTTGACGAACTCATCGATGCCCTTATAACTGCCGAAACGGCGGAAAAGCTGAAAGCTCAGTAAAAAGCAGGTGATTTTTTGAAAACACTTTATTTAAAAAGCGGAATAAATAAGGATTACGATAAAGCGGCAGAAATTCTCAAAAACGGAGGTCTTGTGGCTATTCCCACAGAAACCGTTTACGGTCTTGCCGCTAATGCTCTTAACTCAGAATCCGTAAAGAATATATTTGCCGCAAAGGGCAGACCCGGTGATAATCCCCTTATAGTTCACATAAGCTCTATGGAAGAGCTTTATCCTCTTGTGGAGGAAGTTCCGGAAAAGGCAAAAATCCTTGCAGAGAAATTCTGGCCGGGACCTCTTACAATGATATTTAAAAAATCTTCCATTATACCCGATGAAGTAAGTGCGGGACTCGAAACTGTTGCCGTGAGAATGCCGTCTCATAAGGATGCAAGAGAGATTATAAAGCGAAGCGGGCTTCCTCTTGCAGCACCCTCTGCAAATACTTCAGGCAGACCCAGTCCCACAAATGCAAAACGTGTTTTAGAGGATATGGACGGAAAAATAGACGCTGTTTTTGACGGCGGAAACTGTGAATACGGCGTTGAATCGACTGTTATCACCCTTGTAGGCGAGGTTCCGACGCTTTTAAGACCGGGAGGAATAACCTATACACAGCTTTGTGATGCTTTGGGAGAAGTAAATATAGATAAAGGTGTGCTAAGTCCCGTAGACAATAATAGAAAAGTAGCTTCTCCGGGAATGAAGTACAAGCACTATGCGCCGAAAGCTCATGTTACAATTATAAAGGGAAGCTTTGAGGGCTTTAAAAATTACGTAGAGCAAAACGCAAAGGAAGGATGCGCTGTAATGTGCTTTGAGGGAGAGGAAAAATATTTTTCACTTCCCTGTGTTACATACGGCACTGAAAAAGACCACCTTTCCCAGTCCAAGAGGATTTTTGAAGCTCTTCGTGAAACCGATTCACTGGGAGCTCAGCGAGTATATGCCAGATGTCCGTCAACTGATGAAATCGGACTTGCCGTACTTAACAGACTTTTAAGAGCAGCGGCTTTTGAGGTGATTGAGGTTGAATAGTTCACAATTAGGAATTATAATCGGACTTACAGGACAGACGGGAGCGGGCAAAACCAGTGTAGGCGAGCTTCTTTCTCAAAAGGGATGCGAGGTAATCGATACCGATAAAATCGCAAGGGAGATAACTGAAAAAGGTTCTCCGGTGCTTATAATGCTTGCAAAAGCATTCGGTGAGGATATTTTAGAGAACGGGGAACTTAACAGAAGACTTTTAGCTTCAAGGGCGTTTTCTTCCAGGGAAAATACCGAAAAGCTCAACTCCGTCACACATCCTGAAATCACAAAAAGAGTTAAGCAAAAAATTGAGGAAGCCTTTAAAAACGGCAAAAGAGCGGCGGTTATAGATGCCGCAGCGCTTTTTGAAAGCGGAGAGGATAAGCTGTGTGATTTTACCGTTGCCGTAGTTTGTCCTGAGGATATACGTTTTAAAAGAATTATGAACCGTGACGGTATAACTGAGGAACAGGCTTTGGTGAGAATAAAAGCACAGCATGACGAGCAATATTATATACATAATGCGGACATGATAATAAGGAATTATCCTCCCTTTGATATAAAAGAGCAGACGGACAGGATAATTTCCCGAATGGAAAGTGAGGCATATGGAAAAAAGAAAGGCTAAGTTTTATTTTAAGGGTGCTTTGATTTTTCTTGTTTGCATTTTAGTTATCTTTTCCGTTGTGTTTACTGCCGGAACCCTTGTTTTGAGGAGCCTTTATAAACCACAGTATACGGCGCTTGCGGAAAAATACGCTGCCGAAAATTCTCTTGAATTAGCTTTGGTTTACGGAGTCATGCACACAGAAAGCGGATTTAATCCCGAAGCTGAATCAGAGGTAGGAGCTTTGGGACTTATGCAACTTACTCCTGAAACCTTTCAGTGGCTTCAGACAAAAACCGGAGAGGATTTACCCGATGAAGCTTTAAAAGATCCGGAGACAAATATAAAATACGGATGTCTGTTTTTGGGTATGCTTCAGGATGAGTTCGGTACTATGCGGGAAATGCTTGCGGCATATCATGCAGGCAGAGGCAGTGTAAATAACTGGCTTTCAGATGAGGAGTATTCAACTGACGGAAAGACACTTCAAAAAATACCTTACAGTGATACCGCACACTATGTAAGCAAGGTGGAGCGGGCATATAAAATATACAGCAATCTCTACGGTATATAACCGTTTAACAGGAGGAATAAAAATGAGTGAAAAGAAAACAGATGCAAAGGAACTTGCAAAGAAGCTTTTTTATAAGCCTGTAAATGCCGGTGAAGAGCTGGGCAAAAAGGAGCTTAAAAAAGCAGACGGTTTCTGCGAAGGATATATGGACTTTCTCCAGACTGCAAAAACCGAAAGGGAAGTTGTGGAGTATGCAGTAGAAGCGGCTAAAAAAGCCGGATTTGTTCCCTTTGATTCAAATAAAAACTATGTTCCCGGCGATAAGGTTTACTATGTAAACCGTGAAAAAGCAGTGATACTTGCAGTTATCGGTAAGAAGAGTCTTAAAGAGGGCGTAAGAATAGCCGCAGCTCATATTGATTCACCTCGCCTCGACCTTAAACCCAACCCCATGTATGAAGAGGGAGAAATAGCATATTTTAAAACCCACTACTATGGCGGAATTAAAAAATATCAGTGGCCTACAGTTCCGCTGTCACTTCACGGAGTGATTGTAAAAGCTGACGGCAGCAAAGTTACAGTAAATATCGGCGAAGATAAAAAAGACCCGAAATTTATTATTACAGATCTTCTTCCCCACCTTGCAGGTGAGCAGATGAAGAGAACACCCGGTCAGCTTATCAGGGGCGAAGAGCTTAATGTTATAATCGGAAGCAGACCCTTTAAGGACGATGCCGAAAGCGACAGAGTAAAGCTCAATATCATGAATATACTTTTCGAAAAGTACGGAATTGTGGAGAAAGACTTCATCAGTGCAGAGCTTAGCCTTGTACCTGCTTTCCCGGTTTCTGATATCGGCTTTGACAGAAGTCTTATCGGCGGCTATGGTCATGATGACAGAGTTTGTGCATATCCCGAGCTTATGGCAGCTCTTGACTGTGAGCCTGAATATACTGCCGTTGCAATTCTTGCCGATAAGGAAGAGGTAGGTAGCGACGGAAATACAGGACTTAATTCCTCTTATCTCAAATACTTTATCGAGGACCTTGCCCATATGGAAGGACTTCCCGGCAGAGATGTATTGAGAAAATCCGCATGCCTTTCCGCTGATGTAAATGCAGCTTTTGATCCGACTTTCCCGGAGGTTACAGAAAAACGCAACTGTGCATTTATAAACAGAGGCGTTGTAATCACAAAGTACACAGGTGCACGAGGAAAGTCAGGCACATCTGATGCAAGCGCAGAGTATATGGGACAGATAAGAAGACTTCTCGATAAAGAAGAGATTATCTGGCAGACAGGTGAGCTTGGCAAAGTTGATGCAGGCGGCGGCGGAACAGTTGCAATGTACATTGCAAACCTCGATGTTGACGTTGTGGACTTAGGTGTTCCGGTGCTTTCAATGCACGCTCCTTATGAGGTTGTTTCCAAAACCGATGTCTATATGGCATACCGTGCATTTCTTGCATTCTTTAACGAAAAATAATGTTAAACAGATAATAAAAAGACGGAAGCTTTACTTAGAAAGCTTTCGTCTTTTTCCATTTACCGTTGAATTGCTCAAAGATGCAAAAAATCATTTGTGTAAAATGAATATATTAATTGATAAAAAATAGACAAACATTGTCATGCGGTTAATTGACAAAAAAATAACAAGGGTTTAGAATATGTACAAAGGGCAATATAACAATACCCGACAAAAAGCCCGTAAAAATAACAGGCAGATTAAATTCTTAGGAGGAATTTTGATATGGCTAAAAAGGAAGCCGCAGCAGTAAGCCCCGCAATCGTGGACAACGTTGACGCACTTCGCACAAGAATGAGCGAAATCCGTCAGGCACAGCAGATTTTTGCTACTTACACACAGGAGCAGGTTGACAAGATCTTCTTCGCAGCTGCAAGCGCAGCAAACAAGGCAAGAATCCCTCTTGCAAAAATGGCTCATGAAGAAACAGGCATGGGCGTTGTAGAAGATAAGGTTATCAAGAACCACTATGCAGCAGAGTACATTTACAATGCATACAAAGATACAAAGACCTGCGGTGTTATTGAATATGACAAAGAGTTTGGTTACAAGAGAATTGCAGAGCCTATCGGCGTAATCGCAGCTGTTGTTCCCACAACAAACCCCACTTCAACAGCTATCTTCAAGTCACTTATAGCTCTTAAGACAAGAAACGGTATCATTTTCTCACCCCATCCCAGAGCAAAGGCTTCCACAATCGCAGCCGCTAAAATCGTTCTCGATGCAGCAGTTGCAGCAGGTGCTCCCAAGGGAATCATCGGCTGGATTGATATCCCCTCACTTGAGCTTACAAATGAGGTTATGGCTTCCGCTGATATCATCCTTGCAACAGGTGGTCCCGGAATGGTTAAGGCTGCTTACTCTTCAGGTAAGCCCGCAGTAGGCGTTGGTGCAGGTAACACACCCGTTATCATCGACGACAGCGCTGATGTTAAGGTTGCAGTTAACTCAATCATTCATTCCAAGACATTCGATAACGGTATGATCTGCGCTTCCGAGCAGTCAGTTACAGTTCTTGAAGGCGTATATGACGCAGTTAAGAAAGAGTTTGCCGACAGAGGCTGCTACTTCCTTAAAGGCGATGAAATAGAGAAGGTAAGAAAGACAATTCTTATCAACGGCGCTCTTAACGCAAAGATCGTTGGTCAGTCAGCTCACACAATTGCAAAGCTTGCAGGCGTTGATGTTCCTGTTGATACAAAGATCATCATCGGTGAAGTTGAGTCTGTTGACATCTCCGAAGAATTTGCACATGAGAAACTTTCTCCCGTACTTGCAATGTACAAGGCTAAGACTTTCGACGAGGCAATTGCCAAGGCTGAAAGACTTGTTGCTGACGGCGGTTATGGCCACACATCTTCAATTTATATCGACGTTGTAAATCAGCAGGAGAAACTCAATAAATTTGAAGCTGCAATGAAGACCTGCCGTGTTCTTGTAAACACACCCTCATCACAGGGCGGTATCGGCGACCTTTACAACTTCAAGCTTAAGCCCTCTCTTACACTGGGCTGCGGCTCATGGGGCGGAAACTCCGTTTCAGAAAACGTTGGAGTTAAGCACCTTATCAACATTAAAACCGTTGCCGAGAGGAGAGAGAATATGCTCTGGTTCAGAACACCCCAGAAGGTTTACTTTAAGAAAGGCTGCTTAGGCGTAGCTCTTGATGAGCTCGGCAAGGTTATGAACAAGAAGAAAGTCTTCATCGTAACCGACAGCTTCCTCTACAATAACGGATATACAAAGACAATCACAAATAAGCTCGACGAGCTTGGAATACAGCATACAACATTCTTTGATGTTGCTCCCGATCCCACACTTGCATGTGCAAAAGAAGGTGCTGCACAGATGGCAGCATTCAAGCCCGACTGCATCATCGCTGTCGGCGGCGGTTCCGCAATGGACGCTGGTAAGATCATGTGGGTAATGTATGAGCATCCCGAAGTAGACTTCATGGATCTTGCTATGAGATTTATGGATATCCGCAAGAGGGTTTACACATTCCCCACAATGGGTGAAAAGGCAAACTTCATTGCTGTTCCCACATCTGCTGGTACAGGTTCTGAAGTAACTCCCTTCGCAGTTATCACTGATCAGGATACAGGCATCAAATATCCTCTTGCTGACTATCAGCTTATGCCCAACATGGCTATCATTGACGCTGATATGATGATGAACATGCCCAAGGGTCTTACAGCTGCATCAGGTATCGACGCTATGACACATGCTCTTGAAGCTTATGTTTCAGTTATGGCTTCCGATTACGCTGACGGCGTAGCTCTTAAAGCTCTTAAGAACATCTTTGCATACCTTCCCGCTGCATACAGCGAGGGTGCTGCAAATCCCAGAGCAAGAGAGCGAATGGCTGACGCTTCAACAATGGCAGGTATGGCTTTCGCAAACGCATTCCTTGGTGTATGCCACTCAATGGCTCATAAGCTTGGCGCATTCCATCACCTTCCCCACGGTGTTGCAAACGCACTTCTTATCAACGAAGTAATCATGTTCAACTCCGCAGAGCAGCCCAGAAAGATGGGTACATTCCCCCAGTACGAGTATCCTCACACTCTTGCAAGATATGCTGAAATCGCTTCCTTCCTTGGCTTCGAGGGCAAGACCGATAAAGAAAAGGTTGACACTCTTCTTGCTAAGATCACAGAGCTCAAGGATACAGTTGGTATTCCGAAGACTATCAAGGATGCAGGCGTTGACGAGGAGAAATTCCTTGCTACTCTCGACGAGATGGTTGAGCAGGCATTCGACGATCAGTGCACAGGCGCTAACCCCAGATATCCTCTCATGAGCGAGATTAAGCAGATGTACCTCAACGCTTACTACGGCAAGCACGAGGAAGTCTGATTAAATCAGATTTAAGATTTAAGTTTTACCGCCGCAGTTTAAACTGCGGCGGTATTTTTCTTTTAGTTTTCTTTATTGAGCTTTACACTTGCTTAAATTCAAAAAGTTTAATATAATTTTTCTCAGCGGTTTTGCCGCTGGAGGATTTTTTCAGAGATATGGTGAGAAAGATGCAAAACATTATTTTAACAGGTATGCCCGGCAGCGGAAAAAGCACTGTGGGCGTAATTCTTGCAAAGGCTATTAACTGCGGCTTTGTGGATACAGACCTTATTATTCAGCAGATGACCGGAAGACTGCTTCAGGATATAATAGATAAAGACGGAATAAAGCAGTTTATGAAAACAGAGGAAGATGCAATCTGCGCCGCCAACTGTTCAAAAAGCGTTATTTCCACCGGCGGCAGTGCGGTGTACAGTGAAAAGGCTATGAAAAAGCTCAAAGAGGGCGGAGTATGTGTTTATCTTGATGTCCCTGTTGAGGAGCTTAAAAGACGTATAAGCAATATGAGCTCGAGAGGAATAGTTTTAAACGGAAGCTTTGAGGACACCTATGCTGAGCGAGTTCCCCTCTATGAAAAGTATGCCGATATAACTGTAAAGTGTGACGGAATGGAAATTGAAGAAACCGTTTCGGAGATTATCCGTCAGTTAAAAGAGAAGAAAAGTATATGAAAAACAGCCTTAAAAGAATACAATTACATTAAATATTGTCTATTGTATTTTTTTAAATTCAGTAGTATCATATTCTGCGGTCAGTTCGAAATCATCCTGACCTAAAATAAAACTATGGAGTGAAAAAATGAAAATGAAAAAGAAAAGTGTTAACTATCTGGTGGAAGCCGGCCTTATAGCCGCTATCTATGCAGCCGCAACATATGCAGCTGCTGCAATGGGCCTTGCCTATTCCGGAGTGCAGTTCAGAATTTCTGAGGCTCTTACAGTGCTTGCAGCATTTACTCCGGCAGCTATTCCTGGTCTTACTATAGGTTGTTTCTTAGGTAACCTTACAAGCCCTTACGGAATGATTGACGTTATCTGCGGAACAGCGGCAACTCTTGTGGCAGCTTGTTTTTCTAGGATGCTGCGAAAGGTAACCATTAAGGGAATACCTGTTTTGTCGGCAATACCTCCCATTATTGCAAACGCTGTTATCGTGGGCTTTGAAGTAGCAGTATTCCTTCCCGAGGGATTTTCATGGATGGGCTTTGGCGCATCTGCTTTATCGGTAGGTCTCGGAGAGGCTGCTGTATGCTTGATTCTCGGAATTCCTCTTATGATGGTTTTAAAGAAAGCAAACGTTCAAAAAGTGCTTTTTAAAAATTCAAATATATAAAATTTCCCGGCGGAACTAAAGAGTTCCGCCGGCTTCTTGTTTTTATGGCAGTCATGGGGTATAATAATCTTTACTGTCAAATGTTCTTTTTGATAATAAGCAGAAGAAATTTTCATAAATTTATAATACAGAGATTCAAAAAAGCGGTTTTCAAAATTATTTTGCGGGCAGCGGAATATTATTCATATTGGTTCTGCTCAAAGGACGGTGGACGTTTTGAAAAAGAAGAATGAAAGTCTTATATTTGAAACGGAAAAAAATAAGGAACGTAAGCGTGTTACGACTTTTGTAACTGCGCTGGTTGGTTTTATTGTTGTGTTCGGCGCTGTTTCAGGTTTTATTTTGCTTAAAGCCAATGATTACAGTCTTTCAAAACTTTTAGGCAGTCCTGAAGCTGAAAGCGAAGTTCAGAGAGAACCGGAAGAAGTTTTGCCGGAAATGCCCGATTTAACAGGCAGCACTAATATATTGTTTGTAGGTACAGGAAGTGCCGGTATTGAATACGGTGTAGTAATTCACTGTGACCTTGAACAGGTAAAAATTACCGTATGTCCTTTTAATACAGCAGTCAGCGCATCTGTTGACGGAAGAAATGATACACTGTCCGGTCACTATGCATACGGCGGAATGTATCAGGTAGTAAAAGCAATAGAGCAGGGCTTTTCCGTTAAAATTGACAGATACATTTCTGTTACAAAAAGCGGACTTAGCGATCTCGTAAAAGCTCTCGGAGGTATTCCCATGACCTTTGAGCAGCCCCTTTCCTATAATGGAGAAGATTTCAGCCTTAATCTTAAAGCCGGAGAACAGACAGTCAGCGGCGAAAGCTTTTATAAATACCTTATGTATCCCGACAGCGGTAAAGAGCAGCAGCTTATAAATCAGGGCGAGGCTTTCTGTGCTCTCACTGACGCAGTCCTTACCCTTGATAATATTCTTGACGGAGATGAGTTCTTCTCTTCTGTAATCAACTGTACAAAAAGCAATATATCCATTGAGGATTATTCAGGAAATGAAAGGGTACTCGAATATTTCATCAAAAGCGAGAACCGCAAGCCCAATGAGGTGAGCACCGACTTTGCTCAGATAAGATAACGGAGGAAAGATAAGGTGAAATTTAAAAAAGCCATTGCCTGGATCTTTGCATTTTTGTGCTTTGGGGCAGCCTTTGTTTATTTTATCTCAAAAGCCGGATATGGTATTTATCAGCTTTTCGCTCCCGATATGGAAGAGGTTGTCTCACATCAGGAGTATACTGGAAGCAATTATTATACCCTTTCTGTAAAGGAAAAATATATTTATGGTCTGATTTGCGAAAATCATGAAGGCCATAAAACCAAATTGGTTGTTTCTGAAGAGGTTACATCCGATGAGATGACAAATGTTTTTACAGCCATAAAATTTGATTTTCCCGGCAGAGGATGTCTTGAGGATACTTATTCCTTTGTACAAAAGGGAGATTATTTTTATTACACACTTGAATACTGGCTGACATATGACACTTGCTGTGAGCGGTCTGAAAAGTGCAGTGCAGAGGCTGAGAAAATCGTAAACGAGGCAAAGGATAAAAGCGATTATGAAAAAGCTCTTTTCTTTCATGATACTTTAACACAGCGTGCAATCTATTCTTATTCTATGGGAAACGATGTCTTTACCGCATATGGTGCTTTGTTTAACGGCAAGGCGAATTGCAGTGGATTCACTGCGGCAATGACATTGCTGCTTAACTGTTCCGGCGTAAAGAATGAAATTGTTTTAGGTGAAGCAAAGGAAAAACGTGACAGTCAGGAAAATGTTCTTCATGTTTGGAATGTTGCCGAAACCGAAAAAGGCAAGGGACATATTGATGTAGCATGGGATGCCGGAGACGAAGAAAATTTATCTGCGGTGAATCACACATATTTTTATTTAAGCGATGAGGAAATATTAAGAGATCACGTTATTTTCGAAAAATATCAGGGGCTGTGTCCCGATAAAGGCAGCAGTTATTTCAATGTTAACGGAACCTGCTTTAATTCCTGGACAGAAAAGGAGCAGCGCAAAACAGGCAATCTTCTTGCTGATGCGTTGGATTCCGGAAATGACGTAGAAATAAAATTCAGTGATGAAAAGGTATATGCATTGGCGGCAGATTATCTGTTCAATAAAAACGGAGTTTATGACCTGATGTACATGTTTTGTGAAAACAGTGAAAAAATTCCCGCTGAACTGACATATTACGCCAACGATTATCAGTATACTATACTCATAAAACTCAGTTAAAAGTTAAGGAAAGTGAAAAAATGGATAAAGCAAAAATCGAAGCAGCAGTGCGTGACATATTAGAAGCTATCGGAGAAGATCCCAACAGAGAGGGACTTCTTGAAACCCCCCGCAGAGTTGCCAATATGTATGAGGAAATTTTCGGAGGCTTAAGTGAAGATCCAAAGAAGCATCTTAAAATATTCCATGAAAGCAATAACGATGAAATGGTAATAGTCCGTGATATTCCTCTTTATTCAATGTGTGAGCATCATCTGCTTCCCTTTACTGGAAAAGCTCATATAGCTTACATCCCCTCTGACGGTAAGGTTATCGGTCTTTCAAAGCTTTCGAGAATTGTCTCGACCTTTGCCAAAAGACCTCAGCTTCAGGAGCGTCTTACAGCTCAGGTTGCAGATTTTCTTGAGGAAGAGCTTCAGCCAAAGGGCGTTGCAGTAATCGTCGAAGCGGAGCATCTGTGCATGACAATGCGTGGAGCAAGAGCTGCCGGATCATCTACACAGACCTCGGCACTCAGAGGCAGAATGAAGAGCGATGCAAGAACCAGATCGGAGGTTATGAGCCTTCTTTGCGGAGGCAGATATTGATGAATTATTTTAAATGCGGAAAATATTCTCTTCCTTTAGGAAAGAAAACATATATAATGGGTATTCTCAATGTCACTCCTGATTCCTTTTCCGACGGCGGACTTTGGAATGATCCAACAAAGGCGGCTGACCATGCCCGTGAGATGATTGAAGCGGGAGCTGATATAATAGATATCGGAGCCCAGTCTACAAGACCGGGACATATTGAAATTTCTGCCGCTGAGGAAATAGAAAGACTTGGGTCAGTATTTGAGGTGCTCAAAAATCCCGGAGTCCCGGTTTCGGTTGATACATATTATCCGGAAGCTGCGGAATTTTCTCTTAAAAACGGCGCAGATATTATTAATGATGTAAGCGGTGTGTTTAATCCTCTTATGGCAGAGGTGGTAAAAAAGTATAACGCCGGATGGATTGTAATGCATACCGGAGGAGGAACAGCCGATATAGTTCCACAGTATGAAGAGGGTATTGTGGAAAATGTAAAGACGTTTTTTGAAAAAATGCTCAGTGAATGTAAAAAGTTCGGTATAGATGAATCCTGTGTTTGTCTTGATCCGGGTATTGGCTTTGGCAAAACCTATGAGGATAATCTTACTTTGCTCGGAAGAATGAATGAAATCAGAATAGCTCAGAATGCGCTCCTTGCAGGTGCGTCAAGAAAAAGAGTTATAGGAACTGCAACAGGAGTTGAGCAGGCTGATAAAAGACTTATAGGCACAATAGCGGCTCACTGTGCATGTATGGCAGGAGGAGCCGATATAATCCGTGTGCATGACGTAGCAGAAAGTGCCGAATCGGCTAAAATGTGCGATGCTATTTACAGAAGAGAGGACAGATAAATGAACAGAAACGATAAAATTATAATTGAAGGATTAAAACTGTTTGCCTATCATGGGGTAAATCCTGAGGAAAAACGTGACGGGCAGCATTTTGTTATAGATTTGACTGCTGAAACAAGTCTTGATAATGCCGGTAAAACCGATGACCTCGAAAAGACCGTAAGCTATGCTAAAATCATAAAAACCATAAAAAGAGTTATGGCAGAGGATAAATATGATTTAATAGAAAGAGTGGCGTATAGGATAATCCAGCAGGTATTTGAGGAATACGAAGCTTTGAATGTTATTACCGTAAGGGTAAGAAAACCCGAAGCTCCTATTTCGGCAGAATTTTCATATGTAGCCGTTGAGCTCACAAGAACAAGGGAGGAAATGAAATGAGTCAGGCTGTAATTGCAATAGGTGCAAATTTAGGGGATAGAATGGATACAATAGAAAAAGCTGTGAGAGCTGTTTCTCTTCTTCCCGGAACAAAAGTGGAAAAGTATTCGAACATATATGAAACTGATCCGGTGGGATACGCCGACCAGCCGAAGTTTTTAAACTGTGCAATCGAGATTGATACAAATCTTTCTCCCAGAGCACTTTTAGGTGCATGCCTTGGAATAGAAGCTGCATTCGGCAGGGAACGTACAATTAAAAACGGTCCCAGAGTTTTAGATCTTGATATTATCATTTATGACGGAGTAAAATCCGATTCATTTGAGCTTACTCTTCCTCATCCGAGAGCTTTGGAGAGAGCTTTTGTGCTTCTTCCTCTTCAGGATCTCTATCCGAGCGGACGTGCACCGACACTCTATTTTGGGCCTCATATTAAGGAAGTATCAACAGATGGTGTAACAGTATATGCTGAGAGAAAAGAGGGCTGATGCCCTCTTTTTTATACCCTCTGCGAAACGCCCGGTGTCGTTTTCCAAAGCGTTAAAAAAGGTGTTGACACGGCATAGGTGATTGTGGTAATATATGCAAGTCGCCACGAGAGAGGGACAACGAAGTAAAGAGAAAACAAAAAACTTCGAAAAAACTTCAAAAAAGTTCTTGACAAAGACAAGAAGCTGTGATAAAATAATCAAGCTTCAACCGACAAGGACGAGGCGATAACGGACCTTGAAAATTAAACAACGAAAGACAAAAAGGAACCCTGAAAGAATTTG